>Ga0160470_100333_pt1 | contig 25535 bp, 22 predicted proteins | sample HID1973I_E11MG_FD_108214 | JGI IMG/M metagenome (GOLD analysis project Ga0160470, IMG submission 108214) | Enriched mosquito-associated microbial communities from UW Madison campus, WI, USA - HID1973I_E11 MG | ecosystem: Host-associated > Arthropoda: Insects > Digestive system > Unclassified ... | reverse complement strand
GTTTGTGCATGGACTGCAGTGCCGAGGATTACCAGGCCATCATCCACTGGATGAGCGAGTGATCCCGGTCCATAACTCTTTAACCCTTAGCCGTAGTTGGATTAGCTGATGAACAAATTGATCGTGAGTCTGCTGTTGACCGTGGGGATCTCCGGCATTGCCCATGCTGCAGGTGACGCAACAGCTGGTCAGGCGAAAGCCGCAGTATGTGGCGCCTGTCATGGCCCGGATGGCAACAGCATGGCGCCTAACTTTCCGAAACTGGCAGGTCAGGGCGAGCGTTATCTGAACAAGCAGCTGCACGACATCAAGTCCGGCAAACGCCAGGTACTTGAAATGACCGGCCTGCTGACCAACCTGAGCGATCAGGACCTGGCCGATATCGCCGCCTACTTCGCCACCCAGAAAGGCAGCGTTGGCGCCGCCGACCCGAAAGTCGTGGCTCGCGGTGAAGCGTTGTTCCGTGGCGGCGACCTGGCCAAAGGCCTGCCAGCCTGCACCGGCTGCCACTCGCCTAATGGCGCAGGTAACGCAGCCGCCGGCTTCCCGCACCTGGGCGGCCAGCATGCTCAATACGTTGCCAAGCAACTGACCGACTTCCGCAAGGAAGAAGGTGGACGCACCAACGACGGCGACACCAAAACCATGCAGACCATTGCTAAACGACTGAGCGACGAAGACATCGCGGCAGTCTCCAGCTATATCCAGGGTCTGCACTAAGGCCTGTTGATCGAGCTTTGCGAGAGATGTTCATCTCTTGCAATGTTAACGCTCGATTAATCCGTCGATGCAAGCATAAAAAGGGTGGCTTAGGCCGCCCTTTTTTGTGGCCGCTGCCGTTACACTACAGAACTCAAGCCCGCCATGACCTGTCTGAAAACAGGTCGCGCGAGGAGACCAAAATTGTCCAGGAGTAAAGCATGCGTAATCTGATCATCAGCGCCGCTCTCGTCGCTGCCAGCCTGTTCGGCATGACTGCACAAGCCGCCGAAGCACCTGCCGCCCCTTATGTTGAACTGAGCAAACCAGTCCCGGTCGCGGTACCTGGCAAGATCGAAGTCGTTGAGCTCTTCTGGTACGGCTGCCCGCACTGCTACGCTTTTGAGCCAGTGATCAATCCTTGGGTTGAAAAGCTGCCTTCCGACGTGAATTTCGTGCGGATTCCGGCGATGTTCGGCGGCCCTTGGAATGCACACGGCCAGCTGTTCCTGACCCTCGAAGCCATGGGCGTTGAGCACAAGGTTCACTCTGCGGTGTTCGAAGCTATTCAGAAACAGCACAAGAAGCTGGTCGACAAAAATGAAATGGCTGACTTCCTGGCCACCCAAGGCGTCGACAAGGACAAGTTTCTGGCAACTTTCGACTCCTTCGCCATCAAGGGCCAGATCGTGAAGGCCACCGAGCTCGCCAAGAAGTATGAAATCACCGGCGTGCCAACCTTGATCGTCAACGGCAAGTACCGCTTCGATGTGGGTTCTGCTGGCGGTGCCGAACAAGCCCTGCAACTGGCCGACAAACTGGTCGAACAAGAGCGAGCGGCTAACAAGGCTGCTGCCAACTAAGCGCGGAGCCTGCCATGCGCCGCTGGGGAACTGAACGCGTTGTTGGCCTGCATGATCCGCAGGTCAACGAACACCACCTGGTATCAACAGGCTTGCCCGCAGACAGCCGTTTGCGCCTGCTCAGTTTCAACATTCAGGTCGGCATCAGTACCGAGCGGTACCGGCACTACCTGACCCGGGGCTGGCAGCACCTGCTGCCCAACAACGGTCGTGCCGGCAATCTGCAAAAGATCGGCAATCTGCTGGGTGACTTCGATCTGGTCGCCTTGCAGGAAGCCGATGGCGGCAGCCTTCGATCGGGCTACGTCAACCAGGTCGAACACCTGGCACAGCTCGGTGCCTTCCCCTACTGGTATCAACAACTCAATCGCAATCTCGGCCGCCTCGGCCAGCACAGCAATGGCGTGCTCAGTCGCCTGCGCCCGTGGGCTATTGAGGACCATCCGTTGCCGGGGCCAAAGGGTCGCGGGGCCATTCTGGTGCGCTTCGGCGAAGGCCCTGAGGCACTGGTGGTGGTCATGATGCACCTGGCGCTGGGTGCCCGGGTACGCAGCCTGCAACTGTCCTATATCCGCGATTTGATCGGCGGCTATAAACACCAGGTGTTAATGGGCGACATGAATACCCACGCCAGCGATTTGCTGCAAAACTCCCCGCTGCGCGATCTCGGCCTGCTGGCACCGCAGCTGGAAGCGACGTTTCCTAGTTGGCGCCCACAGCGCTGTCTGGACCATATTCTGCTAAGCCCGAGCCTGACCCTGGAAAAATTCGAGGTGCTGGCGCAACCCATTTCCGATCACCTGCCGGTCGCGGTAGAGATTCGTCTGCCGGGTTCGCTCACGGCCGATGCATTGCCCGCGCTGAGTCCTGCCCCCTAGCGGATCCCTTGAATGAGCGACGAAGCACAGCGTTGGAAAGAGAAATACCTTCAAAGCGTCGAACACCAGGAAAAACTTGAACGCCGTTGGGATGCCCGCCTCGACTTGCTGCGGCGCGGGCTCGTGCGCAGCACCCTGGCGGCAGAGGGGACTGATCGCGCAGTTGACGAATGCATGAAGGAAATGCGCGACGTCGTGCGCACCGATGACATGGATGCCGGGCTCGCCGCCCTACTCCCGCGCCTGGAAAAAGCCGTTCTCGACTCTGAACAACGCCGTGAAACCCGGGTCAACCAAACCAGTGCCGCACTGACGGCGCTGGTTGCTCAGCTGCAAACCCTGCCGCTGCCACGAGAAGTGGCCAGACCTCTTAAGCAATTTGCCAAACAACTCGATGCACGTGTCGGGCAGGCACGTGAGATGCCGTTGCTGTTGAGCGAGTTGAGTGGCTTGCAAGGCAAAGCGCTGAGTCAGCTTGAAAGCCCGGAAGAACATGGCCGCCCTGGTTTGCTCCAGCGATTGTTCGGTACCCGTGAGACAGATGAGATCGCTCCCTTCCCCGCTTCAGTGCCTTTACCCTCTGCGCAACCAGTGGAAGCCGTTCGCGCATCGGTTTTAGAGCCTACGCCGACTGTACTCACCGTTGATGAACCCGTAAAACCTATCCCCGTCATCGCGCCTGCTGCCGTACTTGAACCCGTTGTGAGTGAGCCTCAAGCTCCCGCGCCTATTCAGGCCGCCCCGCAGCCGCCGCCCGAAATTACACCACCGCCAACGGTGCTACCGGACGATGAGCAGGCCAAAGAGCCGCCGGTGCCGACCATCGAATCTGACGCTGACACCCACGCCTCAATCATTTCCAGCGAACCCGATTCTTTGGACGTCATCGATAGTCAGCCGATACCCGCCGAAACGGTGCCGGAATCGGTCGACATTACTCCGCAGCCACCGGAACACGACGCGCTCTACGCGCTCCCTGTCTCACCCGAGCCAACCTACAGCTCTGTGGCCAAGCATATTGAAGACACCCTCCTCGGCCTGCTCGACGACCTGACACTCCCTGAACGCCATCGCCCGCAAGCTGAAGCGATGCGTCATCGCCTGCAAAACGGTTTGAATTGGTACGAGTTGATCCCGATCCTCGATGATCTGGCCACGTTGATGCTGGCCATCACCGGCAGTGGGCAGCACGAGTTCGAAAGGTACCTGCAGCAGCTCAACGAGCGCCTCGAAGCGTTCCAGAACAACCTGCAGGCCGCCAGCGATGGCCACGCTGACAGCCGATCCGCCGCACGCGAAATGGACACTCAGATCCGTGAGCAGGTCGATGGCTTGCAAAGCAGTGTGCAAGAGGCCGCGGATCTGGACGATCTCAAGCATGTACTGGAAAACCATCTCGAAGGTTTGCTCGGCACGCTCGATCATCATCAGAAGCAGCGCGACCAGCGTGAGCAGGAAGTGGCAACCCGCCTGCAAGGCCTGGCGGATCGAGTGGCCCACATGGAACAGGAAGCCCTGGGTTTCCGCGAGCACCTGGAGGAGCAGCGTCAGAAAGCCTTGATCGACCCGCTGACCGGATTGCCCAACCGCGCCGCCTGGAACGAACGGCTGGATCACGAAATCAGCCAGTGGCAACAAAATGGCAATACGCTGTTGCTGGCCATGCTGGATCTCGACCACTTCAAGCGCATCAACGATAACTACGGCCACCTGGCAGGTGACAAGGTTCTGAAGATCATTGCGAACGTGCTGCGCAAGCGCCTGCGTGGATCTGATTTCATAGCCCGGTTTGGCGGTGAGGAGTTCGTCTTGCTGATACCCGCCACAGCGCTCACGACAGGTGTGAAGCTGCTGGAAACTTTACGTGCAGCCGTTGAAGCCTGCCCTTTCCACTTCAAGGGTCAGCCAGTGACCATCACCGTTTCAGTGGGTTTAACGGCTTTCAAAGCAGGCGAACACAGCGATGTGGTGCTCAAAAGAGCCGATCAGGCCTTATATCGCGCGAAACATGCCGGTCGGAATCGCGTCGAACCTGGCTGAAGACAAATGTTCCATTTTGTTTAAATACGCACCGTAGTCCGCGGCGATCAAGGCAGTACGTTACACTGTTGCATTATCGTCCTGTGTGTACTGCCTTTCGCCATGAAATATTTAGCCCTACTGGTTTCACTGATTCTATTGGCCGGGTGCGCCAGCGGCCCGCGATACGACACCAGCCACGCCTCCGCCAATCACGACAGTCGCATACAGTTCGTGGTGGTGCATTACACCTCTGCATCGCTCGAGCGCTCGCTCCAGTTGCTGACCCATGGCGAAGTCAGCAGCCACTACCTGATCGGTGACGACAAGGGCGCCACCATTTACAAACTGATGGATGAAAACCTCCGCGCCTGGCATGCCGGGGAAAGTGAGTGGCAAGGCAGAACCTGGCTGAACTCAAGCTCCATCGGCATCGAAATCGTCAATCCGGGCTTCAAAGACACGCCAACCGGACGCCTCTGGTACCCCTACAGCGAAGATCAGATCCAGTCCCTGATCGCCCTGCTCAAGGACATCAGCAAGCGTTACGCCATCAATCCCCACAGCATCATCGGCCATAGCGACATTGCACCGCTGCGCAAACTCGATCCGGGCCCGCTGTTTCCCTGGAAACGTCTGGCAGCAGAAGGCCTGGGCGTGTGGCCGAACGAGCAGGCCGTCGCGCGCTTTCAACCACGATTCGAAAACCAGTTACCGGCAATCGGCTGGTACCAGAGTCAATTGGCGCGCCTGGGTTACAGCACCCCGCAAACCGGCGAGCTGGATGTAGCGACTCGCCATGTGATCGCCGCGTTCCAGATGCACTTCCGGCCTACACGCTTCGACGGAACGCCGGATGCCCAGACCGCAGCGCTGTTACAGGTTTTGAATCAGACAAAATAATGACGCCCGCCCGACGGTCAACGCTTTTTCTCAATCAGCAGCTATAACTCATTGGTAATTCTTCGGATGTTCACTGATGGCTGCTGCTCGAGAGGCATTGCGTAGCTGGTTCTATCGCCCTTGGTTTTTGGCGACGCTGGCGGCTGTCTTGAGCGCGACACTGCTGATGGCTGGCAGTCTTTTCGTTGCAGTACACCAGGTCGACCAAAACGAAAGCGAAGAGATGAACGCCCAGGGCGAGCGATTTCTCGCCCGCCTGGAGCAACTCTTCGGGCAGCTGCGCGAAAGCCTTGACGACCTTGAAGCCCAACCGCTCAGACGCTGTGACGACGAAATGATCGCCACCCTGCAGCAAGTCACCTTCAACTACCGCTTCGTTTACGAAGCCGCCTACATGGACGCCTCCCGGATCTGCTCCAACCGCCCTCGCCAGGAAGGGCTATCAATGAGCAGACCGCCTGATATCACAGGCCCCACCTACAGCTACTGGCTAAACACCACGACCGAGCCCGACGAAAACCGCGCGGCATTGATGCTCGGACGTGGCAACTTCCGCGTCGCCACCTCTCGCGGGCACTTGACCGACATGGTCGATTTGTCGCCGGGTAGCAGCCTGTTGGTGGTGCTCGACCGTGGCGCTCGGGCGATTCCGGTCCTGGGTGTCGCACAGGCCTGGCCGCCTCCAGAAGGCTGGCCACCAACAAGCCGCGATGCGTTGCAGATCACGCAAACCAGTTTGATCTACCGCATGCCCACCAATAATCCCGCGTACCAACTCGTGCTCATCTCACCTCGCACTGTTATTCACGTGCCTGCAGTGTGGTGGTGGTTGCTGCCAGCCAGCGTGTTACTCGGCTGCTTCATGGGTTTCCTGGTGTTCCTGCTGGTCCGTCAGCGACAGTCACTGGATGCCGAGCTCAATGGCGCCATACGCAGGGGCGAATTGCAGGTGTTGTATCAACCGATCTTCGACCTCGACAGCCGTAATTGTGTCGGGGCGGAAGCCTTGCTGCGCTGGCGTCGACCGGATGGAACCCTGACCAGCCCCGACCTGTTCATTCCCATGGCAGAGAATACCGGTCAGATCAGGCAGATGACCGACTTCGTCTTGCAGCGTTTGCTTGAGCAGCTGGGACAGCTACTGCGAGCTAATCCAAAGCTGTACATCTCGGTCAACCTGGCGGCTTGCGACGTCATGGTGCCCCGCATCGGACAAGTGATGGCGCGTTTGCTGACCCTGCACCGGGTCGCAGCGCAGCAGATTGCGTTTGAGGTAACCGAGCGGGGATTGATCGACGTGGTGGTCGCGAGGGAAAACCTGCAATCCTTGCGAGATGTCGGGCATCAAGTTTTGATCGATGACTTCGGCACCGGCTATTGCAGCCTCGCCTACCTGCAGACCCTGCCAGTGGACTGCCTGAAGATCGATAAGGCATTCATCGATGCGCTGGGCCATGACGCCGCCAGCAGCGGTGTTGCCCCGCACATCATCCACATGGCCCAGGCCCTGCAACTCAAAGTGATTGCCGAGGGGATCGAACTGGAATCCCAAGCCGCGTTCCTGAGTAGCGAAGGCGTTAAGTACGGCCAGGGTTGGCTATTTGCCCATGCGTTAAGCGCAGTTCAATTCATTGAACTGATTACCCGGGGTCGCCGCCTGGCCGGTAGACGCCTCGACGACGAAGCGTGAAGCCACTTTAAACCGCCAGCGCCATATAGAACTGCGTGCCCTGCCCTGGCCGCGAATAAACGCCCATCCGCCCGCCGTGCAATTGCACGATTTCCTTGCACAACGCCAGACCGAGCCCTGCGCCGCCCTTCTTGCGGCCCACCTGCACAAACGGTTCGAAGATACGTCCTTGTTGTCCGTAGGCAATGCCTTCGCCATTGTCTTCGACGCTGATGATGACGCGCTCACCATGGCGCCTGGCTTGCAAACGGATCTGCCCGTCCGGCCCGGTGTGGCGCAACGCGTTATCAATCAGGTTATCGAGTACGCGATCCAGTTGGACCTTGTCAGCCTGCAGTCTGGGCAAAGGACCCTGCACTTCCACCAGCAGATCGATGCCGCTGTCCTGTGCCACACCGGCAAACCGCAACCGCGCCTCTTCCAGCAATTCGTCGATGGAACACGGCGCCAGCGTGAGCTTTTGCAATCCGTTCTGGTAACGAGAGAAGTTCAGCAGATCGTTGATCAATTGCATCAACCGCTGCATCTCTTCATTCACGGTATTCAGCAGATCGGCTTCGCGTGAATCTTCAGGAAATTTCGCCCGCTCCCGGAACAGGCCGAAGGCCATGTGCATCCCAGTGACCGGGGTTCGCAACTCATGGGAAGCACGCAACACGAACTCGCTGCGCACCCGCTCGAAGGCACGCTGCTCGGTCACGTCATGCAGCACCATCACGGCACCGAGAATATGACCCTGCGTATGACTGACCGGCGTCAGGCTATACGTCAGCAGCCGCGACTCACCATCGACCTCGATACTCAGATCCTCCGGTGCACGCTCAAGGGTGCCGCCGCGCAGAACCAGTTGCAGCTGTTCATCCAGTTCGGGGCGTTCGAGGGCAGAACCCAATCCCTGGCCGAGCCGATCGGTGTCCCAACCCAACTGCCGTTGAGCGACGGGGTTCAAATGCTCCAGATACCCTTCACGGTCGATCATCAGCAGCCCGTCATCGATGCTGTCGAGGACCGCCTGCAAACGCTGCTGCCCCGCGAGCAGTTCATCGATGTTCGTGGCCTGATGCTCGCGCAATGCCTCGGCCATCATCCCGAAGCGCTTGGTAAGCAGGTTCATTTCCTCCGCCGAGGAAATGGGCAGCGTCACTTCGAAATTGCCCTGGCCTATATTGTCTGCCGCTTGGGCTAACGCTTCGATGGGAGCACCGAAACGTCTGGCGATGGCGTGAGCGGTAATAAAACCTATGATCAGCACCGCAAGCCCGACCAACCCCAGCAGTCCCGCGACCAATAACGCCCGGTCGCGCGCGCTGCGCTGGGTTTCATTGATGTTATCCAGCGCGCGCTTGTGCTCGGTAAGCAAACCATTGCGCAGCGCATTGAATTTTTCAGTCAGCGCCTCGTTGCCACTCAGTACGTGAGTCGTATCACGGGATTGTGCGTAGGCCTCAAGAAAGGTTTGATAGTCCGCTTTAGCCTGTCTGAAACCATACTGGATGACATCGCCCGCTTGCTCGTGAGCGATACCTTCATCGAGCAGCTCCAGATATTTCTGCCTGGATCTCTCGAAAGCCCCGTCATCCGGGTTGTCGCTGAGCATGACGATCAACTGGTCGCCCAAGGTTTGCCGCAGTTTCAGCCCCAAATCCAGGGTCGCAAAGTTGTCGCGGACCAGCGCTTCCTGAGAGCTGGCCATCTGCATCACGCTGACCAACCCGAGCAACAGCCCCAGCAGCGCAACCGTGATCAACGCCGAAATACTCAGGAAGAGTCGGGTGCGCAACTTCATCGCCAGTTTCATCGGGGATGACTCACAGGTTGTACTGCTTGCGTTTGCGATACAGCGTCGAAGCGTCGATGCCAAGTGTTTTAGCGGCTTGGTCCAGCGTATCCGCCGTGGCCAGGACCGCACCGATGTGCGCCTTCTCCAATTCGTCCAGACTCAATGCGGCGCCGATGCGTGGCGCGCTGTTGACCGGCGTTTCGGCCATGCCCAAGTGGCTGATCTCCACACGCTCCTGAGGACAAATAATGCTCGCCCGCTCCACGACGTTGCGCAGCTCGCGAATGTTGCCTGGCCAGCGGTAGCTCAGCAGTGCTTCCCGAGCCTCGTCGCTGAAACCGCGAGCCGGGCGCGCGTATTCCTTGACGAAGCGCGCCAGGAAACGATCAGCCAGGTTCAGGATGTCTTCGCGACGCTCCCTCAATGGCGGCAAGTGCAAGGTAATGACATTCAGGCGATACAGCAGGTCTTCACGGAAGCGACCGTCGCGCACCATGTCTTCAAGATTAAGGTTGGTCGCCGCCAGGATTCGCACATCGGCGCGGCGGGTCACCGGATCACCGACACGCTCATATTCTTTGTCTTGAATGAAACGAAGCAATTTTGGCTGCAACGTGAGAGGAAAGTCGCCGATCTCGTCGAGAAACAATGTTCCGCCGTCAGCCTGATTCACACGCCCCAAGGTACTTTCGCTTGCGCCTGTGAATGCACCACGACTGTGACCAAACAGTTCGCTCTCCATCAACTCGGCGGTCAAAGACGGGCAATTAATAGTTACGCAGGATTTTTTAGCGCGCTTGCTCCAGCCATGAATGGCTTGGGACAGTTCACCTTTACCTGTACCGGACTCACCGAGAATGAGGATGTTCGCATCGGTACTGGCGACCTGGCGTGCTGTTTCAAGCACTACTTTCATGGCTGGACTGTGGGAATCCAGGCCATCCTTGGGTTTGCGAATCTCACCTTCCAGCGCTTCCAGACGCGCCGACAATTGCCGAACTTCCAACTGTTTGGCCGTCGCAAGGCGCAACTGATCAGGGCTGCACGGCTTGACTAGATAATCAGCGGCACCCGCCTGAATGGCATCTACTGCAGTGTCCACGGCAGAGTGAGCCGTGACAATGACGACACGCATCCACGGGGCCTGAATGCGCATCTGGGCAAGTACATCAAGGCCGTTGTCTTCGCCTAGCCGCAGATCGAGAAAGCACAGGTCGAATACCTGGCGTTGCAGTAACGCATCCGCCTGAGCGGCGCTGTTGGCAGTAGCGACACTGTAGCCCTCGTCTTCGAGGCAATAACGGAAAGTTCGCAGGATGGCGGATTCGTCGTCCACCAGCAGAATGCGGCCTTGATGCTCAGTGGCTGACTCCATTTTCCTACGCTCCTTTCTGAATGATCTTGGTTAGTCCCGGAAAAATCGGGCAAGTTGCATGGTTGATTCTGTGCCTTTCCAGCTCTGACAGGGTAGCTATCTAAGCGAATCCTAGCCAATAGCCTGATTTCTTTAGTTTTTTATCAAAAAACAGCGCTTTACGCCCTTGCCCACATCCTTTTCTGACATCTGCGCCCTCCTCTCAATTCAAAAAGAATGAAAGTTCCTACGGCATTATCGTGCATTACGCACGACCGTAGAGAGCCCATCGTGCAGGATGCGTTCAATGCGATTTTTAACTATCTTTTAAGTTGTTGATTTTAAAGGATTTATTCACATCAAAAAGCTGGCATGCAGGCTGCAATACTCTGGTTAATCAGGGCAAAACCATCGCCCACAACAAGATCACCACCAGAGTGGGAGGAGTTTCCGGATGAATCGCCAGCGTGCCGCCCAATTGCGCATCTCGCCACTGCATATCCAGCAGGGTCTGTTCGCCATGCTCGCCCTTTTGATCACTCTGATCGGCGGCCAACAGTTTCTTCTCTGGGAGCAGAGCCAGCAGCCAGAAGCGCCACACGTGTCGCTCAAGCATCCGACTCAGACTCATTTCAGTGCCGTCAGCAGCAATCAGGCTGACACAACCCCGCTACGAATGATGGACGTCGACCAGGCTCAGCCTGTGGATGAGATGCCTCGTCAGGAACGTTGGGTGTTCTAACTCACGAACTTGGCGCGTTCAATGCGCCGGGAAATGCACCACCAAAGCATCACCTCTAATAGAAGCGTAAGGAGAATCACCATGTTGAGCTGGGCAATCACATTCTTGATCATTGCCATCATCGCCGCCGTACTGGGCTTCGGTGGTATCGCGGGCACCGCCACGGGTATCGCCAAGATTCTCTTTGTCGTGTTCCTGGTGATGTTCATTGCTTCGTTCTTCTTTGGCCGTCGCGGTCGAGGCTGAACATGAGCGTTTCGTTAAGGACACTGGCAGCCGCCCTGCTCTTGGGCGGTAGTGCCATGGCGATGGCGGCCAATGACGGCCAGGCGCGGGTCAACGAATTGTTGAACACCGACCCGCAATACCGGGAAACCTGGCAAGGCGTGGTGAAGAAGGAAGAACGCCTGCCGGAATGGGTCATGAACCTGTCCGGCGACGCCGAGCAAATGAATGCTGTTGAAGAAGATGGCGATAAGTACCTCGTTGGACCGCTTTGCGAAACGCAGGCGACCTGTCTCAACAAGCGCTTGATCGTCGCCGTCAGCTTCGACAAAAAGGATGCGTACGCCATGCTGGTCGAAGTGCCTGCCGGGTTGCCAGCCGACAAGTCGCCTACACGACATGCCGACTATCGCTTCCTTGGAAAGCCGGACGAGGGCATGCAAAAGCTGTTGATGGAACAACTGAAGAAAGATCCGAACTGGTACTGAGTTCGTAACAAGAAAGAGGCCAAATGGCATCTTTCCACTGCGTTACCTGAGGAAGGTAGACGCATGACCAAGGGGTCGGGATGTTCTGCCTGTTTCAGGGGCGGAGTGACCTACGAGTACAGGGAGTACTTGCGAAAGGGCCGGGTCAGGAATAGCTGCGACGCAAGTTCGCCGATCATAGGCATCGACGGACTTGCGGAGAGCTTATGCAACTGAGGCATCGATCTTAGGCCAACCGCTCGGTTGAGCTTCTCTTCTCTACAATTCGAATCAACTTTCCCAAAAAATACTTTTCGCGGTGTTTCGTCGCGACCGTACATCGAGAAAAATTGCCTGATTTTTCAACGGCATCTTCCTGTCGGATTGTCCGATTTCAGCCCCAAAAACCCCTCACCTCACCTGATCAAAAAACACTCAACCTGCTCTGTGATGGCCGGTTCACGGCACTTATGCCTGCCGAAATGTCGCATTCGAACCGGTTGGGACGCGAGTTTCACTTAAAAAAGCTCATGCCGATTCGGCATAGGGTAGGCGTTTACGGCATTAGACGTCGCTTCCTTGCATCGGAATAGTTGCGCCTTTTTTCGCCTGCCAGAGAGCCGCAACCACGCGCTTCGGGGCACCTTATACGGAGGCCGATGCACAAGACTTTTTCGCCACGAGCGTTCCAGTTCCGCGCATCTGCCTGAGTCAAACGCAAGTAAGGGTAAAGATATGAAGAAGGCAAAGCTTAGCCTCGCCTGGCAGATCCTGATCGGTCTGGTATTGGGGATTGCAATCGGTGCGCTGCTCAACCATTTCAGTGCCGAAAAAGCCTGGTGGATCAGTAACGTCCTTCAACCCGCGGGCGATATCTTTATCCGTCTGATCAAGATGATCGTGATTCCGATCGTCATCTCCTCGCTGATCGTCGGCATTGCCGGTGTTGGCGACGCGAAGAAACTCGGGCGTATCGGTCTGAAGACCATCATCTACTTCGAGATCGTCACCACGATCGCTATCGTGGTAGGTCTGGTGTTGGCAAACGTGTTCCATCCGGGCACCGGCATCGACATGAGCACCCTGGGTACCGTGGATATTTCCAAGTACCAGGCGACTGCTGCCGAGGTTCAGCATGAACATGCGTTCATCGAAACCATCCTCAACCTGATCCCGTCGAACATCTTCGCGGCCATGGCCCGTGGCGAGATGCTGCCGATCATCTTCTTCTCGGTATTGTTCGGCCTTGGTCTGTCGAGCCTGCAAGCCGACTTGCGCGAACCCCTGGTAAAGATGTTCCAGGGCGTATCGGAAAGCATGTTCAAAGTTACCCACATGATCATGAACTACGCCCCGATTGGCGTGTTCGCACTGATCGCGGTGACGGTCGCCAACTTCGGCTTCGCTTCCCTGATCCCGCTGGCCAAACTGGTCATCCTGGTTTACGTCGCCATCGCCTTCTTCGCCTTTGTGGTGCTGGGCCTGATTGCTCGCCTGTTCGGTTTCTCGGTGCTCAAACTGATGCGCATCTTCAAGGATGAGCTGGTGCTGGCCTACTCCACCGCCAGTTCGGAAACCGTGCTGCCGCGCGTTATCGAGAAGATGGAAGCCTACGGCGCGCCGAAGGCCATTTGCAGCTTCGTGGTGCCGACCGGCTACTCGTTCAACCTCGACGGCTCGACGCTTTATCAAAGCATCGCGGCGATCTTCATTGCCCAGCTGTATGGCATCGACCTCTCCATCAGCCAGCAATTGCTGCTGGTGCTGACATTGATGGTCACCTCCAAAGGCATCGCCGGCGTACCGGGTGTGTCCTTCGTGGTGCTGCTGGCCACACTGGGCAGCGTGGGTATTCCGCTGGAAGGCCTGGCATTCATCGCCGGTGTCGACCGCATCATGGACATGGCACGTACCGCGTTGAACGTGATCGGCAATGCCTTGGCGGTGTTGGTCATCTCTCGTTGGGAAGGCATGTACGACGACGCCAAGGGCGAGCGCTACTGGAACTCCCTGCCGCACTGGCGCAGCAAGGAAAAGCTGCCGGCTGGCGAGATTTCCAATAATTGACACACCCTTGTAGGAGATGCCGCAGGCTGCGATCTTTTGATTCCGTTTCAAAGGCAAGATCAAAAGATCGCAGCCTTCGGCAGCTCCTACAGTAGATTGAGGCCAACCCAGTGATTGGGTGCCCGTAGTCGTAGACAAACCCCGGAGAAATCCGGGGTTTGTCGTTTCTGGCTACCCCGCTATCATTCGCCGCATTCTTCGGGGGATTTGACTGATGCTTAATGGCCTGTGGCTTGGCTTCTTCATCGTGGCTGCCGTTTCGGCACTGGCGCAATGGCTGATCGGCGGCAACGCCGGGATCTTCGCGGCGATGGTGGAGAGCATTTTCGCCATGGCCAAATTGTCGGTCGAAGTCATGGTGCTGCTGTTCGGCACCCTCACCCTTTGGCTCGGGTTTCTGCGCATCGCCGAAAAAGCCGGGATCGTCGATTGGCTGGCGAAAGCCCTGGGGCCACTGTTCCTGCGCCTGATGCCGGAAGTCCCGGCGGGCCACCCGGCCATCGGCCTGATCACCCTCAACTTCGCTGCCAACGGCCTGGGTCTCGACAACGCTGCCACACCCATCGGCCTGAAGGCCATGAAAGCGTTGCAGGAGCTCAATCCCAGCCCGACCATTGCCAGTAACGCGCAAATCCTCTTTCTGGTGCTCAACGCCTCGTCATTGACACTGCTGCCGGTGACCATCTTCATGTACCGCGCCCAGCAAGGCGCACCCGACCCGACGCTGGTGTTTCTGCCCATCCTGTTGGCCACCAGTTGCTCAACGCTGGTGGGCCTGCTGTCTGTCGCGTTCATGCAACGCCTGCGCCTGTGGGACCCGGTGGTGCTTGCCTATCTGATCCCCGGTGCCCTGGCCCTCGGCGGCTTCATGGCTTTGCTGGCAACCCTCTCAGCCACCGCCCTGGCCGGTTTGTCCTCGATCCTGGGCAACCTGACGCTGTTCGGCCTGATCATGTTGTTTCTGGTGATCGGCGCCTTGCGCAAAGTGAAGGTGTACGAAGCCTTTGTCGAAGGGGCGAAAGAAGGCTTCGACGTGGCGAAGAATCTGCTGCCGTATCTGGTGGCCATGCTCTGCGCGGTCGGCGTACTGCGGGCATCCGGTGCGCTGGATTTTGGTCTCGACGGCATTCGGCATCTGGTGGAGTGGGCGGGGTGGGACACGCGCTTCGTCGATGCCTTGCCGACGGCGATGGTCAAGCCATTCTCGGGCAGCGCCGCCCGGGCGATGTTGATCGAAACCATGAAAACGTCCGGAGTCGACAGCTTCCCGGCGCTGGTGGCGGCGACGATCCAGGGCAGCACTGAAACGACGTTCTATGTATTGGCGGTGTACTTCGGCGCGGTGGGCATCCAGCGCGCGCGGCACGCTGTGGGCTGCGCGCTGCTGGCGGAACTGGCCGGTGTAATCGGTGCTATCGGCGTGTGCTACTGGTTCTTCGGCTAACCACAATCCCTGTAGCAGCTGCCGAGGCACGAGGCTGCGTTGCGTGTCCGCAGGACCGCCCTTGGGGGCCGCTGCGCAGCCCGACGCAGCCTCGTGCCTCGGCAGCTGCTACAAAGGATTTGATGCGTTCCTGACAGGCGGTGCCAATCGCTGCCCTTGCTCCACCGCCCAACTCACCACCTGCGTCGTCAACTGGTCACTGGCCTGGCCAAAACCGGCAACAACCGACGGCACCTGCACATCACTCAAAGGCTGGCGCACTTCGAAGCGTCGGCTGGCGAGAATCCGCTGGTCATAGCCTCGCACCAGCAACGCATCCAGCCGTACGACGACGCTCGCAGCCGTGCCTTGATATTCGGTCTGGAACGCCTGCAGGTTGCCGCCCAGCTCCAGGTCAGCCTGGAAATTGCTGTCGTCAGTGCTCAATAGCTGGACTCGACCATCCCGCTGAAAACCGTCCAGCAGACGATTGCGCAGCAGCACCGGCGCCGGATCGGTCCAGCGTGAGCCTTTGTAGCTGCTGATCACATCACCCTGCGGGATCACCGCGATGTTCGGGCTGTTCAACGCCTGGCTCGCCTGCGGTTTGGCCACGCGCAGCGACCAGCGTTGCGGCGTAACGTGGCTGGCCGACGCGGCACTCTGGGCCGACGGCAATCGATAGACATCGAACGGCTCGGGCTTGGGCAGGATCGAACAGGCATTGAGCAGCACGAAGCTGGCGAGGAGGGCGACGTGGCTCAGCTTCATGGCGTGAACTCCTTGTTCTTGTCGTTGCCCAGCAGATAACCACTGGGGTTGGCTTCAAGGCGCTGGGAAATTGCGCGCAAAGACGTCAGCGTGTCACGCAGTTCACGCACCGCCGGCGCCAGCCCGTTAAGGCCTTGCATGCCGTTGTTCAGTGAATCCTGATTGCTGGAGATCAGCTTGTTGATGGTCGCGCTGCTCTGCTCCAGCGACTTCATTGCCTGCTCGGCACTGCCGAACATCTGCTTGCCCTGATCATTGAGCAGGCCGTTGGCGTTACGCATCAGCGCCGAGGTTTGTTCGAGCATGGCACCCGCTTGCTTGCCAACCGATGCCAATTGCTGCATGGCCTGGCGGATATCGCCACGTTGATCGGCAATGGTGCCGGTAGTTTGCTCCAGATGCTCCAGGGTCTTGCTGATGCGTTCGACGTTCTCCGTGGAGAACATCAGATTGGCGTTATGCATCAGCGTATTCACACCGGCCATCAGGTCGTTGCTGTCGTTCAGCAGGCGGGCGATGGGTGAGGGCGATGCCACAATCGTCGGCAAGTTACCGCCTTTGCCCTTGAGCCCCGGGCTCTGCGGCGTGCCACCGCTGAGCTGGATGATCGAGGTGCCCGTGATACCGGTCAGCGCCAGTATGGCCCGGGTGTCTTCCTTGATCGGCGTTTCGCCACCCAAGCGGATGCGCGCCAGCACCCGACGCGGGTCTTTCGGGTCCAGGCGCAACGTCACGACATCGCCGACCTTGATCCCGCTGTACTGCACGGCGCTGCCTTTGGACAGGCCGCTGACCGCCTCGTTGAAGACGATTTCGTAATCCTTGAACTCGGTGTCGACACTGGACTTGGCCAGCCACAGGCCGAAAAGCAGGGCGCCTGCCACCACAATTACCGTGAACAGGCCGATCAACACATGATGGGCTCGGGTTTCCATGTCAGACCTCGTTGAGCTGTTGAGCGGCGGTCAGCGCCGCGCGGCCACGAGGGCCATGGAAGTATTCGTGAATCCACGCGTCGTCGGTTTCCGAAACCTTGTCGATGGCATCGGCCACCAGTACCTTTTTCTGCGCCAGCACCGCCACACGGTCGGTGATGGTGTAGAGCGTGTCCAGGTCGTGGGTGACCAGAAATACGCTCAGGCCCAACGCGTCGCGCAGGGTCAGGATCAATTGATCGAAGGCCGCAGCACCAATCGGGTCGAGGCCGGCCGTAGGTTCGTCGAGAAACAGAATGTCCGGGTCCAGCGCCAGCGCCCGGGCTAGAGCAGCACGCTTGATCATGCCGCCGGAGAGCGAGGCGGGGTACTTGTCCGCCGCGGACAACGGCAAACCCGCCAAGGCCAGTTTTACCGCCGCCAGGTGCTCGGCATCGTTGCGGCTCAAGCCTGCGTGTTCGATGAGGGGCAGGGCGACGTTTTCGGTCACGGTCAGCGAAGAAAACAGCGCGCCTTTCTGGAACAGCACACCGAAACGTCGCTCGACCATCGAGCGCTCGTGCTCGGACAGCGTCGGGAGGTTTTTACCAAACACTTTTACTACGCCCTCAGTGGGCTGGCGCAGGCCGACAATACTGCGCAGCAGCACCGATTTGCCGCTACCGGAACCACCGACCACGGCGAGGATTTCGCCTTTGTACAAGTCCAGGTCCAGATGTTCGTGCACGCTCTGATTGCCAAAGCGATTGCACAGGTCACGGACTTCGATCACGGCCTCGGAGGGCGCTCGGGGTAGACGACTCACCAGCCCATCTCCATGAAAAACAGCGCGGCGACTGCATCGAGAACGATCACCACAAAAATCGACTGGACCACACTGGACGTGGTGTGCGCGCCAACAGACTCAGCGCTGCCACTGACCTTGAAGCCCTCAAGACAGCCAATGGCCGCAATCAGGAAGGCGAAGATAGGCGCTTTGACCATCCCCACCAGAAAGTGCTGAACACCGATGTCCGATTGCAGCAGCGAAAGGAACATCGCTGGCGAGATATCCAGCGACACGGCACACACCACGCCGCCGCCGATAATCCCCGAAAGCATCGCCAGAAAGGTCAGCATCGGCAGCGCGACCAGCAGGGCGAGGACACGCGGCACCACCAGCAACTCCATCGGGTCCAGGCCCAACGTGCGGATGGCGTCGATTTCTTCGTTGGCCTTCATCGATCCAATCTGAGCGGTGAAAGCACTGGCGGTACGCCCGGCCATCAGGATCGCGGTCAGCAGGACGCCGAACTCGCGCAGGAAAGAGAACGCCACCAGGTCCACGGTAAAGACAGTCGCGCCAAAGCTCGCCAGCACCGTCGCCCCCAAAAACGCCACAACGGCGCCCACCAGAAAGGTCAGCAGGGCAACGATGGGGGCAGCGTCGAGGCCGGTCTGTTCGATGTGAGCGATCATTGGCGTGATGCGCCAGCGTTTGGGCCGAAACAGGCTGCGGGCGATGGTTTCGAGGATCAGGCCGACAAAACCCAACAGCTGCAGGGTGTCCTGCCAGACCGTGTCCACCGCGCGACCAATGCGCGTCAGCAACTGAATGCCGACGCTGATTTCCGGTTCCTTGATCGGTACGCAGAAGTCCGTCATCGAGCAATACACGGTTTGCAGCAACGCGCGATCAGCGCCGGACAATGTGCAATCCGGATGCTCGGCGGAGCGGCCGAGACGCTCGGACCCCAGCAACTCCACCAGCAGCGAAGCGCCAGCGGTATCGAGCGCGCCAAGACCATTAAGGTCGATGTGGGCGCTGTCATCGTATTGGCCGCGAATCTTTTCGCTCAGGTCCTTGAGGTCGGCGTAATGGGCAAGCGTCCAGTCACCCGTAACCCGCAACTGTGCAGGAGAGTGAGAGGTGTCCAATTGGGCATTGCCGGCCGTTGTGCTGCTGGTCATAAGCTCCATGCTTGTTCGACTGAAAGGCTGGGCTATGTAATATCACGAAGCGTATTACTTTTCTTTGATCGGTGTGCTGTCCGTGATCTTGAAACGCAACACGCCGATGACCTGGCCGTCTTCGGTCAGAACACGCACTTGCCAGTTACCCGCCGGGTTGCCGGGGAAGTTCTGTTTGTGGGTCCAGGCCCGGTAGCCTTCCTTGCGTCCACCGTGGATATCCAGCGGGATGCGGTCAACTTCTTTGCCGTTGAACTGCCACACGTGATAAATCCGCTCGTCCAGGCCACGCGGCGCATTGATCGCGGTGTAGGCGTATAGCCCGCCACCGCGTATCTGATCTGCGCTGACCTCATCAAGACTGTCGCCGGGGGTGCGGTCCTGTAGTTGCGTGCTGATGGCTACATCGGTCATCCACAACGTGGCTGGCGGCACCCATGAGCGCAGCACCCAGCCCACGCCACCAATGCCCACGGTGATACACAGGATCGCCAATGCGTTGCGCACCGTACGGATCGGAAAGATCGATGCCAGGCTCGGGAAAGACAGCACGACCGCGATACCCAGCGCCAGTTTGAAGCTCTGGGCGGTGGTCAGGTGCAGGATGACGGGAAGGGCGGTGAGCAGTGCCGCGAACAAAGTCAGCGTATGCAGCGCCAGAAACGCCCAGCGACGGGGCGCCAGCCATTTGTAGTAGAGCGGGTCGATAATGGAAATCAGTGCCGCGATGCACAGCAACCCGGTGAAGAAAAACTGGCCACTGTTCCAGGTAGTGGTGATGAAGAAAAACGGCAAGACGAAGAACAGGCTTTCCTGGTGGATCATCTGCGTGGCGTAACGCAGCAAAGGCTGGGGAATTTCGCGCTTGAACAGTTTCGCGAACAGCTTGGTGAGGCTGTTTTCCAGCATCAGCCAGATCCAGCTGAGCACCATGATGATGGTGATCCAGGTGGCCAGACCTTGCTGGCGATCAACCAGGATGAAACTGCCGACCCCGGAGATAAACCCACCGAGCGCAATGACCCCAGGGTAGCGCTTCATCAATTCCAGGATGCGCTGGACGTACAGGTTCAGGGTAGGCATTCGGCGGTTCGCACTAGTCGTAGGAAAAATCCTCGACAGGTTACCGCCCGGAGGGGCGGTGTGGCGAGGGGCTGCATTTCACACCAATCCCCTGTAGCAGCTGCCGAAGGCTGCGTTCGGCTGCGCAGCAGTCGTCAACCAGTCACCTCGGTACTCCAGATGAATGACCGACGGGATTTGCGACTGCTGCGCAGCCGAACGCAGCCTTCGGCAGCTGCTACAGAGTCCGTCGTGCCTTTCGGTGTAAACGCCACGCCACTAATACGAGCACGATCAACCCCAACAACCCGGCAATCGCCCACACCAGCGCATCGTCGCTCATCAACGGCGTCTCAATCCGTAGATACCCCGGCTGCAGCAGAAGTTCACGCATGGCCTTGTTCGCCTCTTCCAGCGTCACGCCTTGCAGCTCTTTGGCCGGGTTGGCGAAACGACCGTCTTGAAAATCGCCCAATGCGCTCCAGTAGTAATCCGCCAACGCGCTATTGCCTTGTACCGCCCAGGTCTGCCGCGCGATGGCGGCCTGCTTGAGACGATTGAAGGTCTCGGCGTTGAGCCCGTCCTTGAGCAGCCCGGCCTTCAATTCCTCGAGTACCTGCTTGGCTTGCGGCAGGTCATCTCGCTCAAGATCGGCGTTCAGGCTCATGAAGCCAACCCCGCCAAACACCTCGCGCTCGGCAGAGGGCCCGTAAGACAAACTATGGGCCAGACGCATCTGCCGATAGAGCGCCCAGTCCAGATAGTCCTTGAGCAAGTCGAAGGTCTCATCGTGCTGATCTTCCAGCACAGGCTCCGGTACCAGCCAGTGAAGTTTCGCGCCATTGCCAACCAGGCCGTTGCTCAACGTACGCTCGTGCGCTGCCGTCGCCTTGATTTCCGGCAGAGGTGGGTGATCGGTCGGATCAACCGCTTCCAGTTCGCCGTATGAGCGTTCCAGATACGCCGGCAGTAACCGGTCAAGGTCACCAACGACGATCAACGTCATGTTGTTGGGCGCGTACCAGGCATTGCGTACCTGTTCGAGCTGCTCGCGGGTCAGGTGATCAACCTCGGCACGCTCGGGGCATTTGAGGCCCAGTTCCACGGCGAGCTGATTACTCGCCGTGTGCCCCAGGTCCTGCCGGTCCAGCCAGCGTTGCAGGTGCGAATAATGGCCACCGTCTTCACGCTCGACCACTTGCTTGGCGGCGTTAACGGCGTTGTCGTCGAAATGGGTCTGGGTCAGCAGCGCCAGCAGCAGGTCGAGCACCTTGCGCTGGTTTTTCGCCGGGGCTTCGATCACGAACGTGGTGTCGGCATTGCTGGTGTAAGCGTTCCACTCACCGCCCAGGGCCTGCATGCGTTCTTCGAGACCGCCTTCGCCGGTGGCGTCGATGCCGCTGAACAGCAAATGCTCGAGCAAATGCGGCAGCTCCTTGTCGGCGCAATCGAAGTCATCCAGACCGACGCCAACCACCAGCCGGATTGCTACATGCCCACGGTCCAGGCCGGGTTTGAGCAGCAATTGCAGACCATTGGGCAGCGTATAGCCCTCAACCTGGAAGCGGTCCAGGGCGAATGAAGGGAATGATCCAAGCAATAGGCAGGCGAATAACAGGCAACGCATAACGAGCTTCCATACGGCTGATTGGAGATCCGTGTCGTCCTTCAGTTCGCTATCGCGGGCAAGCCCGCTCCCACAGGTACCGGTCGGCCATAGATGTATGGTCAGCCCACGATACCTTGTGGGAGCGGGCTTGCCCGCGATGGCAATCTTGAAGTTGAACCAATGTTACTGACTAGCCACTCTGCCAGACGTTCAAGGCGAATGCGTGATGTCAGCCAAATCGTCCACCACCAGCGCACCCGTGTCGGACGTTTCCAATACAGCGTACGCACTGCTGCAAAACAATGAGTTCAAGCGTTTCATGTCGGCAATCAACTCCAGATGCAGTGAACTGGTCTCGATACTCTGCACGATCTTACGTTGCAACCGGCTGACATGGGCGTGGGCCAAACGCCGTTCCTGTGCGCGAAAACGACGTTTCTCACGCAGTAACTGACGGGCGCTTTCCTTGTCGGAACTGAGGAACACAGAAAGCCCCAGACGCAAGTTTGCAATCAACTGACTGTGCAATCCCGCCAACTCTTCCAGGCCGACTTCGGAAAACGACCGACGCTGCGAGGTTTTCTGCTGCTGAACCTTGCGCAGCATGCGTTCGATCAAGTCGCTGGCGAGTTTGAGGTTGATTGCCAGCTCAATGATTTCTGCCCAGCGCCGACTATCCTGGTCGCTCAAATCTTCCCGGGGCATTTGCGCCAGATACAGCTTTATGGCGCTGTAGAGCGCTTCGACATCGTCTGTCAGACGGCGCATTTCCTGGGTCACAGCGGTCTGTTTGCCGTGCAGGACGTCGAGCATGGCTTCAAGCATGTTGTCGATCAAATCGCCAATGCGCAGGGTTTCACGCGCGGCATTGGCCAGCGCCAGGCCGGGAGTCACCAGCGCCGTCAGGTCAAGGTGCCGCGGCTTGGCCATCCCGTTTGTTTCCGGCCGCTCTGGCAACAGCCAGGCACACAGCCTGGCCATCGGTCCAACGCTGGGCAGCAGGATCAGGCAACGCGCGGTGTTGTAGAGCAGGTGAAAGCCAATGACCATTTCCTGTGGGCTGTAGTCGAGGCTGTCGATCCAGTGCACCAGCGGGTCCAGCACTGGAATGATCAGCAACAGCCCGATCAGTTTGTACAACAGACTGCCCAGCGCGACCTGACGACCCGCGGCGTTTTGCATGCTGGTGCTGAGAAAGGCCAGTACACCACTGCCAATGTTGGCGCCAATCACCAGGCCGATGGCCACCGGCAAACTGATCACGGCAGCGCCGGCGAGCGTGGCGGTGAGCAGGACGGCCGCAAGGCTGGAGTAGGACACCATCGCGAACAGCGCCCCGACCAGGGCATCGAGCAGGATGTCGCCGGTCAGGGACGCGAAAATCACCTTCACGCCCTGAGCCTGGGTGATGGGCGCGGCGGATTCGACGATCAGTTGCAGCGCCAGAATGATCAGCCCCAACCCGATGCTGACCCGGCCCATCTGTCCAAGCCGTGTTTGCTTGCGCGACAGAAAGAAGATGACCCCGAGGAAAATCAGCAGCGGCGACAGCCAGGACAAATCAAGCGTCAACACCCGCGCCATCAACGCGGTACCGACGTCGGCCCCAAGCATGGTGGCCAGCGCCGGGGTCAGTGCCATCAGGCCTTGCCCGACAAACGAGGTGACCAGCATGGCCGTCGCGTTGCTGCTCTGAACCATGGCGGTCACGACGATCCCGGCAATGAATGCCAGCCATCGCTTGGACATGTTCTGGCCAATGACGTGGCGCAGGTTGGAACCGTAGACCCGCAAGATGCCGGTTCGGACGATGTGCGTGCCCCAGATCAACAAGGCCACGGCAGATAACAAATTGAGCAGGGTGAGCATAAGGGCCCCCTGTGGTGGTAGCGCCCCAAAGGGGCAAGTTGACGGTGCCGCGCGACTTTCTACGTTCTGTACTTAAGCTGTAGTTGGCTAACGGTCTGTGCGCCAGCATCGCATAGCTAAAGAGGTGTTTGAAACAAAACTGTCATAAAAACAGCTTGATGCAGAAACGAAAAAGGAGCCCGAAGGCCCCTCTTATCATCACCTGTAGCAGCTGCCGAAGGCTGCGTCCGGCTGCGCAGCAGTCGTAAAACCTGCGCATGCGGTTTATCTGAGAGACCGCGCTGCCTGATTTCACGACTGCTGCGCAGCCGGACGCAGGCTTCGCCAGCTGCTACACCTGCGGGTTACTGGCCAGGAATGTCCTTGCGCAGTTTCACCGGGTCTTGCTGCTTCTTCTTTTTCGCAATCGCGGTGCGCATCTTGATGTTGATCGCTTCCACGGCCAGCGAGAACGCCATGGCGAAGTAGACATAGCCTTTTGGCACATGTACGTCGAACGATTCAGCGATCAGCACGGTACCGACGATCAGCAGGAACGACAGCGCCAGCATCTTGAGCGACGGGTGCTTGTCGATGAACGAGCTGATGGTACCGGCAGCCAGCATCATCACCAGTACGGCGACGACGATTGCCGCAACCATGACCGGCACATGGGAAACCATGCCGACCGCAGTGATCACCGAGTCCAGAGAGAACACGATGTCGATGATCGCGATCTGGATGATCGTGTACAGGAAGTTGCCGCCTTTGCCTGTTGGCTCTTCGCTGGTTTCGTCTTCACCTTCCAGAGCGTGGTACATCTCTTGCGAGCTCTTCCACAGCAGGAACAGACCACCGAAGAACAGAATCAGGTCGCGTCCGGAAATACCCTGGCCGAGGACCTCGAACAGATCGGCGGTAAGTTGCATGACCCAGGTGATCGACAGCAGCAACGCGATTCGCGTGACCATCGCCAGCGCCAGACCGAAGATCCGGGTGCGCTGCTGCATGTGCTTGGGCATGCGGCTGACCAGGATCGAGATCATGATGATGTTATCGATACCCAGGACGATTTCCAGGGCGGTCAGGGTGAAGAAGGCAACCCAGATTTCAGGGTTGGTCAGCCATTCCATGTGTATTCCTTTGAGCGAGTGTTAAACCACGAAGGGCCCGGGCTTCAACAAACAAAGCCTGGACCCGTCTTGGTGAGTCTTGAGCTTATAGAGTGCTGAACAGCGGAAAAATCCCCATCAGCAATGCTGCAACCAGTATGCACATGCACACCAGCACTGCCCACTTCAGGGTAAAGCGCTGATGGTCACCGAAGTCGATCCCGGCCAGAGCCACCAACAAGTACGTCGATGGTACCAACGGGCTCAGCAAGTGGACGGGCTGACCGACGATCGAGGCACGTGCCATTTCAACTGCGGTTATACCGTAATGACTCGCGGCTTCGGCAAGTACTGGTAACACGCCGTAATAAAAAGCATCGTTCGACATGAAGAACGTGAACGGCATGCTCACCAGCGCAGTAATCACAGCCAGGTACGGACCGAGGAAATCCGGGATGACCGCCAACAGGCTTTTCGACATCGCATCGACCATGCCGGTGCCCGTCAGGATACCGGTGAAGATACCTGCCGCGAAGATTAAACCGACCACTGCCAGCACGCTACCAGCGTGAGCGGCGACGCGGTCTTTCTGCATTTGCAGGCACGGGTAGTTGACGATCATCGCGATACTGAACGCCACCATGAACAACACCGGCAACGGCAACAGACCGGCGATCAGGGTGCACATCAAGGCCAGCGTCAAAGCGCCGTTGAACCAGATCAGTTTCGGACGACGGGCATCCGGGAACTGCGAAACGCTGATCTCGCTGTGGTCGATTTCATCGCCGGCCAGGTGCAATTCACCCAGGCGAGCGCGCTCGCGTTTACCGTAGAAGTAGGCAATCGCCAGGATTGCCACGACGCCCGCCAGCATCGCCGGAATCATCGGTACGAAAATATCGGACGGGTCGACATGCAGCGCACTGGCCGCACGCGCGGTCGGACCGCCCCAAGGCGTCATGTTCATTACGCCACCGGCGAGGATGATCAGGCCGGCCATGATTCGCGGGCTCATGCCGATGCGGCTGTAGAGCGGCAGCATGGCGGCGACGCAGATCATGTAAGTGGTCGCGGCGTCAGCATCGAGGGAAACGACGAGAGCCAGTACGGCGGTGCCGACCGAAACTTTCAGCGGGTT
>Ga0160470_100331_pt1 | contig 25725 bp, 21 predicted proteins | sample HID1973I_E11MG_FD_108214 | JGI IMG/M metagenome (GOLD analysis project Ga0160470, IMG submission 108214) | Enriched mosquito-associated microbial communities from UW Madison campus, WI, USA - HID1973I_E11 MG | ecosystem: Host-associated > Arthropoda: Insects > Digestive system > Unclassified ... | reverse complement strand
TTATTCGAGCAGGAATGCCCCGAAGGAAATGTGCAGACCGCTTATTGGGGCAGGAACGCCCCAGAGATGAATAAGCGCTGTTCCGGGACTCCTATGCCGGGCACGGACGTTCGTACAGACACTTAAGTGTCTTTCTACGTCGCGTAAAGGTGGGAATATGGCGGATAGAACGGGAACGGCGGCGTGCAAGGAACTTTTACCAACTCTTATTTGGACAGCGCACAGAAAGTCTGGCGGATAAGCACCTTTCGGGGGTCTTATTCCAGTGGTGGACGCCCCGAGGGCCCCGAGGGACATGTGCAGACCGCTTATTCGAGCGGGAATGCCCAGAAGGAAATGTGCAAGCCGTTTATTCGAGCAGGAATGCACCCAGAGATGAGTAAGCGCCGTTCCCGGACTTCCATTCCGCGTAGAGACGGCGGCTGGATAGGCGCTTAGGTGTCTCTCAACGTTGCGTAACGGCGGGAGATGTTAAATCAGGCTAGAACGCCCAGTTGCCTTGACGGAAGATCGGCTCGGTCGTGCCGTCCGCCAGAATGCCGTCGATATCCATTTCGGGGGAGCCGATCATAAAGTCGACGTGCGTAATACTGGAATTGACGCCGGCTGCGACAAGCTCTTCCGGGGACATTTTTTTGCCGCCTTCTACGTTGAACGCATATCCGCTGCCGATCGCGAGATGGTTCGAAGCGTTCTCGTCAAACAGCGTGTTGTAGAACAGGATGTTCGATTCCGAGATCGGCGAATGATGCGGCACGAGCGCGACTTCGCCGAGATAGCGCGAGCCTTCGTCCGTATTGACGAGCTGCTCGAGAATTTCGCCGCCCTGCTGCGCTTCGGTTTTCACAATGCGGCCGTTCTCGAACGTGATTTTGAAGCCGTCGATAATGTTGCCGCCGTAGCTGAGCGGTTTTGTGCTCGACACGTAGCCGTTCACGCCATTGCGGTAAGGGACGGTGAATACTTCCTCCGTCGGCATATTAGCCATGAACGGCACGTCGTCCTTGTTCTCGCTGGCCGCGCCGACCCATAGATGCGTCTTCGGCAGCTCGATCGTCAAATCGGTTCCCGGAGCGCGATAATGCAGCTTGCGGTAACGCTTCTCGTTCAGAATGCGCACTTTCGCATGCAGATTCTCGTTATGCGCCGCCCATGCCTGCACCGGATCGGGCGTATTCAACCGGACAGATTCAAAGATGGCGTTCCACAGCTTGTCGACTGCCTCTTCGGCAGGTGCGTCCGGGAACACTTTGGCCGCCCACGCTTGGGATGCCGCCGCTACAACCGTCCAACTGTTCTGGTCCGACTGCACGGCGCGGCGGTAATATTGGAGCGCTTCTCCGGACGCTTTTTGAAAATTGCCGATCCGGGTCGGCGAGATGCCTTTCAACAGATCGGGACTGGAGGAGACGATAGCGATGAACGCCGCTCCGCGGTCGACGAACGCATTGCGTTTCAGCCGCTCGTACTCCGGATATTCGGTGAAAATATGATCGGCGGCCTTTTCATACTTAAGCCGGGCGGTGACGTCGTCTGTCCACTCCATATGTACGTTGGCCGCTCCGACCTTATAGGCTTGGGCCGCGATAAGCCGGCCAAGCTCCGCCTGGTCAATGGAGCAGGTCACGAATACCTCTTGTCCTTGCTGGATGTTCACGCCGACCTTGACGATCAGCTCTGCATATTGTTCTAGCTTCTGTGCTGGAATTGGCATTCGAAATCCTCCTTCATTAATTGCCATCGGCTGGTTGATGCTCTGTACACTATTGTAACGCGAACGGGCGAAATAATCGAATGCGCCGCCCTCCGCCGCTCTAATCAGTATATTGCCGGACGAGGAGGAACATACGGCTCGGATCGGAAAAGCTTTGCGCCGACGGACAGCCGCGAGTACGATGCTGTGGGTGGATAAGCGGCCGCGAGAGACACTTATCTGGGGAGTACGTGCTGGAATAAACGCTGCGAATAGGCGCTTATCCTCACGACTGGCCGTGCATTGTTGCAGTAAAAGTTTGCGAAAGACCCTTGCCCGCCGTCGTTTCCGACGAATCCACTAAATTTCCACCATTATACAGCGTAGAGAGACACTTAAAGCATCTGCGAGGTGCTAGAGCGCGAATAGGCGTGCAGTATAGACACTTACTTATTCTAGGAGGCGCTAGTGCGCGTAAAGGCGACTTGCACCAGATACTTCCCACGGGGGGTTCACTGTAGAATAAGCGCTCCGAATAGGCGCTTATCCGCGGGGCTTAATGGAAGCGCGGAGACTGTCGAATGTGGCGGGTTTTGCCGATAATGCTGTTAGGAGGTGTGACAGCATGGATATCGCAGCGTTGTCAATCGGGATGAATCAGGCAGGGCTTGCTCAAACCTTGGGCGTTCAGATTCTGAGCATGGTGCAAAATGAGGCCGAAACCAACAGCGCTCAATTGGTTCAAATGATGCAGCAAATGCAGCAATCGGTACAGCCTCACCTCGGTGCAAGTCTTGATATACGCATATAGCGGGATTATGACAAAAGGGCGTCAGGCGGGCTTGTGATCCGTCTGTCGTCCTTTTTGTCATAGGCCGATGATAAGGGGCGTTTTCTTGTGTCGTTCGTTCGATTCGTGTAAACTCGGGAGTAGACTTTAGATTTGTTAGGTACTCTAAATAGTCGCATGTCAGAAGGATATCGAGCCTAACTCGGCATAGCGGAACCATAGGCAACGGGAGTTGTGGGAGCATGAGCAGCAGCAATGAAACGAATCAAGCCGCCCGGCATATTCTCATCGTGACGGCGGTCGATGCGGAACGCGAAGCGGTGCTTCGCGGACTGGGGGCTGCGAGCGGATATGAGGTTATAGCCGGAGGCGTAGGTCCGGCATCCGCTGCGGCCAGTAGCGCGGCCGTTCTGGCTGTCGCAGCCGGCAAATATAAGCTAGTCATTAGCGCCGGTATCGGAGGCGGATTTCCCGGACAGGCGGAGATTGGCGACATCGTCGTCTCTACCGGCATCGTTGCCGCCGATCTTGGGGCCGAGACGCCGGACGGCGAGCGATTTATGAGCGTGGACGAGCTTGGCTTCGGCTCTGCGCGCGTCGAAGTGGCCGAAGCGGAGGCGTTGAGGCTGGCTGAAGCGCTGCAATTGTCCGGCTTGCGTGTCATTGCCGGACAAGCATTGACCGTATCGACGGCGACGGGTTCGGCGGAGCAGGCGGCAAGGCTGGCCGCGCGAGTGCCGGGCGCGGCCTCGGAAGGTATGGAAGGTTACGGCGTCGCGATTGCCGCGAAGCTGGCCGGTGTTCCGGTACTTGAGCTGCGGGCGATATCGAACGCAGTCGGGCCGCGCGATAAGTCGGCATGGCGGATCGGCGAGGCGCTCGGCAGCTTGACGAAAGCTTGTGAACGATTGACGGAGGTGCTGTAACAGCATGAAGGCTATGAATATTGCATATTCGCCATGTCCGAACGATACGTTCGTGTTCCATGCATTGGCGCATGGGCTCGTGGAAGATGCGCCGGAACTGAACGTTACGTATGCGGACATTGATATTACGAACAAATGGGCGGCCAAGGGCGAAGGCCCGGAGGTGCTCAAAATATCGTATGCGGCGCTGCCGTGGGTACTGGACGATTATGCGCTGCTCCCTTGCGGCGGCGCACTTGGCCGGGGCTGCGGGCCGCTTGTGCTGACGAAGGACGGCGGGTCCGATCCGGCCGCGCTTGTCGGGAAGCGGGTCGCGGTACCGAGCGACCGCTCGACCGCGTATTTGCTGTTCCGTCTATGGGCGGCTCGCAGCGTGGAAGGCAAGTTCGACGTCGTCGTCATGCCATTTCATGAAATAATGCCGGCTGTACGCGACGGCAAGATCGATGCGGGGCTGGTCATTCACGAGGCCCGCTTCACGTATCCGTCTTACGGTCTGACGTTAATGCAGGACCTCGGCAGTTGGTGGGAAGCGGATACGGGCTTGCCGATTCCGCTCGGGGCTATCATTGCGAAGCGCTCGCTCGATCTTGCGTCGATCGCAGGCTGGATTCGCGCTTCGGTTGAATATGCATGGGCGCATCCGGAAGCGTCACGCGATTATGTCATGTGCCATGCGCAGGAAATGTCGCCCGACGTAGCGAAGCAGCATATCGATCTGTATGTGAACGAGTTTACGGGAGACCTGGGCGAGGCCGGCTACGCGGCAATCCGAGCGCTGCTTGACCGGGCAGCGGACGAAGGGCTTGTACCGCGCATTGAGGCAGAAAAGCTGATGTGGGGAAAAGTAACGGCGGGCGGTTGATGGACGACTGGCCGTTAGCGGCGGTAATAGCTTTGGACAGACCGCGTAGGGATATAAGCATTTGTCGATATATTGTGAGCGATAGGGCAGCCTGACTGTGAATCGCTTTATAAGCTGAGACTGCAAGGATGCCTTCATTGACATCTTATGCGGTCTTTTTTGTTTTTGAATACAATTAGCGGTAAGGCAAGCTTCGGCTCCCTCTCACAACTAATCGGTGGTGGAGGGTCGAAGATTCACACGTAAATGAACTATATTTGAGCACGGGTGTATGCTCGGTAAGGCTGCTTTGCACCATGCTTTTGAAAGCAATTGATATATATCAATTGTATTGCAAGTCATTATCGTACTAGAAGGTTTATACGTTCTGGGCGGCGAATAAATGAATGGTGCGAACCCGAAGCTCACATGAATTTGCAGGGGGATTCGCACCTCAAGCGTAGTGCGGGATTGCGCCGTTTTTGAGAAAGTTTTGGTGTTTTGCAAGGCTGCTTCTTTACGGATTCGCGAAATCGCGCCTCGGAGGCCTTGCCCTGACTGGCTTTTTGCTAGGCGCTGTCGCTCTCCGTGCGGGGAGCGTGGATTGAAATCATGATCTCCGCCATCAAAATGCCAGCATCATGCGTCGCTCTCCGTGCGGGGAGCGTGGATTGAAATTATGGGTAATTTAACTCTTCTATGGGCTAACGGTTGTCGCTCTCCGTGCGGGGAGCGTGGATTGAAATTTTCCCGAGCGGCTGCCCATGATCGCAATGTCGAGTCGCTCTCCGTGCGGGGAGCGTGGATTGAAATAACCTCTTCGTGCCATCCATTATTGAATATCTGTCGTCGCTCTCCGTGCGGGGAGCGTGGATTGAAATTTCGGAGGCGAAAGCGACCGCCGCTACGCCAAATCGTCGCTCTCCGTGCGGGGAACGTGGATTGAAATCGCTGTGCAGACTGTTCGGCAGCCGCAGCATGCGGACGCTCCCCGTGCGGGGAGCGTGGATTGAAATCACGCTGTTGTGTCAGCTTTCTTAGTCTGACTGGTGTCGCTCCCTGTTCGGGGAGTGTAGGTTGAAATCTGCCTCGGCACATAAACTTGTATGGCATGGCGGTCGCTCCTCATACGTGAAGCATGGATTGAAATAGGGTGGCGGTGTGCTTCTCCGTTTCCCCATACAGAGCATAAGTCGCCCCACGCAAAAGAGCCGCACCCTAGGGTGCGGCTCTTTTGCTCTTTACAGAGAAAGATTGACCAATCCGCCATCCTCAAGACCGGCCGACGATCCTACCCCTTGCTCGCCGCAATCGAGAATACGACGGTGCGGGCGGCGTTGTCGACCAGCACGCTGACGTTGTCCGTGCCAACCGTAATTTGCTTCGAGGCGAGCGGCCGGCCGGCTTCTACCTCGGCGCAGACGGCGGCGAACCACTTATTGAACGCGAACGCGTTGTAGCCGAACAACTGGTTGGCGAACAAAGTGATCGTCTCGTTGTTCCGAGCGAGCGTCCCTTCGCGCAGCCGGACGGTAATTCCGTACGTGTTGTAAGCGGGATCGAGCCAGATATCGGCCTCCTCGGTCGCCGCCGATCCGCTGCTCTGCACCGCATTTTTCTCCGTCTGATCCTTGAATAGTCGCAGTGTTGTGTTCATTACGTCATAATTGCTTCCCCTCAACTGCCCCGCTTCGAGCAGAGTGTCGTAAGCGTCCCACATCCGTTTGTCCGGGAACACGACGACCTTCTGGCCGCCTCCCGTCGTCGGGACGAGCCGCTGCAGCTTGTCCGCCGAAGGAGAGATCGGAATACGGACGCTTCGATCGGTTAACCGGTTGAGAATGACGAGCGCTTCCGCCCGCGTGACCGTCTCGCCGACGCCGAACCGTCCGTCCGGATATCCCTGCATAATGCCCTTGACGAGCACTTCCGAAATGAACTTCTGCATCCGATCCGATGCGCTCGTTAAATCGCCGTAAGCCAGCGCGACGGAACGGCTGAATGCTTCATCCTCCAAATACTCGGTCTCCTGAAGCGTGTAGTAGAGAACTTCGGCAACATTTTCCCGAGTCATATTAGCTTGGAAATCATTGTATCTGTTCCGGTTCAAAAAATGAAGGTCGCTTGCGACGTCGATATAAGGCTTTGCCCAATAGCCGGTCATGCCGGGCTTAAAATCGAAGTAACGATAATCTTGTGCCAATACGGTCCGGTTGTCCTCGGTGAGCGAGTCGATAAAGGCCGGTTTCCAACTGCGGTTTCCGTTCGGCAGCAGCTCGGAGTTGGAAAGGATAAGCATTTTGATGAACTGGTCGATCTTGACCGGATCGTTCGGCCGAAAGCTGCCGTCCGGAAAGCCGTCCAGAATGCCGCGGGTAACCATCGACTCAATCGTCGATCGTGCCCAATGCTTGCTAATATCGCTGAATGCCGCGGCTTGCACCGCATGAGCGGATGGTACGAAAGAAGTCAATGCCGAGCCGCCGCCTCCTGCAAGCAGCATGGCGCTGACGGTACATATTGTGGTCCAACGTCTCATGTCGATCCTCCTGTTATTCGTTCCTGTTGTAATTCGACATTTAATAGATAACCACAATTTGGCGGCGTTGTGAATTGGACCGGATGACTAGGAAGTAACTTCCATAAGTTGGGTATAAAATAAGGCTAATTGCCCTTGCGAATTTGGGCGATTGTATTCGTTCGATACATCGTGCAAGTGCTTATGGTCGCAGGAAAGGGAGGAATGTTGCATTTCACGACTGATGCCGAGCGATGAGAGCGGCTTCCATGCGCAGCATTAAAGCGGCTATGAAGGGAGGGAAAGCTACGCTTGTTCATAAAAAGACCGCTCTCAAGAGCTAGGTCTGCGTGCCGATAGACGGTGATGCCCGTCCGGTATCTCCGGCAGACATCTCAAGTAAAGTGGTACAGGCACTCGACGCCATCAAGCTACAAATACGGAGTATGGTGTGAAGTTCCTGCACTCTATGCAGGGATTCGCTCGCCTCGGTAGGGGGCGGGACGAAAAGAATGCAAGTTGTGCAGGCTTTCAGGGTTTAGACCAACCAAGTTAGCGCTAGTTAGATACGAACGTAGACGAACGAGCAGGCATTCGGGCGCCATCGGGCTGGTGTGACTAAGATACGAACGCAGATAATGCGACGGCACAATCGAGCGTTCGCCGACTGCGATGCGGAGACGGGCGCAGCGGTCCCGCAAGCGATTTGGAAATCGCCGACTCGAATACCCGAATACCCGAATGCTTGATTGCCCAATGCGGGTTGCATCGGCTTGTTCTAACGAATTTTAATTCGTATCTTTTAACTACCATACAAGTATGGTAGTATAACGAATAGAACGTTTGAGTTGTGACCAAGAGGAGGTGAACCATTGAATTTTACGTTAAAGCCCGTGCAATCGGTATCGACGCGCGACGCCGTCTATGCTTCTCTGCGGGACCTTATTTTGCGGCTGGAGCTTGCGCCGGGCACTGCGATTTCGGAGAAGGACATCGCGCTCAAATTCAACGTCAGCCGGACGCCCGTTCGGGAAAGCTTCGTGCGTCTTGCGCAGGAAGGACTGCTGGAGGTGTACCCGCAGCGCGGAACGTTCGTGTCGCTGATCGATACGAACCTGGTCGAGGAAGCTCGGTTTATGAGAGAGCAGTTGGAAGTGGCGGTCGTCAAGCTGGCCTGCGACGACTTTCCGGCCGAGCATCTGGCGGATCTCGACGATAACGTCGCCCGTCAGCGCGCCTGCATCGATGCGCACGATTACCGGCTTATGTTCGAGCTGGACGAGTCGTTCCACCGGACGATATTCGAAGGCTGCTGCAAGAGCAATACGTGGGCCGTCCTCGGCGGCATTATCGCGCATCTCAACAGAAGCCGCGTACTTCGGCTGGCGACGGATCATCAATGGGGTCATCTGTTCGAACAGCATCGTGACATCGTCGAAGCGATTCGCGTTCACGACGCGGAAGCAGCCGCCAAGCTGATGACGGACCATATGCATTTGTCGGTTGCCGATCAGGCGCTGCTTAAGGAGAAGTATCCGAACTATTTCAAAGCGTAACGAGAACTGGGACAAGTTAACCCCTACGTGGAGGCGAATTTTCGAATGAAAATGGTATTCCGATGGTTTGGCGAAGGCAACGACACCGTCTCCCTCGATCAAATCCGGCAAATTCCAGGCGTCGAAGGCATCGTATGGTCGCTTCATGACGTGCCTGCGGGCGAAGAATGGCCGATGGACAAAATTATGGCCGTCAAGGAACAAGCGGACAGCGCCAGGCTGCACCTGAAGGTCGTTGAAAGCGTGAACATCCACGAAGACATCAAGCTCGGATTGCCGTCGCGCGACCTGTATATCGACAACTACAAGAAGACGATCGCGAAGCTCGCGCAAGTCGGCGTCAAAGTGATCTGCTACAACTTTATGCCGGTGTTCGACTGGCTGCGCACCGATCTGCACAAGGAGCTGGAAGACGGCTCGACCGCGTTGTTCTACGAAAAAAGCCGCATTGCCGACCTCGATCCGTTCGAGTTGGTGAAGCAAATCAACGAGAACTCCTCGTTCACGATGCCGGGCTGGGAGCCGGAGCGTCTGGCGCATCTGACGAAGCTGTTCGAAGCTTATAAGGGTGTAAGCGAAGAAGACCTGTGGGCGAACTGCAAATATTTCCTGGATGAGATTATCCCGGTTGCCGCTGAGCATGATATCAAAATGGCGATTCATCCGGACGATCCGCCGTGGCCGATCTTCGGTCTGCCCCGCATCATTACGGGGCAAGACAATATTCGCCGCTTCCTCTCTCTGCATGACAGCCCGTATAACGGCTTGACGCTGTGCAGCGGCTCGCTCGGAGCGAATCCGGCGAACGATATCGTGTCGATGGTGCACGAATTTATCGACCGCATTCCGTTCACGCATATCCGGAACGTCCGCGTATACGAGAACGGCGACTTCATCGAGACGTCGCACCGGACGCAGGACGGCACGGTCGATATCGCAGGCATCGTGCAGGCATACGCCGAAGAAGGCTTCGAGGGCTTTGCGCGTCCGGACCACGGCCGCCATATTTGGGGCGAGGAATGCCGCCCGGGATACGGCTTGTACGACCGCGCTCTCGGCATTATGTATCTATGGGGCGTATGGGACAGCCACCGCAGAACGGTAGAGGCTGCGAAAGGATCGGTGAACTAACATGGCAACCACGAACGTATTTCCTGCAATTGCGGGCAAGGTCGTCGTCGTAACGGGCGGCGCGGGCGTATTGTGCCGCGTCATGGCGAAGGAATTGGCGCGCCAAGGCGCTCGCATCGCCATTCTGAACCGTACGTTGTCCAAAGGCGAGGAAGTTGTGGCGGAAATCCGCGAAGCGGGCGGCACGGCTATCGCGATCTCTTGCGACGTAACGGATGCGGACAGCGTGCAGCGCGCGGCGGACGAGGTTCAAGAGAAGCTTGGTCCATGCGATATTCTCATTAACGGCGCCGGCGGCAACCATCCGAGCGCGAACACGACGAACGAGACGTTCTCCGCGGAAGATATAGCGAATCCGGACGTAACTTCGTTCTTCGATTTGAGCATCCAAGGCTTCCGCAACGTGCTCGATCTGAACTTCGTCGGCACGCTTATTCCGACGCAGGCGTTCGCGAAGCAAATGCTCGGCCGCGAAGGCGTATCGGTCATCAACGTATCGTCGATGAGCGCCCCTTCGCCGATGACGAAAGTTCCGGCGTACAGCGCCGCGAAGGCAGCCATCGAGAACTTCAACCAATGGCTTGCGGTTCATCTGGCCGAAGCGGGCATCCGCGTCAACGCGATTGCGCCGGGCTTCTTCGTGACGGAGCAGAACTACAAGCTGCTGAAGAACGAGGACGGTTCGCTGACGCCGCGTTCGCACAAAATTATTACGCATACGCCGATGCGCCGCTTCGGCAAGCCGGAAGATTTGCTCGGCGCGCTGCTCTGGCTGTGCGACGAGACGATGTCCGGCTTCGTCACCGGCATCGTCGTGCCGGTCGACGGCGGCTTCCTCGCATACTCGGGCGTTTAATCCGCCGGGGATCGGCAGCAGAAGCTTGAACAGCAGTTAATAGAGCAATTGCGCGGCACGACCGCGATTGGAACGGCTGCCTGACGGCAACGGACGGCAGCCGGCGAATTGGGAGGAGAATTGTCGAAATGAGCGAAACAACGAAACGCAACGGCGGCTATGAAGCCTGGCTCGATTACAAGCAACTGCCGGCGAACGACCGCCTTGTCGCGCTCGGCCGTATCGGCGGCCGCATTATCGTAACGGAATCCGCGGAGGTCATCGCTTCCGCGGCAGCAGAATGGAACAAAGCGCTGAGCGGCATGCTCGGCCGCTCCCCGGTCGTCTCGGAAGACGCGAGCGGCACCGGCGGATGCCTGGCCCTCGGCACGTTCGGCGGCGGCAACCCGGGCGTTGAGCGCGTATTTGGCGCCGGAGAGCCGCCAGCAACGGGCGCGGAAGGCTTCGCGATCAAATCGGATTCGGCAAGCGGCATTCTTGCGATCGGCGCAGAGCAGCCGGCCGGCGTATTGTACGGCGTATTCCATCTCATTCGCCTTATTGCGGCAGGCGCGTCGCTTGACGGCCTCGATATCGTCGACCGTCCGGTCAACGGCATCCGCATGATTAACCAATGGGACAACATCGACGGCAGCATCGAGCGCGGTTACGCGGGCCAATCGATTTTCTACAAAAACAACGAGATCGTCAGCGACATGAGCCGCATCGAAGATTACGCGCGACTGCTCGCATCGACGGGCATCAACGCGATTTCGATTAACAACGTTAACGTTCACAAATATGAGACGATGTTCGTCACCGAGCGCTTCCTGCCGGAAATTACGCGGATCGCGGGTATTCTGCGCCGCTATGCGATCAAGCTGTTCCTGAGCGTCAACTTCGCAAGCCCGATCGAGGTCGGCGGGTTGACGACGGCCGATCCGCTCGACGAGGGCGTTCGCGAATGGTGGAAAGCGAAGACGGCGGAAATTTACAAGTCGATTCCGGACTTCGGCGGCTATCTCGTGAAAGCCGACTCCGAGAATCGCCCGGGCCCGTTCTCGTACGGCCGCGACCATGCGGACGGCTCGAACATGCTGGCCGAAGCGCTCAAGCCTTACGGCGGCCTCGTTATCTGGCGCTGCTTCGTGTATAACTGCAAGCAAGACTGGCGCGACCGCTCGACGGACCGCGCGCGTGCGGCGTACGATCACTTCAAGCCGCTCGACGGCCGGTTTATGGACAACGTTATTTTGCAAATTAAGAACGGTCCGATGGACTTCCAAGTACGCGAGCCTGTCTCCCCGTTGTTCGGCGCCCTGGAGCATACGAACAGCATGATGGAGTTCCAGATTGCGCAGGAGTACACGGGTCAAGCACGTCATATGTGCTATCTCGTGCCGCAATGGAAGCAAGTGCTTGATTTCGACACGCATGCGAAGGGCGAAGGCTCTTACGTTAAGCGCGTCGTCGATGGCACGATTCACGGCAACAAGTACAACGGCTTTGCAGCCGTATCGAATATCGGCGACAGCAACAACTGGACGTCGCATCCGATGTCGCAGGCGAACCTGTACGGCTACGGCCGTCTGGCATGGAATCCGGAGCTGTCCGCGGAAGAGATTGCGCTGGAATGGACGCAGCTAACGTTCGGCAGCGACGAGCGCGTTATCCGCACTGTCGTCGGCATGCTGCTCGATTCGTGGAGCATCTACGAGTCGTATACGGCGCCGCTTGGCGTAGGCTGGATGGTCAATCCGGACCACCACTACGGCCCGAACGTCGACGGCTACGAATATTCGAAGTGGGGCACGTACCATTTTGCGGATTGCCACGGCATCGGGGTCGACCGTACGGTCGAGACGGGCACCGGCTACTCGCATCAGTACATGGGCCCGAACGCTTCGAAGTTCAATACGCTGGAGACGTGCCCGGACGAGCTGCTGCTGTTCTTCCACCACGTGCCTTATACGCATGTGCTGCATTCCGGCAAAACGGTTATCCAGCACATTTACGACACGCACTTCGAAGGCGTCGATCGGGCGGCAACGCTGCTTGAGCGCTGGAACAGCCTCGAGGGCTTGATCGAGCCGGAGACGTTCCGCGTCGGAGTCGACAAGCTGGCGGAGCAAGCGGAGCATTCGAAGGAATGGCGCGACATGATTAACACGTATTTCTTCCGCAAATCGGGCATCAACGACGATAAAGGCCGGAAAATTTATTAAGCGATTCAATAAGCCTCGGCTCCAACAGGAGCCGGGGCTTATTTTTTTGCAAATTTGTCGAGAAACCAACCGCTGCTGCTTCGTGTAAAAAAGGCTAACCAGAAATCTCCGGCTAACCTGATAATACGAATACGAATAAGAGTCTGGCCCAGACACTTATTTTGCTCGCTAACCATTCAATTTCAGATTAAGAGTCTTGCACGGACTCCTAATCCTAAGGCCGACGTTACTTTTCAGCACATAGCGGACGATTAAGCGGTCTTGACGAGCACTTATTCGACTGCGTGCGAATTCCCGGGTCCGATTAGCGTCCTTTGAGGGCGCTTATCTCGTTCCGGCAGCGTTCCCCAGTCCAGCCCTCAGAAGCGCTGCACTATGGCAGGCACTCATCGGGCCGGCGGATGAAGCCAAGCCAACGCGAGCGTCAACACCAACACCAACACCAACACCAACACCAACACCAACACCAACACCAACACCAACACCAACATCAACACCAACATCAACACCGGCGGCAAAGCGGTTGCGGCTCGACCGGCTTCCGGTACGATGATCGTCACAGAGCTTGCTCCTGCTTCGCATGGCGGCCGGACTCGGCCGGGCTGTCCAGCAGCAGTAGCGACTTGAACGGTCCGCGCGCGTCCGTGAACAACTGCTGATAGCCGCCTTGCTGGACGATTCGGCCGTTCTCCAGTACGACGACCTGATCGGCATTGCGGATGGTGGCCAGCCGGTGAGCGATGACAATGATGGTCATGGTCCCTTTCAACCGGTCGAGCGCGGCTTGAATAAGAGCTTCGTTCTCGTTGTCGAGCGAACTGGTCGCTTCGTCCAGCACAAGAATCGAGGGCTTCTTCAAAATGGCGCGCGCCAGCACGATCCGTTGGCGCTCGCCGCCCGACAGCCGCGTTCCCCGGTCTCCGATAACCGTATCGATACCGGAGGGAAGCCGCCGGACGAATTCGTCCGCGGCGGAGAAACGCAGCGCTTCCCACAGCTCCTCCTCGGCTGCGCCGGGCAACACCATCAGCATATTGTCCCGGATGCTGGCGTTGAACAGAAAAGGGTCCTGCGGCACGTAGCTGACCGATTTGCGCAGCGCAATCGCGTTATGCTCCGCAATCGGGATTCCGTCCGCATAGATGCGACCCCGTTCCGGCGGCAGCAGGCCGATCAGCAGATCGATCAGCGTGCTTTTTCCTGCGCCGGATTTGCCGACGATTGCGGTCGTGCTCTTCGCCGGTATGGTCAGCCGAATATGCTCCAGAGCGTAGACGGAGCCGCTGCGGTCATACCGGAAATCGACGTTGCGGCACTCGATGCCCTGTCGGATCGAAAGCGGCTGCGCATCGTTCTCCCGCGCCGCTCGCTCTTGGGCTTGCTCGCAATCAAGCTGCAGCTTGCGCAGGCTGTGAACGGCGGGGATTACGGACACGAGCTGTTGAACGTTATTTTGAACGGACATGAACCTCGGCCACAGCCGCGTAAATACGAGAACGACCAGCATAAGCTGCTCGATGCCCGCATGAAGCCATTGGACAAACACGTAGACGAAGGAGACGAGAAGGAAGGCGGACACGACGTTGAACAGCAGTTGCGTGCTCGTCTGAAGCTTTCGGAAATGGATGAAATTATGCTCCATTCGGGTCGACAGCATACGGAACCAGTCGAGATGAACGGCTTCAAGCCTGTTGCTTTTAATATCCTTCATGCCGCCGAGTTGGTCGGTAACGCCCGCGAAATAGCTCTGCCACAGCTCCGTCGTCTGCCCGCCAAGCCGCTTCGCCTTCGCGACGCTGCGTCGGGAGAAGAGCATGAGCGCCAAGCCGCCGGCAAGAACGAACGCGGTAAGCTGCGCCGACGCGGCGAACGCGATTGCGATCTGAATGCCGGTGAAGATCGCTGCCGACATCAGGCTGAGCGCAATGCTGACGCCTTGTCCGGCGCGTCCGAGCTCGGTTGTCAGAATATGATTGTAGTCAGAGCTTCTGCCTTTCAAGAAAAAGCTCCAGTTGGCCTGCAGCAGCAGCCGGTATGTCTTCACGCGAAGCTGCCGAATAAACCCTTGCTGGATGCGGGCGTCGAATAGCGCTTGCTGCCGCTGGAACAGCGATTGGCCAATCGTAAGGAGAAGATAGAGCGCGAGCATGACGGGCAGGTTGATCGTGCCGGTTATCGGAGCGAGTATGCGAACCGCGGAAGAAACGAGCGGTATATGGTCGAGGTTCAGGCTGGAGAGCCCAATGTAACGCAGCATCGGGATAAGCATTAACAGCCCGGCGCCGTTCACGAGGCCGACCAGCGCCATCGCGGCGACGTTGACATACAGCCGGATTCCCGCGAAGGCGTGCAACTGCTTGAGCAGCCAGATCAAAGGGTTCATACGGGGAAGCGCTCCTTTGCGGGAATGGAAGCGCCCTTATACAATCGGGTTGTATAAGGGCGCAGCCAGCCGCTTAAGTATGATTACGATAAGAAGTACTCTGGAGGAATAGGATCCGTGCTGCTGCCCGGCTCCGGATGATTCGTCAAATCCACGTCAAGCTGTCCGCCGATATACGTCCAGTCCACTTGCTTCCACCCGAATCCGAGCATCGTTGCTCGGATGGAAAGGACGTCCAGCTTCGGTGTGTCCCACGATTGTTTCATCGCCTTCACCTCCTTTCCGTTTGTTCGTGTTAGGCGAGCCGCTTCAGAAACCGCGAAGCGATAAGACAGCGCATAAGAAATACGGCGTCCGGATCTGCCGACATGGCCGGCGCAAGGGGCTTGCCGCGAATGTTGTCCAACGATTGCCGAATCGCTGCGACATTCATATAGGACGCGACGATCGGCTCGCGGCACAACTCGCCGATTTCGTCCATAACGCCCGGCCATACCGGTATAAGGCGATGCATCCAATCGGCTGCCTGAACGCCCCGAATCCGTTGATTGAGCCGGATGCGATCGGGCAAGCAGCCGGCGGTCGCTCGGCGAATCAGGGAGCGGTTCATTCCGTTCTTCACGAACTGCTCGATCGGAATGGACAGGCAGAATCGAACGACGCGCGGGTCGGAGGTCGGATCGCGCTCCCATACTCCGTACCGTGCGGATAGCTTGGCGCTTGACGTTCCTTGCATATTGAAGACGGCCAGATCGTCGAAATAAAGCTGCCGTTCCTCCCGGATGTCCGCGCTCGTCTCCCGGAGATAAGCTTTCTTATCCCGCAGCTTGTTATAGACGTCCGTCCGTCGGGCGAAGTCGGGATGAATCATGGCCATGAGCGGGGATTCCGATGCGGGCGCTTCCTTGAAGAACGGCAGACGGGCTGCGGCGGGGAACGCCAGCCGACCGAGCAACGGGAAAAGCCGGGATCGTCTCATTCCCGTCTGTCCGCTGAACAGGGTCGCTTGCTTGTAGAAACGGATCAGGCGGAGGCGTTTCAACAAGTAAGCGCAGTAGCCGGCCATCGACCCCCAGGAGATCGAGTTGTTGCCTCTGGCTCCCGTTAACAGCGCGCCGACGCCGAGGCTGCTGGCTTGTTCGTAGATGCCTTTAATCCAGAACGAGTTTTCAAAAAATTTATAAGGAGACTCCAGAATGTCGAGCCAGTCGTCGATTTCCGTCAGCGGGCTGCGGCCTCGGAAATCGAGGCAGCGGCTGTCGATGTTGCCGATATGCGCGACAGCGGCTTCGATGAGCGGGCGTTCGTTCGCAACGAGATAAGGCGGAGTCCGCTCCGTATAATCGGGAACGGGGACGGAGCTGAAGGCAAGCAGCCGCTTCCCTTCGCTTTGCAAAGCGCGCGCGGCGAAGCTGGCGACGCTGCCGGAATCAAGGCCGCCGCTTAGCGCGGCGCCGACCTGCTTGCGGGTGCGGATTTTCGCGGCGACCGCGCTGCGGAACACGTCCCGGAACGCTTCTTCGTATTCTTGATCGGACCTGAGCTTCAGCCGTTCCGTCGGGGCGAACGTATCGAAGCGGGCAACCGAGAGCTTCCCGTCCGAGAAGTGGAGGCTGTGGCCCGGCGGAAGCTGCCGAATGCCGCGGTAGACGGTCGAGCGGGCATCGCTGGAATCGATCGTTAACGGAATCGTCAGAAATTCGGCGAACCATTGCTCGTTTAACTGTTTTTTAACGAAGGGCAGTGAAAATAGCGGCAATTGAAGCGAACAGAACGCCAGCGACGCTTGGCTCCGGCAATAATAAAGCGTGCGGCTGCCGGCCAAGTCCCGGGCTCCGAACAGCTCGTTGCGCTTCGCATCCCAGATCGCGAAAACGAAATCGCCGATCAGATGCTTCGGCGCCTCCCGCTCCCACTTGGCATAAGCGAGCATAATAAGCCGGCTGTCCGTCATGGCTTGCCGCTCCGAGGCGGGAACTTGCAGCTTGTCGAACAATTGCTCCCGGTTATCGAGAATAGCGTCTGCCGCGATGGCCAGCCGAAGTCCGTCGTCGACACAGGGCAGACGTTCCATAGGGGATTCGGCCGTCATCCATTGGGTACGGCTGCCCATGAACATCGTACCGGAACGCCAGCAATGGACATCGTCGGCCGGGTACTGACGGCATGCTTCCATAAGACGAAGGCCATGCTCGTCCAGGCCCGCTTCGTCGTGTCCTTGCTCCGCAACGATGCCGGCAATTAAGCTCATGGACATCCTCCTGCATGGTTCGTTTTATGATACGAATTGTATCATTTGAATTTATTATACAACCCCGAATAGAAAACGCAACATTCTTTTTCATATAAAGGCTCGGTTATGAGCAGTGCAATGACTTTGTCCGATTACGATATTTTATTACTGGCGAATCGGACTTTCGTAATATTTTAAAAGAATTCGAGCATTCCTCTCCTTTAGCCGCTCGAATCGGGTCGATATACTGAGAACATAGGACAACTGAGACATCTGCAGAAATTATTCGAGGGGTGAACGCTACTATGAACCGTACCGCAAATGCGGCATCGAACGACGCGCCATTGGCGCCGCCGACCAAGGGGCAGAAGAGACGGGGCTCGTGGCTGAAACGATGGGACGCGCCGATCGCCGGCTACTTGTTCATCCTGCCGTGGATCGTCGGCTTCTTCGGTCTGACGCTGTATCCGATGCTGCTTTCTCTCTATTACTCGTTTACGAACTACACGCTCATGGAAGACATTAAATGGGTGGGCTTCAAAAACTACGACCGGATCTTCATGCACGACGACAAATTTATTCAATCGATTAAAGTGACCTTCCTGTTCGTGCTCGGCTCCGTGCCGCTTAAGCTGATTGCCGCGCTGCTCGTCGCCATCGTGCTGAACCGCGCCGTGCGGGGCATTTCCTTCTATCGCACGTCGATTTACTTCCCGTCGCTTATCGGCGGCAGTATCGCGGTATCGCTTTTGTGGCGCAACATTTTCGGCGTGGACGGGTTCTTCAACAAAATGCTCGCATCGATCGGCATCGACGCACCGGGCTGGATCACGAATCCGCATACGGCGCTCTGGTCGCTTATTATGCTGTCGGTATGGCAATTCGGCTCGTCGATGGTTATTTTCCTCGCCGGCTTGAAGCAAATTCCGTCCGATCTGTACGAGGCGTCCTCGGTAGACGGCGCGAACAAGGTGACGCAATTCTGGAAAGTAACGCTTCCGATGCTGTCCCCGACGATTTACTTCAACTTGATTATGGGCGTCATCAACGCGTTCCAGATGTTTACTTCCGCTTACGTTATTACGAACGGCGGACCGATGAACTCGACGTACGTGTATGCGCTTTACCTGTATGAACGCGCATTCGGACGCTACCAGCTCGGTTACGCTTCCGCACTCGCATGGATCATGCTGGTGATGATCGTTATCGTGGCCGCGCTGATCGCATGGTCGTCCAAATATTGGGTATTCTACGAATCGGATACGGGAAGGGGGAAACGCAAATGATAACAACAAGATGGAAACAAGCGACCCGACACGTATTGATGATTATATTCAGCTTGATTATGATCTATCCGGTCATCTGGTGGATCGGCGCTTCCTTCAAATCGAACGTCGAGCTGAGCTCGCCGAACCTGTTTCCGAAGGAATGGCAGTGGAGCAACTTCACCGACGGCTGGAAATCGATTCCGGGCCATTCGTTCACCGATTTCTATATCAACACGTTCGGACTTGAAATCGCAGTGCTTATTACGACGCTCGCTTCCTGCTCGCTCGTCGCGTTCGGCTTCGGCCGGCTGGACTTTCCATTTAAGAAGATATGGTTCTCGCTGCTTATGCTGACGATGATGCTGCCGGGCCAAGTATTGATTATTCCGCAGTACGCCATGTTCCATCAATTCGGCTGGATCAACACGTACTGGCCGTTCATCGTGCCGCATGCGCTGGCAGCCGGCTCCGGCGGTACGTTCTTCGTCTTCCTGCTCATCCAGTTCGTCCGCGGCTTGCCGAAGGAGCTGGACGAGGCGGCGAAAATCGACGGCTGCTCCTGGTGGGGAATTTATTGGCGCATCGTATTGCCGCTGACGAAGCCGGCGCTCGTGACCGTTATGATTTTCTGCTTCCTGTGGAACTGGGACGATTTCCTCGGCCACCTGCTCTACATCAACTCGGTTGACAAATATACGGTTGGCTTGGCGCTTCGGATGATTAACGACTCGCAATCGGGTCTGCAATGGGGACAATTGCTTGCAATGTCGCTCGTCTCGATCATCCCGGCGACGCTCGTATTCACCTTCTTGCAGAAGTATTTCGTGGAAGGTATTGCGACGACAGGCATTAAGGGCTAAGATGAACAGACGGCAAATCCGGCGAGAAATCGCGGGTTTGTCGTCTTTTTACTCGTTAAGGGGGCATACGGTTGAGGAATCCGATTAAAAAATATAAAATCGACCGGCTGTTCTTTATGAGCTTTGCCGGTCTTATTACAATCGTGCTTGTGACGACCGTATGGGCAAGCTATTCCATCTCGTCTCGGGAGCTTGTCGGCTCGACGTCGATTTACCAGCAGCGCCTGCTGGACGAGCTGAACAGCCAACTGACCGCTCGTATGCTGACGATCGAGCAAATCTCGTTGTCGACCTCGCGCGACTACGAGCTGCTGCAATTTCTGTCGGGCCGGCAGGATCAATTCGAGCGTTACCGCAAGTCCATAGATATCGAGCAATCGCTGGCGACGCTCACTTATTCCATTCCGATTATTCAAGGCATCGATCTGTATATGAATCGTCCGTTCTACAGCGACTCGCAGAGCTATATCCAGTTCCGGGATCGCGAATCCAAGGAGGCGGAGCAGCTTAACGAAGTGCTGGAGACGACCGACGTCGCCTGGACCGGCGAGCACAAGATCAACAGCTTTCAGGGCAAAGTCGCGGTGCTGAGCTTTGCGCGCACGATTATGAGCGACGATAAGAATAAAAATGTCGGCATTCTCGTCGTTCACGTTAAAGCCGACAGCATTCGCGCGATGCTCGCCGGCCATTCGAGCGGAGTCGATCGTCTTATTCTCGACGCGGCCGGCAATCAATTGCTGGCGATCGGGAACCTGCCCGGCGAAGCGCAACTGTCCGCGTGGAAAGACAAGATGAAGGAAGACTCCGGCGTATTCCGCGTCCACGAGCAGGATGGCGTCGACAGCTCGCTGATCGTCTATTCGCGGCTTCCGGATTCGAATTGGATGCTCGTCGAAGCGACTCCTTGGGGGCAGCTTACGGAAGGAAGCTTCAAGCTGGCCGTCGTCATCGGCTTGATCGGCGTTGCGGCCATCATTCTGACGCTGTTCCTGACGCACTGGCTCAGCAAGCAGTTCGCCCGGCCGATCAAGCAGCTTGTCGAGGCGATGAACAGCTATCTGTTCGTCGGTCCGAAGCCGACGCTGCCGCGCGACTACGAGAACGAGTTCGGCTATTTGTTCGCCGGCTATCGGAAGCAGAACGAGCGTATCGAGGAGCTGTACGAATCGCTGCGAGTCCGGTACGAGCAGCAGCGCCGGGCGGAGATCGAGGCGATGCAAGCGAATATTAACCCGCATTTTCTGTACAATACGCTCGATCAATTGAACTGGATGGCGATTACGTCGGGGCAGGAGCGAATGAGCCGCATACTGGAGCTGATGGGCAGGATGTTCCGGATCGGCCTGTCGCACGGCGAAAGCTTCATTACCATTGATGACGAGCTCAAACATGTGGAATGCTATATGGAAATTCAGCAGCTCCGGTGGGAAGAGGGGCTGACGTACTCGATTGAGGCGTCTGAAGAAGTGCGAACGATGTTTGTTCCGAAAATGTCGCTTCAGCCGTTCGTCGAAAATTCGATTATGCACGGCTTTCACGGAAGGCTGCGCGGTCATATCGACATTCGAATCGAGCGGGTCGGCGACGGGAGCCTGCGCATAACGATCGAGGACGACGGCGTTGGTTTGCTGACCGAAGCGGAGCGTCCGGCGGCGAGGCATACCGGGGGCTACGGCGTCCGGAATGTGAAGGAGCGGTATGCCGCTTATTTCGGCGAGCGGGCGTCGGTCGAATTGTCGAATCGGGAAGCGGGCGGCACGATTGTCGTCATGAAGCTGCCCGAGCGCAAGACGCGGCCGGAACCGGCGGCGAGGGAAGCGAATCCCTTATAAAATGCATATTCTAATTTCGTAATATATCGAAACAAATTGTGCATCTGTCTTATACTAACGAACTTCCGCAATTGTTAAGATGGACATGTGCACAATAAAGCAAATTGGGGGAAGCATAAGATGACGAAAAAGTGGAAGCGTTCTCTGGCGGTACTGATGACTGTTGCGTTGTCCGTTACGTTGGCGGCATGCGGCGGCTCGAAGGATAAAGAAAGTGACACATCGTCTGCCGGCAACACGAACAGCGACGGCAAAGTAAAGCTTCGTATTATGTGGTGGGGATCCCAACCGCGTCACGAAGCAACGTTGAAGGCGTTGGAGCTTTATACGAAAAACAACCCTAATGTAACGTTCGAACCGGAATACTCCGGCATGGACGGCTACCTGGACAAGCTGTCGACGCAAGCGGCGGCGAAAAACGCGCCGGACATTTATCAGCTCGATCCGGGCTGGGTATCCGACTGGCAAAAACGCGGCCAATTGGCTGAACTGGCGAACGTCGACGTAAGCAAAGTCGATCCGAAAGTATTGACGATCGGACGCTTCGACGATAAGCAATACGCTGTACCGCTCGGTTCCGTAGCGTACGGCATGATCTACGACAAAGCGGCTCTTGAGAAATCGGGCGGCGCGGCTCCGCAAAACGGCTGGACGTGGGACGAGTTCTTCGCACTGGCTGATTCGCTGAAAGGCAAGCTGCCGCAAGGCCAATACTTTACGAAAGACTATGCCGGCGACTACTTCGCATACAGCGCATACCAATACGCTGCCGGCAAAGGCACGATCGTAACGGATGACGGCAAGTTCAATATCGACCATGACACGTACATCGCATGGACGACGAAGTTCGAGCAACTGCGTCAAGACGGCCTCGTGCCGCCGGCTGACCTGAACGCTTCGGACAAAGAATTCGATCCGACGGCCGACCTGATGGTTGCGGGCAAAATCTTGTTCCGTCTGTCGTTCTCGAACAACTACGCTTCGTGGGATAGCTTGAAGCCGGGCGCTTACGCGCTGGTGACGATGCCTCGCGCTGCGGAAGCGGGCGGCTGGCTGAAGCCTTCGATGTTCTTCGGCGTATCGCCTGATTCGAAGAATAACGAAGAAGCGCAAAAATTCGTTAACTGGTTCCTGAACGATCCGGAAGCGGCGAAGCTTCTCGGCACGCAACGCGGCATGCCGGTCAACTCGGACATCGGCGCATCGATCGTCGACACGCTCTCGCCGGCAGACAAAGTCGGTCTGGAGCTGCTGAACGCAACGCTGCCTGACGGCCAGACGTTCACGACGGGCGCACCGGGCTGGACGAACTTCATCGACAAAGACTTCGCACTCGTTCGCGACGAGCTGAGCTTTGGCCGCGTCAAGCCGGAAGATGCTTTCAACAAGCTGAAATCGGCAGCGGAAGAGTACGAAAATCAATAATCGAATAAGCGGGTAGGCGAGCGGCGCATATCGCGCGCAAGCCCTGCAACCATGCCTCCGGAATACGCGGCCTTCATCGGCCGTGCATTTCGGGGGCTTGTTGCATCGTTAGAGCAAGCCGGCTGCCGAACCATCGCGCCTAAGTCCCGCGGATATCGACGACAAGAAGAGGAGTCCGACAACGATGTGGAAAATTGTAATAATCGACGACGACCGGCAAGTGCTTCAAGGGATGAAGCAGGCAATTCCGTGGGACGAATTGAACGCGGAGTGGGCCGGCGAGGCGATGAACGGAGCCGACGGGCTGGAAGTGATTCGAAGCGTTCAGCCGGATATTGTAATGACCGATATCTATATGCCGGTTATGAACGGGCTCGATATGATCGAGCGGCTGCGGGAGGAGAGCTTCGGCGGCAAAATTATTATTCTAAGCGGCTACTCGGATTTCGAATACGCCCGTCAGGCGCTGCGGCTGGAGGTCGCCGACTATTTGTCCAAGCCGGTCAGCTTAAGCACGCTGAAGGAAGTGCTTGGCCGGTCGCTCGGACAGCTCGCGCAGGAGGAAGAAAGCCGGGTTCGGCAGGACGAGCTGGAACGGAAGCTGATGACCTACGAGCCGTTCATCGAGAAGGAATGGGTGAAGACGGCCGTGTCGGGCGCGCTGGACCCTTCCTTCCGATCCGACGATATGCTGCCGGAAGACTGCCGTTATTGGCAGAGCGCTTGTCATGCGATCATCGGTATCGAAGTCGTCCGCGACGTGCGGGCGAGCCAGCTCTCCGTACCGGATTGGAACCTGTTCCGGTTCGCGATCGGCAATATCGTCACCGAGCTTGCCGCCGATCAAGCAGGCCCGCACGAATATACGGAGCTGCACGGCATGCGGTCGGCGCTGGTCGTCCATCCGCCTGCCGGGCAATCGGAGCGAGCGACGGGGGAGCGGCTTGAAGCGCTTGGCAAGCAGTTGATCGACAGCATGCGGAATTATTTGAAGCTGACGATACGAATCGGAATCGGCACGGTCAAGTCCGATTGGCGCGACATTCCCGACTCGACGGAGGAAGCGTTCCGCGCGATCGAGCTGAAGCGTCAGCCGGCGGCCGGCGGCTACGAGGTGTATACGGGCGTCTTCGGCGCGGCTGCGGAGGAAGGCGGATCGGCTGCGATGCGGCCGGTCAAATTTTATTCCGAGCTGGCGGGAGCGATCAAGGCGTCGCAGCAATCGCTGGCGAATGACATCGTCGACGAGTATATTGGCCGGCTGGAGCACGAGCAGGATGTGACGCCGGACTATTTGCAGCGGACGGCCAGCGAGCTATGGGGCATTCTTGCTTACAGCCTGTATGACGTCGGCATGGTGCTGGACGATCTGTTCCCGGACGTTCATCTGCCGGAGGAACTGGCCGGTCTGACGCGGCCAGCGCAGATGGGCGATTGGCTGAAGCACAAGCTCGCCGTCATCTGCACGAGCCGGGAATGGCGCGGCAACAGCAAGCATCGGCAGGCGGTCGATTTTATGATTCAATATATTCACGAGCACTACGTGGAGGATATGACGCTCGCCGATCTGGCGGACAAAGTGTTCATCTCGCGCAACTATTTGTCGATTATTTTCAAGAACATGACCGGAGAAACGTTCAACAACTACTTGACGCGCGTGCGAATCGAGAAAGCTAAGGAGCTGCTGATGGAGCGCAAAATGCTCGTGTATGAAGTAGCGGAGCAGGTCGGCTACAAGAACGTCCCTTATTTCAGCACGCTGTTCAAGAAGTTTACCGGCATGAATCCGACGGAGCTTGCGAAATAAGGCGGACGAAACGGTTGCTCGACAAGGATGTCGAGGCTTGCCCGGGAGAGGACGCCTCCTCTGGGCGAAAAGGCATCTCATCTCAATTAGCGCCAAATCGCATAGCAATCGCTTACAATCGAGAATGGTCGCAACGCGCCGATGCTGATATGTTGAACTATAGCAGGTTGCGGCCGCTACGGGCCGACTATGTTATTTTGGCGGGAGGAATAAGAGATGAAGAAGGATCGACTGTCGATCAGCAGTTGGAGCGTGCACCGGCTGCTTGGCTTGAGCCAATGGACGGTATGGGACGAGACGGCTTCCGGACAGACGGTGCATGCCGAGGACGGAGAGACCTCCGTCGCGTTATTGGATTTGCCGCGCGAGGCGGCGCAGCGGGGGTTTCGTTACCTGGAGCTGTGCCACTTTCATCTGCCGACGGTGGAAGAGCCGTATATATCGCAGCTTAGAGAAGCGATCGAGTCGGCCGGCATTACGCTGCATACGCTGCTGATCGACTACGGCGATCTGTCGTCGCCCGATCCGGTTCGGCGGTCGTCCGACGAAGCTTTTATTCAACATTGGATCGACGTCGCGGCCCGATTGGGAGCATCCGCCGTCAGAGTTGTGGCGGGCGAACAGCAGGCGGGCGACGCCGAGGCGATCGCGCGCAGCGCGGCATCGCTGCAGCGGCTGCATCGTTACGGGCAGGAGAATGGCGGAGTGGAGGTCGTGACCGAAAATTTCCGCGAGCTGACCGCGACGCTGTCAAGCTGGCAGACGGTTATGGAGGCGGCGGGCAGCCGCGTTCGGACGATTGTCGATTTCGGCAACATGATGCCCGAAGAGAAGGAAGCCGCTATCGCCTACGGCGCTCCGATCGCATATACGATTCATGCCAAGCCGGAATATCGCGTGGACGGTTCTATCGACGAAGAGGAGCTGCGGCGCAGTATGTCGATCGCGGAGGCGCACGGATGCGAGGCGCCGGTATCGGTCATTTTCGATCATGAAGGCGATGTATGGGAAGGCATTGAACGTATCGCGAAAGCGATTGTTTCTTAAATGGCGAGCGGATTGGATTGAACAGGTGTCGTCCGGCTGTATGCGAAGCGGTTTCCACCTTTTGGTCGTCGCGGGGAATGTCCGGCGCTTGGTACAATAGGAGGACCGCGCATGCGACTCTTAATGAAATTCAGGTGAAACGGTTATGTTCCGCATACAACGGCAGACTTGGAGCGATAAGCTGTCCGCCTTAAGCGCACTCCCTCGGGATGCGCTGTTTTTTCTTGCCGCAAGCTTCGTCAATTCCGCCGGAATGGCGATCATGTGGCCGCTTACGACCTTCTACGTGCATAATGTGCTCGGCCAATCCTATGGAGACGCCGGGATGGTCGTCTTCTTCCAATCGCTG
>Ga0160470_100329_pt1 | contig 26118 bp, 21 predicted proteins | sample HID1973I_E11MG_FD_108214 | JGI IMG/M metagenome (GOLD analysis project Ga0160470, IMG submission 108214) | Enriched mosquito-associated microbial communities from UW Madison campus, WI, USA - HID1973I_E11 MG | ecosystem: Host-associated > Arthropoda: Insects > Digestive system > Unclassified ... | reverse complement strand
TCCATCGGCATCATACATCTTACTCAGCCGCCAGAACATCACCGTATTGTTTTGCCCTGGACCATCCGCAGCAAGCCTGGAATCTGACGAGCCGCCATACTCCATATACGTTCCATCCTTTCGCCAGACCATAAAACGTTCCGGGCCATTACCCGAAGTGCCATAAGAAGTGATACGGGAAAAATCCTCCGCCTCCTTTGCATAAATAGAACCGTCTTTGCCATAAGCACCGGATACACTGATCAGCCGAACACCGTCCAATGAGAAGGCATCAGCATAGGTATGTTGTACGCTCTGATTCCCACCATCATGGTAGTGATTCTTTCCCGTCCGTATAATCGTAGAAATACCGGTGAGGTTCCAACCCTGCCCAGCAATTCCATTCGCGCCTTGTGAAGAATAGCTTAAGGCAATTTCCGGCTTCATTCCCTTCGTACCAGGCGGGCAGGCAATGGGAACAACATAAGACGCACCACCACTGGTCTGTATCACCGATGCTTCGCCGGCAGTAGAGCCTACCGGCAGCGAAACATTAACCGGTCGGTTGATACTTTGAGCCGTGTGTAAGGGCGCATAGTTGATTTGCTGAGCAGAGGCGTTAATAGTTAATGTCGTAAGCAAAAGCAACCCTGATTGAAAATAACCAGATAGGAAGTAAAATGTTTTATTCTTCATGATCCACGCAATAACCTGATATGCAAATGACTGGTGGAACCAAAAATGCGCAGGAGCGCCGGTATAGTTTATGCAGTCGATATTAGTTAATAAAACTAAAGCATATAGAGTCTATCCCTTAAAGCTAAAATGTTTTCGGGCGGTGATATTAAAAACTGAAAGCTCTCTGCTTTTTACTTTCTTTTCACATCTTACGAGCAACATCAGAACCGGTTATCCAGGAATATGTCCATCTACAAACCTGCTATCCTGTTCCTGTACCCTAGAATGCCAGCTTGTTTCATTTCATCTCAAAGGCTTTTGGCGTGGGTCAATTGGGGTCCGATCCATAAATTAATTGATAATTGTAAAACTCCATTTAAATTTGGATAGTGACGTAGCTTCTTAATATGGAAACGTTTCCAAACAATCTTAACCATTATGCTATCGTTGTTTGACGTTTATCCCGTTTTGCCCGTTCCTGAAAACCACAATAGTTTTACAATTTCTAACCATCATCCTTATTAAATGAAACATATTAAGAAACGGTTTCAAACGTCATATCCGCTTCAATTAAATTCAGATGAACTTAAAAACATAGCATTACCGCCTGATCATGATGAGGCTATAGCTAAATTAAAACAAACTAAATACCGTAATTATACTGAGATTATGATTACTCAAAATCAAGTCGTTCAAGGTTTTAGATACCAAGACAGGGATAAAGATGTCTATTTCATTGGCGAGCCCAATCCTGTCACAGTCTATTTCCATGTTGCACAGGCTCAATTGAAAGATGTATATGAATTCAGATCCAAATTGCTCACAGCATATAAAAATCATCCGGTTGATGTAAACAACGGATTAAATCATACCTATGCTTTCTTCGGAGTTGCCTGTGTTTGTGCTACATTTCTTTACACGGCATTGGAAGCATTTGTCAACTCTCTAATTGGCGATGATGTTCTCTATAGAGATAAAGAGCAAAAACAGCAGACAAAAGACTACGTAGAAAGAATGCCTTTAAAAGATAAGATTAGAGATGTAGTACCACAAATAACAGGCAAAGAATTTCACGAATCCTTTAACAAAGAATATTGTGGAATAACAAGACTTGACACCCTAAGACATAATATAATCCACACAAAAAAAGGCATCTCAATACCTGTTAATCCTTATAGCGAACTGTATAGCGGATTGCTTCATTTTAATTTCAGAGAAACTATCGGCTTTTGTCGGGATTATATCAATTATTACCATTCAAACTTAATTACAGAATGTGATTGTGGCAAAGATTATTAGGTCAAAATATCGTTCTATTTTAAAAAATCTGCAAAGCTTCATCAACATGATGAGGCTCGAATTAATTGCTGTTGATAACCAATTACCTCCAAAAGCTAATGTAATAAAAAAGGCAAAAGGCACTCTGAGAGCGCTAATAAACTAGCCGCTGGCAGTCTTAAATTTGTCTCCATGCTACAAATGAAATTGGCACATAAGCATATCTATACTGTTTATGTTAACTAATATAAATTTCTAGTCGTATCGGGTATGGGATGATTCTTATCCCAAATCCAATCACAGGCCACTGTCTTCCAGTTCCTGATTTTCGTTCCATGCTCCGTTTTCCAGTAACGCAATTGCTGGTATTGGAAAAAGTACTCCGCGTCTTCTTTGTCCATCCCTTTCTGCATAAAGTAAATAACCACATGCTCCAGGCAGGGTGGCATTTCTAAACCCATTCCAGTATTCGTTTTATCTAGCGCCATGATCATTCTGATGGATGTTGAAACTTACGCGACACGAACATCTGATCAATGTCTTCCTGGTCATAATAGATCACCCCGCCAATCTTTGTATATGGAAGCGTACCATTGATTCTTAGTGTCAACAACTTTCCGTTCGATATACCAAGTATCTTTCTCACCTCAGTGGACTTCAACCACTTCTTTTCTGCAGCGCGCCCCTTGGTCAGCGATTTTATTTCTGCTAATAATTCCTTCTTGAACGCCAACAGGTCATCTATCGTCAATAACCTGGCTTGCCCGTTGGGCTTCTCTTCTACCACACTCATCTCTCTCACGATTTAAATCAAACAACACTAATCCTATTCAGCCGCATCGCGTTCATAAGTGAATTCATGAACACCATACAGATCAAAAGCTAATTTAATTAGGAGCGTTCTAAAAGACAGCAGCCCTTCAATTTTTGAAGGGCTGCAAAATTGGATGTCTATACGATTTTAGATACAACCAAGTTTTCAAAAGGATAAATGCCTATTCAAAATACTGTGGGCATTGTGTTTTAATTTGCTTCAGCACCCATCTTGCGATGGATTGAATTTTAGTATGATCAGCAAGCGCTGTTTCAGGTATTCCTGGACTATGCGTATAACTTTTGCTTTCAGCCGGTCCATCCAAGGTAACCAGCGAGACAAAGGACTCCCCGGCGAGATTATATGCTCGTATGGAAACCCTGCATTGAGGCTTTAGCCTACTTTCAACAATACCTGCAATCACCAGCAGTCTCGCAAAGTACAGATCAATACTTTTCTCTTTCACAACTTGAAAATTAGTGACAAAACCGTTTAAATGCCAAGTCATTTTTCATACTTTTTTAAGAAAAGCATGTGCGCATAAGCCAAACCATATTTCAAATAAATACTGAAAAAATTTGAGGTAGTAGCTTTTTGCAATAAGTATAATTATATCACGAATTCTTCCACAAAGTTCGGGCAATAGCCTTCGGAGCGACAAAAAAATTCCGGAATAAACACGGCTCCAACGCACACGGCCCGCATTGATTTCCGTTGCTTTTTTGTCTTGCTCGTCTATGCCCGTGGTATGCCTCATAATTCATTTCTAACCTTTTAACCAGAAATTTTATGAGATGCTTACAAACCAATTTATTCAGACCTATTGAAGAACTGATCAAACAACCCCTTGTCGTTGCCTATGGCTTAGGGGTGGACAGCACCGCTGTGTTAGTTGAACTGCATAAACGCGGCATGGTGCCAGATGCCATCCTGTTTGCCGACACGGGTGATGAAAAACAAGAAACCTACGATTACCTGCCCATTATCAACCGATGGTTGGCATCAGTTGGTTTTCCGCAGGTCACGGTGGTTCGCTATGAACCGCAGAACTTCAAAAACTTCCCGCCTTATAGCACCTTGGGCGAAAACTGCCTGACGAATGCAACACTCCCATCACTAGCCTTTGGCTTCAAAAGTTGTTCTTTAAAATGGAAGGTGGTTCCACAGAACAAATGGACGGATAAATGGCCTATGGCTGTGGATTATTGGCGCAGTGGAGGAAAAGTACTTAAGATCATTGGCTATGATGCCAGTCCCAAGGACATGAAGCGTTACGCTCATGCAAAGGACATGGAAGATCCCAAGTACACTTACTGGTATCCGCTCATTGAGTGGGGCATGGACCGGGAAGCTTGCAAGCAGGCCATCCGAAACGCCGGGCTGCCTGTACCGCCAAAGTCAGCCTGTAAATTCTGCCCGGCCACACAACCCAAAGAATTGCACAAACACCGCAAAGAATACCTGCGCTTTATTGTCATCATGGAAGCCAGAGCCAAACACAGGCTCCAGGGATGTATGACGGAAGCCCAGCTTCTAGAAGATCATCAACGACGACTACAAGCCTGGACAGAGAAAGTAGCTGCTGCAACAGGGAAGAAACGAATGAAGCTGATCAGTAACAAACCAACACTTAAGAAACCTGGTAGCGGCTGTGCCGGTCTCTGGCGTAAATCCACGAAGAAGAGACCTGCAATGATGACGGATTACATCCGTGAAAAAGGTTTGCTACCTTCCCTTGAAATTGATCATCTACAGCAATCAGCTCCCATTGAACTTGTCAAACGACAAGAACATTATAACATGAATGCAGAAGTATTAAACTGGCATGACTTCCTGGAAATGTTTACAGAAGAAGATGCGCTCGATGAAGAAACTATAGGCTGTAGTTTGTGTATGAATACCTGCCATTCTATAATTGAGCAATCTGAATTTTGACTCTTAAGAAATTCAGACATGTAATCTATTAGCATAATTTCGCGATCTTCTTTCTAATCGCATACGTAAATACTTTTCTAAATTTTAAAGTGTGAAAGTTGGTTCAATTGTGTCTTCACTTTCAGGAAGACAGGTTTTAATAAACAAGTCTCCAAATGCACTTGCTGTGAAGAATTGACAAGTCCATTGTACGCGCTTACGCAATTCTTCCGGAAATTGATTTTTATAGGACTCAATAAGACTTGAAAACAAAATCTCGATTTCCTTCCTCTCCTCAGCATTTTCCAACCAGCTAGCTTTGAGGTGTTTCACAATTCCCAAACTCGTCAAGTTATCCAAATATAGCAAGAAGTTGGTGGGGGTTTGTAACCAATGCTCAGGATCGAAATTTGTAAACATTCCATCGGCACGTTCAGGATCACTTTTTCGCTGTTTTGGTAAGTTAATTGTGAGAATTTTGATTGACCTAAAATTTCGAATATATGTAAGCATTTTTGCTTCGTCGACCGACAAACGGTCAATCAAATATATAAATGCAGGATGTGCCGCACTTGCTCCTTTTATAGTGGATGCCGAAACCAAAAGTTTGATGAATGCGTCTCTTATTTGTTCATTTTTGACGTAGGAAAGTCTATCCAATATAGGCGCAACTATTTCAGGAATAGGTTGGCCAAGCTCTTGTTCATCGATCTTTTCTAATTCCTCAGCGAGTTTCTTCAAATTTTTAGAGTATTGAAGCTGAGAGACGTCATCTTCAAACATGTAGTATTGTAACGGACGCAGAAGTATGCCAGTCATTGCACCTAACGCCTTACCAAATTTTTCTGCAGATGGGCCAACAATTTTGTCAATTATACCAGTTATATCTCCGATTGGTTTTATCAATCCTTCAATTCCCATTTAAATATATCTTTTGAGCAATGAATCCATCGAAGATACTAAAGGTGCAGTATCTTTGACTTAAATGTCGTGCGACCTTCATTGATTGATATTTATGCCTTTAATTACCTGTTAAAGAGTACATTTTTGTATGAATATAGAAGTCATTTAAATGTTTAAAGCTGCCATTCTTGCTTGCAACCAATTCCGGATAGGATCAGTGAATGCTTGCCACTCTTGAGTTTCAGAAAATTTTTGAACTATTTTAGCTAACCCAACCTCTTCTGGATAACCAAGTGTTTGAATTATATGATCCACATAATGGTGTTTGTCTTGAACACCATTAATGCCGTGAGCAATATTAACGATCTCGGACCCATCATTTAAGGCTCGCAGGCTATTATTAATAAATATTTCTGGAGGGATTCCTTGTGGGAGCGCAAAATCATGAACACACATTAGCGCTTGCAAACGTCTTTGTCCCGCCCCTGGATCATTGCCTGTATACACCCTTTCCATTTGAGTTAACCGTTCTTGTGGCGTAGTGTATACATCGCCATCTAAAAAGATTCCGAAATGATCCATCGCTTCTCCTTTGAGATGCATCGACATAGCTAAAGGGAATGCATTTGCAGCAGCACCCATTATTTTTACTGAACAATGTCTTAGAACTCCTAGAGATTCTGCAACGTGCCAAAATATTGCCAATCCAAGTTTATCTTCTACGAACGATTCAATTGGTTTCTCTGGTTGGCCAGTTAATCTAGATATACAATCTGGGTTAGTTGCATTGAAACACACTGTACCATTTGGTGACTGGAAAATATGCCTTACGTTGATATCGTTTCGTCTTGCCAAATCTTCTCGATGGCTTGTAAATACAATTTGAAGACTTAGCTTATTTGCAAAATCGTTTAGTACACCGATAAGTCTGCTTAAGGCACCTGTGTGCAGTGTTAAATCAATTTCGTCAATAACGATTAATGAGAATCTCGGTGCTCTGAAGACAACTTCTAAAATTTTTATTAGGCGTTGTTCACCGGCTCCCATACTTAAAGACGAATAGGAAAGGCCGCCGTATCCTAAGCCGCTATAGGTTTTTTTGTTATTAGCATGAGAAGAATACTCGTCATAAGGTCTATTCAGTATGAATGCTAAGTTCTGTCTGATCCGAGCAGAAATGTTATCATTTAAAGGTGTAGTAAGCAAATTAATGCGACTGCTTTTCTTTTCAGTTTCAATAGCAGGCACACAAGAATCTATTCCTATGAAGTAGACATCTCTTTCGGTCCGTGTAGTATATCGCGGATTCCAGCGGTCGGCAGCTTTACTATAGACCCTTGTGCCCTTCGCCGGCGGTTGGCCATGGTCGCTATATGTATGATCAATCTTAAAGGAGCTCCCTTGCCAAGTAATTTGTGAAGTAGGCGTAAAAAACTGACTAAAAATGTAGTCTCTTCTAGCGGGGTCCTGATGACCAGGCTTATAAATAGCGAGTAATGCGTGTATAATCGTTGATTTGCCGCTGCCATTTACACCGAAAATTCCAGTTAATCGGTTTGGTTCAAAATTTACAGTTAAGTTTCGTAGCCCTTTTAAATGTGTAAATTCGATATTGTGTAGAAATTGATTAGATATTGGCATAGAACTGTTGGTTTAATTTAATAGGGTTGAGGCTAATCTAACAATTTTGTTATAAAGCGTTGCTATAATTTTCTCCTGAGTTTATAAATACCTCCTAAATAGTGATTAGTAGTGTCGAATGTCAAATGCTAGAGTAATCTGATCACTTTATAATGAAGACGTAAAGATCAAATAATGACTGCGAATAGAATTTATATAATTGACAATTTATTCTTCAAAAGATGATCTGTTACCTGACCCAAGCCTATAAATTCCAGCCATATATATACATTAAATTACTACCTTGTAGTATTAACTGTACAATAGCAATAAAGTCCGCTCCTTGCTTTAAAGGAGCGGACTGAATAGATAACATTCTGTCTATGCAGCGTGTTTTTGCATAGACATTGGCATCTCTACCATAAGCTTTTCTTTCAAAGCCTTCATATCCTGGCCAACTTTTTTCGCGACAATCTTGGCATAGATCTGAGTTGTCTTAATTGATTTATGTCCCAACAATGCACTAACAGTTTCCAGAGGCACACCATTCGCCAGGGTGATAGTGGTAGCGAAAGTATGCCTTGCAGTGTGTGTCGTTAGTCTCTTATCAATCCAACATATAGCTGCAACTTCTTTCAAATAGTCATTAGACTTTTGGTTGCTCTTAATAGGCAAGAGTTGGTTATGTTTCAAACAATACGGATGGTTCCGGTATTTTTCAATGATCTCCTTTGCTACAGGTAACAAAGGAACGTTTTCACTGCACCAGGTCTTCTCCCTGTTTTTGACAATCCATTCTTCCCCGTCAAAGAACTTACAAACATGATCAGGACTGAGTTTACTGGCGTCCTTATAGGCAAAGCCGGTAAAACACATGAAAAGATAAGCATCCCGCATCTCTTCCAGGCGCTTACTCGGCATTTGCTTATAATACATAGCAAGGATTTCTTCATCATTGAGTATGTCTCTTTCAGGATGCACATAGCTGCACTCAAAGGCGGCGATGGGGCTTTTAGCGATCCAATCTCTCGAAACCGCATTTGTCAAAACATGCTTTGCATTTTTGACATACTTCATGGCTGTATTGTTGCCAATGTCCTGTTCAAGTGTCAGAAAGTCGAAGAAGTCTTCAGCAAAAGAATAAGTCATCTTTTTCAACGGCATATCTAAGACCTGTTCTTCTTCCAGAATCTCTTTTTCCTTGTAAGGGAATTTGAGGAACTGAATTACCTTATCCTTTGAAGTTCTCCATTTCGTTAAAGTGCCCTTACTACGAAGGTTCTTTTCAACCTTTTTCTCCATCCGTTCAATCACAAAATCATAAGCTTCCATTAAACTGACACTCTTCACTTCCTCTACAGGTTGTTTTTCTGTCTTACCCTCATAAGCATTTTTAAGCATCCCAGAAGTGACCACCTCATGTTGAGATACAAGGATATCATAAAGTCGTTTCAACTTAGCCTTTGCCCGCTCAATTACAGTATTGATCTCCCTGGCCTCAATAGAACTTCCAATGGCTATACCTGCTTCCTGATTCCACTTGTCAGGGTGAATTTTAATCTTTAGAGAAATCTCCTTTCTGATACATTGTATTGTAATTCGAATGGTAATACTTGCCCTTGGATCTTTTGTGGTCGCCCTAGCCTTTTCCAGCACCAGCAGCAACGAGAGTTCCTCATTAACTTTCATGGCGACCTGATTTAAGCGTTAAACAATAAATACAAGCTTTAGCTGTTTGATCAATGAGCAGGCTAGCTTGCTCAGCAAGCTTTCCCCATTGTGCTCTAAGCTTTCTGATGTCTCTAGCAATCTGTTTGTTTATTGCTATCGTCATGGGAGAATTCCCTTTAACCAATCCATTTACCTGATCGAAATGTTCAGGGTGGACTCTACGTTTGAGGTAGAAAATCTTTTTTTTACCTTCTGTCATTACACGGATAGTAATTCTTTGCTTTCCGTCTTTTCCAATTCTTTGATTCAGTGCGACCTGCACTGAAAGGTTTTCATTAACCTTCATAACACACATTTTTAGGTGATCGAATAAATCGAGCTCTGGCCTAAAACCCCCTTCTCACAAGTACCTGGGTTAACCGAGGGTAGCAATTTCTGAAAAAAAATTGCTACCCTCGATGCTACCCGAACCGGATAGCATTGATTGTATTTGTTTGTTATGCTTTTATTTTGAAATCCCCTAGAATATGGGGTAAAACGAAAAAAAGCAGCTCATTAGAGCTGCTTTTTGCTAATCATAATAGATCGTTGCGGACTGGACGGGACCGCTGAGCGGACCGGACGGGACTCGAACCCGCGACCTCCGCCGTGACAGGGCGGCATTCTAACCAGCTGAACTACCGGTCCGTTTCCCTATCTTTCGTTTCGGGATTGCAAATATAGTGTCTTTAATTAAGTTTACAACAAAAATTTTAAAATAATTATAACTACCTAAATTACAGCACCTTCTTTCATCTTCTCTGCATTCTCCGCGAACTGCAAAGCATCAATCAGCTCCTGCACCCCACCATCCATCACTCCATTTAAGTTATAAAGAGTCAATCCGATGCGGTGATCCGTCACCCGACCCTGCGGGTAATTATAGGTCCTGATCTTCGCAGAACGGTCACCCGTAGATACCATTGTCTTCCTTCTGGCGGCGATATCGCCATTTTTCTTCTGCAACTCTATATCGTATAATTTACTGCGGAGCATCTCCATTGCAATCACACGGTTACCTAATTGGGAACGCTCCTGCTGACAAACCACTACAATCCCCGAAGGTCTGTGGGTCAATTGAACCTTAGTCTCTACCTTATTTACGTTCTGTCCACCCGCTCCTCCAGATCTTGAAGTTTGCAGGTCAATATCTGCAGGGTTAATATACAGGTCGATCTCCTCCGCTTCCGGTAAAACAGCCACCGAAGCAGCAGAGGTATGTACCCGTCCCTGGGTTTCCGTATCCGGCACGCGCTGCACCCGGTGTACGCCAGATTCATATTTCAACTGCCCGTATACATCTTCTCCAGAAACCTTCAAAATGACCTCTTTATAGCCTCCTGCGGTACCTTCAGTCACATCCACAGTTTCCACTTTCCAGCCCTTTTGCTCAAAGTAACGGCTATACATCCGGTACAAATCACCCGCAAACAGCGCTGCTTCATCCCCACCAGTACCACCCCTGATCTCAAATACCGCATTTTTTGCATCTTCCGGATCCTTAGGAATCAGCATCAGGCGCACCCGCTCTTCCATCTCTTCCTGTTGTCCCAGCAAAAGATCCAATTCTTCTTTTGCCATCTCCCGCATCTCCGGGTCTTTTTCCGTACTTAAGATCTCCTTGTTTGCATCTATATTGCTCATGATATTTTTGTAGACCTTATATTCCTCTACAATTTTACCCAGATCTTTATATTCTTTATTCAATGCTGCAAAACGCTTCATATCCTGCATGGTATCAGGATTGCTCAGTTGCTCCTCCACATCTTCCCAGCGCAGCTTGATGGCTTCTAATTTCTCTAACATATGTTTTTTTTCAGAAAACTTAATTAAGTTCTTTTATTCGGACAGCAAAATTACAGCTTTTTAGGCACAAATTACAGCGGCCCTTTTTCAAAATATTTAAGGCTCAGCGATTCCCCGTCAAATACGGCATAAGAATTATAATTGATCCATTCCCCAAGATTGATGTATCGGCTTCCTTCCCCTAAGTCCAGGTCCATCGGCAAGTGCCGGTGCCCGAATACAAAGTAATCAAAATGTTCGGTACGCAATTTTTCTTTAGCAAAAACAGCCAGCCATTCATTTTCCTCACCATGGAAAACCTCTACCGCACTGCCCGCCGCCCGACTATGCGCAGACCATCCCGTAGCGATCCCCAGTCCTATCCTCGGCGGAAGAAGAGCAAACAGCCATTGACAAATCGGGTTTCTGAATATCTTTCTTAAAAATTTATACTTTGGATCCCCTGGCCCAAGGCCATCCCCATGGTGCAGAAAAAAACTTTTACCGCCACGTTCTATCACCTTTTCGTCACTGATGATTTCCATTCCGATCTCTTTGCAGAAATAATCATTCACCCACATATCGTGGTTGCCCTTAAAAAACCAGATCTTAATCCCGGCATCAGACATGGCCGCCAGTTTGCCCTGCAAGCGCACAAACCCTTTCGGCACCACCGTCTTGTATTCAAACCAGAAGTCAAAAACATCACCCATCAAAAACAGTTCCCCGCAGGTCGGCTCAATGTAATTCAGCCAGCGGACGATCGTGTCCTCACGCACACGGCTCCTCTCAAAATCAGGAGAGCCCAAATGAAAATCGGAAGCGAAATATATATTTTTATTCATCAATGAAAACAAAGATAAGGAAAATATAATCTCTCTTTTCTGTCATAAGTACGACCGCTTTAGTAGATTACATAGGAAAATCATCTTTTATTAAAACAAAAGTTCGTAAATTCGCACAAATTTTAAATACATGATTTCTACTGATATAGCCGTTATAGGCGCCGGACCCGTAGGTTTATTTGCAATTTTCGAAGCGGGATTACTGAAGATGCGCTGCCATCTGATTGATTACCTACCGCAAGTAGGTGGACAATTATCCGAAATATACCCAAAAAAACCGATATATGACATCCCTGGCTACCCTACCGTACTGGCTCAGGAACTCATTGATAACCTGATGGAACAGGCCAAACCTTTCCACCCGGGCTTTACCCTGGGCGAGCGTATAGAAGGCCTTGAAAAACGTGGTGAAGGAGATTTTGTGCTGACCACCAATATGGGAACCATCATTGAAGCTAAAGTGATCGTTATTGCCGGCGGATTGGGCTGCTTTGAGCCGCGCAAGCCTGCAGTAGCTGGTCTCGAGCAATTCGAGAACGGAAGAGGTGTAAACTACATGATCCTGGACCCGGAAAAATACCGTGGTCAGAAAATGGTGATCGCAGGTGGTGGTGATTCGGCCTTAGACTGGACTATTTTCCTGGCAGACATCGTGTCTGAACTGACGCTGGTACACAGAAGCGAAAGCTTCCGCGGTGCTCCGGATTCCGTAAACAAAGTTATGGAACTGGCCAATAGCGGAAAGATCAACCTGGTGCTCAACAGCAATCTGAACTCTGTGTCAGGTGAAGGAAAACTGGAAGCTGTAGAGATCATCCATAACAAAACCATGGAGAAAACCGTGGTGGAAGCCGATCATCTGATCCCATTGTTTGGATTAAGTCCTAAATTAGGCCCTATCGAGCAATGGAACCTCAACATCAGCAAAAGTGCCATTGAAGTGAATACTGACGATTACTCTACCAACATCCCTGGAATCTATGCGATCGGTGACATCAATACGTACACCAATAAACTAAAGCTGATCCTTTGCGGATTCCATGAAGCTGCATTAATGAGCCATAGTGCTTATCAATACATGAACCCGGGAATCAAATATACGATGAAGTATACCACCGTTAACGGTGTATCAGAATTCTAAATAAGAGGTCAACAATCAACTATGGATCCTAATAATATAAATATACACGTTCAAAATCCAGACGGAACAATAACTTCCCTGGAGGCGCCTACTGATATGGGTTTAAGCCTCATGGAGTTCCTCAAAGCCTGCGAATATGATATCCTTGCTACCTGTGGCGGAATGGCCTTATGTGCCACCTGCTGCGTGGATGTCCTGGAAGGAGAAGAGAAGCTCAATGAAATGACAGATGATGAATATGCCATGCTGGATACCCTTCCAGACCTACTGCCCAATTCAAGACTGGCCTGTCAGCTACAGCTTAATCAAAATATGGAAGGCTTAACAGTCAAGCTACACGGCAACAATAGTTAAGAATAAAATACCTCACACATAAAGCGGCCGGATCGATATCGATCCGGCCGCTTTGTTTAAACCTGTATTGAAAGTTCTTAAGCTCCGACAGTATAGGTCAGTGTAATCGCATAAGGTGCAGAGTTTAATAATGCAGCCTGTTCAGAGATCACCGTTCCGCTATTTAAAGTGATGACGATGCGGAATATAAACCGGTCACCCGGTATCTCTGCTTTCGCTGGCACCCCTGGTGATGCTGGTACCGCTGGCACCGTAGGAGTCAGGTTAGCTACAGTAACCCCATCTGCTGCGAATAGCGCAACTAAACTGTTCAGTGAGGTCGAATAGGTCTGCGGCCATGTGGTAATGTCTGCGTATTTTTTAGTAATTACCGCAGTCGAACCCACTTTACGGTAGTCTACCATCACTGCAACATTAGTTACGTTACCACTTTCCACTACTCTTAGTCTGAACTCATCGGCAGTAGCAGGCGCAGCCTTACTTAAAGTTAGCGCGCTGTAGGCAGCTGCGGCAGTTCCAGTAGCGGCCGTACGGGTAAACTGGGCATTAGCTGAATTCTCAAATTCAGGAAACCGGTCTTTCTTGCAGGAAGTTAAACTTGCTGTAAGCGCTATAATGAATAGATATTTTAGATATTTTAGATATTTCATATGTATAAAGTTTATTGGTCCCAGAAAATTTTAGTTGTATAGACGTCAGGCTGACCAGGAAAGTTCGGGTTAGAACTTTGTTCACCATCCGGATAAGGCAACCTGTTTGGAAATGGAAAATCACTGACCACTTGCGGATCAGTAGCGCCAGTTACATCAGGCAAAACCGGATAGCCTGTACGACGGTAATCTGTATAAGCATCATTACCATATCCGAAACTAGCAATCCATTTCTGCGTCATAATGATATTCAGTTTCGCTTCTGTAGTTAAAGCAGCAGTATAACTTGCGATGACCGCATCAATATAGGTGTCCCTTGCAGCATTAGAAATTCCAGGTACTGTCTGAACAGAAGAAGGTACAGCAGTAGCCTGTGCATTTATCTTGGCAAATTGCTCCACCAAAGCAGACCTCAATAAAGTAGCCGGATCACCAGTAGTTCCTGAAATTAAAGCAGATTCCGCAAGAATGAATTTTACCTGGTAAGATGTCAATACACGTACTGGAGCATCACCTGGGCCACTAGTCAAGCTACCGGCACCTCCAACTCCATCATCATACCGGCCACCGACTGGAAATAAGCCGATCAAAGATTGAAATACACGCTGATCCCTGTTGTTGTCCGGGCCTTTTGACGCAAAGCGTAGCGATAAAAACCGCCCATCTCTAAAATCTGGTGTCAGTGTTGGATTTTCAGCAGGTTTCAATTGATTGTACACATAGTAAGGCATCCGTGGATCTGCAGAATTTTTCAGAATATTGTAGAAATATGGGCTCACCCAGCTTTCTCGTTGTCCCGTACCATAGTTTGCAAAGAAACCAATATTTCTGTTTTCAGGAGAAGCTGATGCACCAAACCGCAACTGAAAATCATCGGTGGCAACCGAAATGAAATTATTTTCAGCAATCAGCGCATTGATTTGCGTAGCCACATTTTGCTTTAAACGGATCTGATTGTACAGTTTCAATTTGATACTATTAGCCAGTTTCACCCATTTCGTCCGGTCGCCCGAGTAGATCAGATCACTGGTTGCATTAGGCGATATCGATGAACTTGCCGCATTCAAATTTGTTTTTGCTTCATCCAATAGCTTGAACAAGTCCTCATAAATCGCTTGCCCTGAATCAAACTTGGGTGTCAGGTTATCATTTCCTTTTAAAGCATCAAAATAAGGAACATCACCAAACATATCTACCAATACACTAAATAGATAGGCCTTTTGGACCTGAGCGACACCTACGAAATGCGGCGCATTTTGCGCAGTCCCTTTGTTGATGATTACCTGCAGATCGTACAATACACCCGGATACATACCATAAGTTGCACCACTATACCCCCAGGCATTCTGGAAGTTTTGTCCGGTAATAAAATAGTTGTTTACACGGGAGTTAACAGTCTGATGAACGAATGTTGACGTCGCTGAATTAATGCCACCAACAGACATACTTAAATTAAATGTTAAGCCGCCCTCAGCCGCCGGCAATATCTGAGTTAACGGTAAATCAGTAGGATTATTCGGATCGGTATTGATGTCCAGAAAGTTCTTCTGGCAACTCCCGAAAATAACAGAAAAGCCAATTAGTGCTATTCCTGCTAAGTATTTATATCTTCTTTCCATTTGGATAAATTTAAATCGTTAATAATGATTAGAAAGTCGCTCTTATGTTCAATCCGAACCTTCTTGTATTAGGAGCATTCGTATACTCTATACCCGCAACATTTCTTGTGTCTCCGGAACCATACGTACTGGTTTCAGGATCGAAATTCGTTCCCTTAGGAAAGTTTGGCGCATAAAACCATAGGTTGCGTGCAGTCAATGAAAGATTTAAAGCAGACACCGGTGTTTTGCCAAGCCATTTTTTCGGTAAGCTGTAGGCCACCGATACTTCTCTCAGCCTTAATACGCTCGCATCAAAGATCATGAAGTCAGAAATACCTGTTAGACCACCTGTACCATTGAAATAAAGATCATTGGTAGTTACCTGGACCTGATTTGGAATCTTATTTCCATTGCCGTCCAAAATTGGCTCCAGCGTAGAGGTATTTCCATAAACTCCTTTAAGGATCTTTGGAGTCAAACGGTCTTCCGTATCTGTAGTTACACCACGTCCCAGCAACTGTCCTACTGTACCTGAAAACAAGTCGCCTCCGTGCCTATAATCTACTAAAAATGATAGACTTACACCTTTATAACGGAATGTATTGGTCAAACCAGCGATAAATTTAGGATTAGGATCGCCGATTTCTTGTAAGGTTTCTCTGATCATTAGACCTGTAGTTCTGTTGATCAGCAAGTTACCTTCCTCATCACGTGCAGCTCTTGTACCGACCATGATACCATATGGCCTGCCTGGTCTCAGCACAACTGCTGGATCACCAAAACCCGGGATAACTGATATCTCATTCAACCCATCTATCAAACTTTCCACCCGGTTCTTATTCTGCGAAAATACCCCGTAGATGTTCCAGTTGAAGCCATTAGCGGATCTGAAAGGGTTTAAATCAATCCCCAGCTCAATACCTTTATTCGTCATTTCACCAAAATTGGTGATCTTACCGGTAAAACCGCTACTTCCAGGAACTGTGACCAAAGCGATCTGATCTGTAGACCTCTTATTATAATAAGTAAAGTCAATTCCAATACGGTCATCGAAGAATCTCAGTTCAGTTCCAAATTCATATTCCGTAGTAAATTCCGGAGTCAGGTTTGGATCAGCAAGCGTATTTCCGGCTGTACCGGCCGACACGCCCAGGAATGGGAAGTTCAAAGCACTTGCATTATTTCCCAATAAAGGGTTTACGGTAAAAGTAGGGAGCAGCTGGTAAGGTGAGGCATCATTACCTACCTTCGCCCAGTTGGCGCGTAACTTACCGTAAGACAACCATGGCATATTATCCTTGGTAAATTCAGAGAAAACAAAGGAAGCATTCGCTGAAGGATAAAAGAAACTGTTGTTCGCTTTCGGCAAGGTAGAAGACCAGTCATTCCGACCTGTTAAGTTTAAGAACAGGAAAGATTTATAATCCAATTGAATATCCGCAAAAGCACCGATCAACCTTCTTCTCGAAAAACCTCCTCCATTAGGAACTACGCTGGCTGTATTGTCGATATCATCGATATCAAATACCACCATATTGGTTCCGATTACAGACTGACGGTCATTTGTCCGCTGGTTGATGTTGTGTCCGATAATACCTCTGAAATTCAAATCAGGCGTTATGCTTCTGGTTACTGTTGCCAATAAAGTAGACTCAATTTCCTGGTTGTAGATGTCATCATCTGTGACCTCACCAATACCACTTGCACCTACCGAGCCTCTTCTGATCGTCCGGATACGGCTATCTGTATACTGGTTGATACCCAGGCGATAATTCACATTCAACCAATCCAAAATATCATAACCCATTCCAACATTACCGTATACACGATTTACACGGCTCTTGTATGTGTTATTTCTGATTGACCAATACGGATTATCTACCCCCGAAACCGGGAAAATCTGTCCCAAAGTTACTGGGTTTTGGAAAGGCATCTCATTGAAATCTGATAGATTCCAGTTCCTTCCGAAATATAAAGTACGGGCAAAAGCCGAAGCTTGTCCCACACCATTTTGCGCTCCCAGAATCAAACCATCCTGAACAGAGCTCACATAAGATAATGTACCTGATGCACTTAACTTATCGGTCAGTTTCAGATTACCACCAACACTGATTGTGTTACGGTTAAAGTCTGAAAAATCTATGACCCCGTCATTTTTGCTTTGTGAAGCAGAAACAGAAAAGTTGCCTTTATCCGTCCCGTTCGCTACGTAGATTTGATTTTCAAATACGGACCCTGTCTGGAAGAAATCGCTTACGTTGTTCGGATAAGCCTGGTAAGGCACTGTCGTTCCCGCTGGAAATTGCGGAAATGCAGCATTGCCTGCATACCAATGTGGAATAGTCCCATTGGTAATGCCGTTACCCTGAGGGAATATACTGGCCTGGCCAAATTCAGGGCCCCAGCTGCCATTCGCATTCGAGTAATTGAATTCACTACCTGCACCCCATCTGTTTTGATAATCAGGCAATCCGGATACACGCTCAATAGCATAAGATCCACTATAAGTCACCTCAAAACCTTTACTTCCGCCTGCCTTACCTGTCTTTGTAGTGATGATAATGGCGCCATTGGCAGCCCTCGAACCATAAAGTGCAGCAGCAGCAGCACTTTTAAGTACTTCGATACTCTCAATATTGTTTGGGTCCAAATCCACCGCGCGGTTAGAAACCGCATTGTTGTTGACCAATGTTGACGCACCTGACTGGTTAGAACTGTTGTCAAAAGGAATACCATCTACCACCATCAAAGGCTTGGTATTGTTCAGGAAGGAAGAGTTACCACGGATTGTGATGTTCGTCGCGCTACCCGGCACACCATTAGAAGCCACAATGTTTACACCGGCTACTTTGCCCGTCATGGCCCTTAATGGATCAGGTTCTGATTTCTGCGCAATATCACTCGCTTTTAGGGTAGTAGATGAATAACCAATCGATTTGGTCTTCCGCTCAATACCAAAAGCAGTCACAACCACTTCACTCAATACCTGAGCATCTGTAGTCATCACCAAATTAACCACATTGGAAGATCCCAATGCAACGGTCTGTGTCGTAAATCCAACATAGGAAAATTGAAGTCCCACAGCTCCTTCCGGAACCTGCACTGTGTACTTACCATCTGCGCCTGTTTGTGTGCCGCCCTGGGCACCCCGTACTTGCACTGAAACTCCGGGAATAGGTAGCCCATCTTCCTGCGCAGTAACCGTACCAGTAATTGTTCTATTCTGTGCCCAGGCAGATCCTGCAACAAAAATCAGAATGAACAAACTTTGTAAAAGTTTTCTCATAGATAAATGAAATTAGGTTAGTTAATAATTTTTAATACGACAAAGTTCTATAAAAAGTTATTGATAATCAAAACTTTACCACTCCAAAAAATACTATGCATGCATAATGAATTGATGTACAGGCAATTAAATTTTAACTTTTTTTAACATTTAAATCTGTAACAATTTAGACACAAGAATGTTTTAGTTATTTTAAAATATCTATTTTTATGCGTTTAAACTATCAAAAACAAGCTTTTTAGTTGTGTCTTACTCATTTTAGTTTTAAGGGATTCCCGATCGTGTGGTACTCTCCTTCGCCCTTCAAAATCGCCATCATTTTACCGGCATTATTAATCACAGACCTGGCGGCTGCTACATCTTTATCGTACCTGAATCCATTCACGATTCTTCCCCGGTCGTAATAATACCGGCCGACAATCTGACTCTCCAGAATACGTTTAATTTCTTCTTTATTAGACAACAATTCCTTCTCCGGCGTACCTACCAATTTCTCCTTGAGCAGCTCTAAGTCTTTCTTGACTAAGGCAAGCTTTCCGTCTTTTTCTGCCGATGTCCGGATGTCAGACAGCAACCGGTCTGCATTGGAAGAATATGCATAATCTTTCCCGCTCAGCGAGGCCACAAAAGCCGCATAATCTTTATCATTCAACTGAAAAACACCAGCTTCTGCAATGGCTTTGTTATTCCTTTTATAACTATTTGCGTAATCAAACAATAGATTCTTGCTCAACAAAGAATTCGTAATTTCACTATACTTAACAGGCTCCACCACCACATCCGGATAAATCCCATTGCTGTTGTATACGTTTCGCCCTGCTCTTGTACTGAACCTGGTAATGGATGAATCCGCAAATTTAACCGTCTTTCCGTTCTCATCGCGGTGGGCATAATCCACCGCCTGGATGCACCGCCCGGACGGCGTAAAATACTTTGCTACAGTGACTTTCACCAGGCTATTGTACGGCAAGCTGAAAGATTGCTGCACCAGTCCTTTACCATAGCTGCGCTGCCCGACCACAATGGCCCGGTCCAGGTCCTGCAAAGCCCCCGCCACAATCTCCGAAGCTGAAGCCGAAGAACCACTGATCAGCACCACCACGGGAACATCCGGAAAAAGGGCCTGGCTGGTCGTTTTATAGGCCATCGTCTTCTGCGGATTGCGGCCTTTCTGGGTCACCACCAATACATCTTTATTGACAAACAGGTTCACAATTTTAACCGCTTCCTGCAAAATCCCGCCCCCGTTATAACGCAGATCGAGGATCATTCCCGCAGGTTTAGACTTGCCCAGCACCACTGCGGCATCCTTCACTTCCTGTGCAGAATTTTCCAGAAATTTATCCAGCCGGATATACCCGATGTTATCCGCCAGCATTCCCGAATACTTCACATTGGGCTGCTTGATCTCATCCCTCGTCAGCTTTTTGGTAATGACCGAACCGTCCCTGATCATGAGTAGTTCAACTTGCGAACCCTTTGGCCCCCGCAACAAGAGGCTGATGTCTTTTCGGTCTTTTCCTTTTACTTCGGCACCGTCTATTTTCACCAGTTGGTCCCCGCTCCGCAGGTCACTTTTATAGGCCGGGTAGCCTTCTACAAGGTCATTTATATAAAGCTTTCCATCTATAAAAACCGTACTGGCGCCAATGCCGCCATATTGTGTGCTTACATATTTTAGCTTATAATCCTCTATTTCCGACTCCGGCACATATTCTGTATACGGATCCAGATTGTCCAGCATGGCGTCAATACCCGTCCGCATCAGATCGGATGGGTTGGTCTCATCGACATAGTTGATGCTAACCTCCTTATACAGCGACGCAAAAATATCCAGGTTCTTAGAAATCTGAAAAAGATCCTCTTTAAAGGACCAGGTCATGCCCGCCGCAATAAAAAGTGTAAATATGAATAGTAACCTGAATTGTTTCATTTGTGTATTTTTGTGTCTTAGCTACGCCAAGGTCATTGAGGTAAAAAATGATCTCCCTGCTGATCTCCAACAGGTAAAAGTAAAACTACAAAAAAACCGGCAAAATTAAATCATGCGGTGTGTGATAATTGAATGCACAACCCCATATATCTGCGTAGATCCCGCGAATGAGGTGATAAAATACTGGGTGGTTATTTGTACTAAATATCAAGAATTTTTTAACAGAATATTGAGCGGCAAACATTCGTATTTTGTCGAAGAATAGCCGAAGGAAAGGCGGATTATAGTCGCACAATATCCAGAAAATATATAAGCTCAGAAGCTAGTCAGTGCACAACCAAAATCAACGACCCACGATCCGTTCGGGAATGGTAATGCCTTGGAGAACCGAACATCGACAAGCATCCGTAGCAGTGGGTATATAAATATACCCCAGCAAGGGGATTTCAGCAGCCTTTGCCTTGATCTACCTTTATTCCGAAATAAACGGAACAAGATTATGATCAACAGAAAACTCATTTTGCTAATGCTTTGCAGCCTTTCCATGGCCTTGCCCGCATCGGCGCAATTCGGAAAACTAAAAGGATTGGTTGGTAAGAAAGATAAAACGGATACGCCAACCGAAACCGCAGCAAATCAGAATACACCTTCAAACAAAAGCGTAGAATCCAAAGAAGGCCCGGGCGATGATGTTGCCCCGACACCGGAAGGAAATGTAAAAGAAAGTGCGAAAGCATGGTCTTTTGAATTTGACAGGAATATGGATTGGTTCAGGCTCAGCCCGACCGGAAAAATCATCGCCTCCACCAATGATGCATTATACGCACTCGATCCTGCTACGGGAAAAGTCGCCTGGAAGCATGACAACCTGAAAAACCTGACCAGGGAAAACTACAACCCGATCAGCAACTCTCCTTTTATAGCCATCGTCACCGGGAGCATGTTCAACATGCAGCAGATTGTACTGGATGTAACTACAGGAAAGATCATCGCCAATACCAAAGAAATGGGCATGAAAATGGTCAACAAGCGCTATACTGTACCATCTCTGGGCGGGATCATCTTTACAGGTTACCTGAACAATGCCCCCTCCATCGTATTTATCGATGCGGCCACCGGAGAAAAAAAATGGGTGCTGAGCAAGGTATTTGAAAGTGCGAGCGAGATGCTCGTGGCCCGGCCATTGGCCATAGATGGCAACTCTTTGATGCTCGCCACGGGAAAACGCCTGTACAAAGTAGACGTTAAAGCAGGTACCGTGACCTGGAAAGTAGATTTTAAGACCGGCATCGATGAGGGGCCTCTGATGACCGACGCCCAGGAAGAAGTAGAAGACAAGGAAAGCACCAAAGCAGGCGAGAAGAAAGGCGGTGTCATGGGCGCGTTGGGTGGCCTGGGTGGCTTGGGCAAGGTACCTGGACTAGGAGGGATCGGGCAGGCGGCGGGCGCAGCTGGTTCTGCCAGTAAAATAGGCGGTATGGGCGGCAGTATGCGCGACGGGCTAGCCGCCTCGGCCGATGCGGCCTATGGAAAATTCCTGATCATGGACCAGCAGCCGGGGATCGTTTATTACTATTCCAACAATGCCATGGGTGCTTTTGACGTGAATACGGGTCAGGAAGTATGGAAACCAGTGAAGTTTTCGGATCCTGTCGCCAATGTCTTGTACGACGAGCGCGGGTTCCTCATCGCTACCAACGACAAGCGTGCAGACCTCATGCTCCTGGATTATAAAACCGGTCAGCAGCGCTGGGAACCTGTCACCCTGAGGGGACGGATCACCGCCCTGAAACTGGAAGGTACCAAACTCGCCATCGCCTCGGCCAAAGAATCGGGCAACAACTATGTAAACATCATAGACATCAATACCGGAAAATCAGCTGCAAAATCAGATATGAAAGTATCCGGCTATATCCGCGACATTAAACAAAACAGCAAAGGACTGATCTACAGGACAGACCGTGAACTGAACATACAGGACATCAATACCGGCAAAGACATCTGGGCAAAATCGCTAAGCTACAAGCAAGGCGGCGGAATGGGTGTGGACAAAGGAGAAAAAACCTATTTCTGGGCGGCCAATCAGTTGCACGTGATGGACAACCCATCCGGGGAATACAAAGCGCTGGGCAAAGGCCTGAAGTTTGGCGGCGATGAACTGCCGAATGCTATCGAACTGAGGGAAAAGGGTGTATTGGTCAGCTCTTCACAGAATATGGCTTTGTTCGATTGGGAGGGCAACCTGATTTACCATGTATACCAGAAAGCGCCGGGCACGAGCATTGCCAATAAGATTATGAACATCACGGCAATGGCGGTTTCGGTGAGCCAGTCGGCTGCCCACGGCTACCAGGCCGGCTTATCGGGCGCGGGTACTTCGTCTTACAACAGCCATATGGATGCTGCAGACCGCTGGTCTAACCTGGGCGGAGCGGCACTGGCCGATATGAAAAGACGGTTTACCGCAACACAGGACGCCAAAAATTATAAGGTGATCCTGACCACCATCAAAGGTGAAGAAAGTGGTTATGGACTGGTGAGAGTCAACAAAGACACTGGTGTGTTAGAAGCCAAAGTTGTACTCAGAGATAAGAAGCCAGACTATTTATCTGACGATACAGAAAACCTGGTCTTCTACAAAGACAGCAGCAAAGGAATTATTGGATATAAACTTTAATATGCCTGTGCCGAAAGCTTTGTAGTTGACAAAGAAATACTATTTTTAGTCATGGGATTTCATGGGAAAAAATTGATTATGATGATGCTGTGCGGACTGGTGGCTATGGGTGCTGCCAGTCCCGCATATGCGCAAAAAAATAGCGGGATTGAACAACTGATCGAGCAAAAAACAGCAAGGGCCAAATCGCTCGTCTATTCCAATCCGAAAGCAAGTGCGAAGGTAGCAGATACCCTGATCCAGCTGAGCCAGAAACACAATAAGCCCCTGAATGAGGCCACCGGCTGGAATGTAAAAGGCATCATCATGTCATTCATCGGCAATCCGGACAGTGCCTTGTTCTACTTCAATAAAACAGAACAGATTGGTATACGGGTCAACGACAAGCTGACCATCGCGAAGGCGCGGCAGAACAAAAACCTCCCCTTGTCCAGGATGGGTAAATATGATCAGGCGATGCAGACTTGCCTGGCGGCACTGAAACTGTATCAGGAACTCGGTAACAAAGAAAGCCAGGCGGGGTGCCTCGGCGATATAGGCAATATACTCATCCGCTCCAATAAACCCGCCGATGCGATCAGATACCTCAAGGAAGCCATACAGACCGCCGACGAACTGAAAGATGAAGCCTTGAAAGTCAACTTTTACAACTCACTGGCCGTAGCTTACCTGGAAACCAAGCAGGATCAGCTGGCGAAAGAGACGTACAAAAAAGCATTGCCCCTGGCAGAAAAGCACAACCGGGTCAACAATCAGATCTCGATCCTGATGAACCTGGGCGACCTGGTCTGGCAGATGAGCCGGGACGGAAAAGAAAGCAGCGGGTATTATTTAAAGGCAGAAAAGCTGGCGCTAAACTTTGGAGACCAGCCTAAGCTCGGTGCTATATATCAGAACCTGGGCAATATTTACAGCGCAGCAGGCGACAACAAGACCGCCATGGAATACGGTATAAAAGCACGTGATATCGCGGTGAAGATGAAGGATGTGGAAGTGCAGGAACGGGTGTACAACTCGCTCGCCATCTACAGCAGCAAGGCGGGGAGTTATAAAGAAGCCTATGACGCGGGTGTGCAGCGCGACAGTTTGTACAGGATCATGTTTGACGCCAAGGCGACGGAAAACATGAACGAGCTGCAGACCAAATATGAAACGGAAAAAAAGCAAAGCCAGATCAATCTCCTGGATAAGCAAAACCAGATCCAGAGCCTTCAGCTCAGCCAGAAAAACCTGCTGCTGGGCAATAATGAACTGGAATTGCAAAGAAACAAGCTTCAGATCAACAACCAGGACCTGAATATCCGCCAGCAAAAGAGTTTGCTGGATAGAGAACAGCTCGAAGCAAAGACAAGAAAACAACAGATCCAGCTACTGGATGCTGAAAACAAATTACAAAGACTCCAGCTTATGGAAAGAAATATTATTATCGGTATCGTACTTGGGTTGCTGGTTCTGCTGGCCTTTATAGCCAGTCTGATCTACAACCGCTACAAACTCCGGCAGGAAAGTAAATTGCAGGAAGAAAGGATTGCGCAGCAAGAGCATGCCGCAAGCGCGGTGATCCATGCGGAGGAAAATGAGCGCAACAGGATCGCGGGCGAACTGCACGATGGCCTTGGACAACTTTTTTCTGCCGTAAAAATGAACCTGTCAGGCATTAGCGAGCACCTGAATTTTAAGGATGAGCAAAGCAGGGATGTCTTTTTCAAAACGATGGATATGGTGGATGAAAGCTGTAAGGAAGTGCGGGTGATCTCGCACCAGATGGCGCCAAACGTATTGCTGAAATCCGGCCTGGCGGCAGCGATACGTGATTTCATCAGCAAGATCGACGCCCGCAGGCTTAAGATCAACCTGGAGACTTTTGGTCTGCAGGACCGCCTGAACCAGAATACGGAAGCGGTCTTGTATAGGGTCGTGCAGGAGTCGGTCAACAATGTGATCAAGCATTCCGGGGCCTCATCGCTGGACATCCAGCTCACCAAAGATGAAGACGGCATCAACGCGATGATTGAAGACAACGGCAAGGGCTTTAATGCCCAGGAAGCTGAGTCATTTGCTGGCATGGGACTGAAAAATATCCAGAGCAGGGTCAATTACCTGAAGGGGACGGTTGATTTTTCTTCAGAACCCGGCAAAGGAACCCTTGTCGCCATCCATATTCCTTTGTAACTTGCCCTATGAATAAACCAGCCAACAGGATTTTTATTGTAGACGATCATCAGCTGGTGATCGATGGGATCCGCTCCTTATTAAACGATTCTGACCAGTACACACTTGCCGGCTTCAGCCAGTATCCTGAAGAGGTATTGACCATGCTGGAGAGCAGTCCGGCAGATATTTTACTGACGGATATCAGCATGCCGGTCATGAGCGGGATCGAACTCACGCGGCTGGTCAAAAAGAAATTTCCAGACATGAAAGTCATTGCCATATCGATGCATGGCGAAAGCGGAGTGGTCAAAGAAATGCTGGATGCCGGTATATCGGGATATATCCTTAAAAACACCGGGCGACAGGAACTGACAGAAGCGATCGATAAAGTACTCAGCGGGGGCACCTATTTTGGTGATGCCATCACCAGGGAGATCTTAAATAGTTTTAGCAGTAAGGACAGCGACAGGCGCCTCACCAACCGGGAAATTGAGATTATTAAGCTGATCAATGAAGAATGCAGCAACAGGCAGATCTCTGAAAAACTCTTTATCAGCGAACGCACGGTAGAGACCCATCGTAAAAATATTTTCAGGAAAACGAATACCCAGTCGGTGATTGGGCTCTTGAAGTATGCTGCCACGCATAAGATTATATAGGGCAAAAAAAAAGAGCGATACCCATCCAGGCTTGTCGCTCAATTAACTAACTTATTATTCATAAAAAAACTGGCTGTTGGGGAAGGAGTCGAACCTTCAAGGGGTAGTTAGCTACAGTTCAAAAATTAATTTGTGGT
>Ga0160470_100326_pt1 | contig 26423 bp, 22 predicted proteins | sample HID1973I_E11MG_FD_108214 | JGI IMG/M metagenome (GOLD analysis project Ga0160470, IMG submission 108214) | Enriched mosquito-associated microbial communities from UW Madison campus, WI, USA - HID1973I_E11 MG | ecosystem: Host-associated > Arthropoda: Insects > Digestive system > Unclassified ... | reverse complement strand
CCACCTTCTCTCAAGTGATGCAGCCCATAAAAGCCCTCACAGATGCATTCAGCAGCATCCACTCTGGTATTGCAGCCGGAGAGCGAGTGTTAGATCTAATCGACACCAAACCGGAACTGATAGACAAGCCAGGTGCACAGCCTATAAAAAGCTTTGATCATTCTCTTACATTTGAACATGTATTTTTTAACTATGGTGACAAGCAAATCCTTAAAGACATCTCCCTAACCGTAGAAAAAGGCAAGACAGTTGCATTGGTTGGGCCATCAGGTGGAGGAAAGAGCACCCTGATGGATTTGATCCCCAGATTTCACGACCCAAAATCTGGTACCATCAAAATTGACGGACAGGATTATAAAGATCTTGCCGTTGACAGCATCCGCTCGTTAATGGGCACCGTAAACCAGGAATCCTTTCTTTTCAATGATACTATTTTCAACAACATCGCCTTCGGAAAACCTGATGCGACAGAACAAGAAGTAATCGATGCGGCAAAGATTGCCAATGCACACGACTTTATTGAAAGTTCAGAAAATGGCTATCAAACCAATATTGGAGACAGGGGCAATAAATTGTCTGGTGGTCAAAAACAACGCCTTTGTATTGCCAGGGCCGTATTGGCAAACCCACCAATCATGCTTTTGGATGAAGCTACGTCTGCACTTGATACTGAATCTGAAAAATTAGTTCAAGAGGCCTTATATAAATTAATGGACAACAGGACGTCCATCATCATCGCACATCGCCTTTCTACCATCCAGAATGCGGATTTAATCGTGGTCCTCGATAAAGCATCTATCGTGGAATCCGGATCCCACAACCAGCTTATGGAGCATAATGGCCTGTACCGGCGACTGGTAGACATGCAAACTTTTCAGGATTAACAATGAAAAGGGTGCTGTTTTTCATGCCCGACAATCCCCTTAAAAAGAGTTCGGGAAACAAAACCAGGGCAACTGCTTTTCTAAATTACTTTAGATCAAGAGGCTTTGCGATAGATTTTGTAAGCGAACATCAATGGGGTGAATGGGATGAAGAGACACTAAGCGAATTTAAAGAAAGTAAGCTGGCCGATCGGGTATACATCCTTCAGAGAAAACCCAATCGAAAAAACCTGGTTGCCTATCTGCTTTTACATAAGCTACCTGAATTCTTTTATCAGAGAAAATGGGGCATCTTTCCTTTAAATTTTCCGGATTTAGTGACTTATAAGATCAAAAAAGCCTTCAAATCCATCTTAAAAAAGAATGAGTACGATTATATTTTTATCAATTATGCCAGTTGGTCCTCATTAATTGAGGATAACCCACTTCTAAATAAGGCACAAACAGTATTAGATACCCACGACTTTCTGACTGCACAGTATAAAGAAAAGTACAGTATAGGTGCTGCTTTTCAGGAAGAAATGAGAAGACTATCTTATTTTGACCAGGTGCTGGCCATCTCTGTCGAAGAACAGTATATATTCAGCCAATTTTGTACAACAAAAGTGAGCCTCGCACCAATGATGATCGACAGGCCAGTACTCAGCCCGATTCCATTTCAGGACAAACAATTCGACATTATATATGTGGCTAGTGACAACCCCCATAATATTACTGCTGTCAATTGGTTTATGCATCAGGTTTACCCTTTATTGCTGTCATCAATAAGAATTTGTGTCATCGGCAGAATCACGGCATCAATCAAATCCGAAAGCTATCCGAATATAACCCTGATTCCTTTCGCTGAAGACCTTAGCCCCTGGTATCGGCAGTCAAAAATTGCCATTTGTCCGATGTTGTCCGGCACCGGAACAAAGATCAAAGTAGTAGAAGCTCTCTCTTACAGCTTACCTGTAGTGTGCAATACAAGGGGTGTCGACGGCCTGCCCAATAAAATAAACAATGGATGTCTGGTAACTGATCATCCGGAACATTTTGCTCAATATATCACGACACTCGTGGAAAATGGAGAAGAAAACAGCGCACAATCCATGCTGGCTAAATTGACATTTGAATCTGTTAACGAAAAAGAAAACTGTTACAAAAGACTTGACGAGATATTTATATGAGGACGTTATTTTTCACCGTTGCAACCACCAATTATCTTCCCTTTGCAGTCTCTCTTCTGGATTCAGTAAAATTACATCATCCTGAATTCGAATTTTGTATTTGTCTCACAGACTATTTGAATGCAGACGATATGGAAAGATATAGCCTGGCAAAAAAATACCCCTTACTGCAATTACACGAAATAAAAGCAGAAGAGTTTGATTTTATAACGCGCAACTACAATGCGATGCAACTTGCAAATAGTTCAAAAGTTTTGTTTACGGAATATTTCCTGAAAACAAAAGAAATAGAGCAAGTCATCTTTGGAGATTCCGACATGCTGTTCTTCGACAGGCTACCGCAAAATGTAGTGAATGAACATGAAATCATTTTTACGCCACATTTTACCGTTCCCCCTCCCATTGAGAATAAAAGCCAGGAACTTGAGGTACTAAACGCGGGTATGTTTAATGGGGGCTTTTTCAAACTTAAAAGATCTACAGAGACTGAAAAATTTATTAATTGGCATAAAGAAAGGTCTGTACTAGACTGCATTTACGATTTCAAAAAAGGCTATTACGGTGAACAACTGTGGCTCAATTTTGTGCCCCTATATTTCAAGACAGCGCATATAGAAAAAAATAAAGGCATGAATATGGCCTATTGGAACTTGCACGAAAGAACCATTAAGGAAACAACAAATGGCTTTAGCATAAACCATACAAGCCCACTTTCCTTCTTTCACTTTAGCGGATGGGACTACCACAATCCATTAAAAGTCTGCAAATGGGCGTCTTGGGATGCAGACAACCGACCCGATCTCAAACCTTTGCTGCTCAAGTATCACGAAATACTTAAAGCTAACCAATATGAGCGTTATATCAACATCCCTAATTACTACACCGCCAAAAACAACTCAGGAAAGAAATCCTTCTTTAAAAAGCTAAAACGCAAACTCTTTAGAAAATAAGCTAAGTAATGACTCTTCCTAAAGTATCTATAATAATCCCGTGCTACAATTATGGGCACCTAATTAATCAGACACTAATCTGTCTCCAAAATCAGTCCTATACTGACTGGGAAGCAATAATCGTGGATGATGGCTCTACCGATAACACAAAAGAAGTAGTCCATAAATTCGCGGAAGCAGACAAACGCTTCCTATATATCCATCAAAAGAACAATGGTGTTTCTTCCGCACGAAACAATGGCTTAAAGCAAGTCTCAGGAGAACTCATACAGTTTCTAGATGCAGACGATATGATTTCTAAAGATAAAATATACCTCCAGGTTAAATACCTCCAGGATCATCCGGAAGTGGCCCTTGTGAATGTAAACACACGTTACTTCCAAACAAACCGACCTGATGTATGGTATACAGACCTCAGTCTGAGCAACACCAGTGAAAGGGAAGAAGTAAAAGGCAGAGGACCTGAGGCGGTAATTGAACTCGTAGAGCACAACCCCATCGTGATCCAGGGACCATTATTCAAAATTACAATTCTTAACCAAGTCCCTTCGTTTATCGAAAGCATGAAGTACCTCGAAGATTGGGATTATTGGATTAGAATTGCGCTGAGCAATTACAGATTTGACCATCTTGACCATCCCGAAGCCATCTCGCTGGTCAGGGTCCATCCAGTCAGCGCCTCACAAAATGGAACCAAAATCCAGGAAGGAGAAGGTTTCTTCAGAAACCGTCTGACCGGGTTAATTCAAAATACCTTATCTTTAACCGAAAGCCAGAAGGAAACGGCAATGAGTCTTAATATCAGAGAACTGAGAAATACCTATAAATATCTGATGGCCAGAACAGGAATAACGGAAATAAACAGATATAAAAACTTCTATAATCAGTTACAAAATCCCAAAATGTTTTTCAGCTGTTTTATAAAATCGCTCAACCTTAAACGCAAACTCAACAAATGACCATAAATCCAAAAATTACGGTCTTTATGGCTGCCTATAATGTTGCCGACTACATTAAAGACTCCATAGAAAGTATTCTGAATCAAACTTTTACCAATTTCGAATTACTTATTGTAGACGATGGGTCAACGGATCAAACCGTAGAGATCATAAAGCAATATACAGATCAAAGAATAAGGTTAGTCCAAAACGGCACGAATAAAGGCGTTACCTACACCAGAAATATTGCCCTTACTGAAGCCAGAGGTGAATTTATAGCAGTGCTTGACAGTGATGATATTGCAGTTGAAAACCGCCTGGAACTTCAATATAATTTCTTCAGTAAACATCCAGAAATAGCATTATGTGGAGGCGATGCAATAATCATTGATCAAAATGGTATGCCGACAGGTGAAAGAATTGATGAACCTACGGGCGCTGAAAATCTAAAGATTACCCTACTTTTCACCAACACCTATGTCAACTCAACAGTGATGTATAAAACATCTGTGTTAAGAGAGTTAAAGGGCTATAGAGATTATGCGCCAGCAGAAGATTACGACCTGTTCACCCGTATTGCCGATGTCTATGCTGTAGATAATATTAAAGAGGTATTGGTAAAATACCGAAAACATGAAAGCAACATCTCCTCCCGTCAATCTGCCAACGGAGCGCTAAATGTCAAACGGATTAAGGAAAATCAACTAGCCAGCCTTGGGATTACACCGAACAAACATTTAACAGATATCCACTATAGCCTATTGATCTACGACTATAGTCATTTCACTTTCCAGGAATACCTAAACCTTTTCACTCAGCTCAAGGAAGCAAATCGTAAAGTCAACAAATATCCATTAAATACTTTCGAAAAAATGCTGTTTCATCGCTGGTTTGAAATCATTTACCTTAAAAAGGCTAAAATGAATGCCCTTACCCTCTTATTTGATAAAAGAATTTACAACGCAACCTACTCCACAAACAGTCAGATCCGTAAGGCATTTAGGTTATCCTTAAAAGGATTAGGAAAGATTTCAAAATAGCAGCCAATGAAAATAGTCAGATTTCTTGGAGGCCTTGGCAATCAAATGTTTCAATATACATTGTATAAGGCACTAAAAAAACGCTTCCCTAAGGTCAAGGCAGATCTGTACTGGTTTGACGGCTATAATCGTCACTACGGCTATGAACTGGAAAAAATATTTGGGATCAGGATTTCAAAGGCTTCAGAGTTTGAGAGTGTTTTATACGATATACATAACCGGAGATGGATTTTCAGAAAACTCCGTAGATTGCTCAACCTCAAAAAAGCTTATCAGGAAGAGACAGATCTGTTTTCTTTTGACCCCAATATACTGACCGATAAAAATTCCGCATATTACTGGGGCTACTGGCAAAACCTAAACTATTTCCAGGATATAGAAAAGGAAATAAGAGCAGATTTTGTCTTTACCACCCCTTCAGACTCCAGAAATTTGCAAATACTGGAGAGAATTCGCAATTCCAATAGCATTTCCATCCATGTCAGGAGAGGGGACTATCTCACAGACCCACTTCTTGGCGGGTTGTGTGAACTAGATTACTATGAAAATGGCGTGAGCCATATGCAGGCGCATATTAAATCCCCAAAATACTTCGTCTTCTCCAATGATATCCCATGGTGTAAAAACAATCTGAACATTTCAGATTGCGAGTTTATATCCTGGAACGATGGAGAGCAAAGCCATATCGACATGCAACTGATGGCAGAATGTAAACATAACATTATTGCAAACAGCAGCTTTAGCTGGTGGGCAGCATGGCTGAACCCCAATCCAAAAAAAATAGTTATCGCTCCTACAAAGTGGGTTAATGACCCAACAATTAATACCTCAGGATTAATACCAAACACATGGTTGAGCATCTAATCACCCACTTCAATCTCTTTAATGAAAAAAATTGCCTATATCTACAACATCAATAATAAATATAGCTATGCTGCAAAAACTGTAGCCAATGGTTTTAAAAATGCTTTCATAGACCGCCAAGATTCCTTCCGTTTCTTTGACCTTGAAAAACTTCAGTATTCCTTTTGGCCGGGAGAAAAGCTTAAATTGATAAACTACGCACCTGACATTATCTTCGCCTCAGTTGAGAATCTGCCCTACATCCCATTAAAACTGTTGAAAAGCACATCTCTGGTTTTGTGGGGGGCATTTTATTCAGCATGTGATTACGAACCGCAAATACATACCTTATCAGAAGACATCAAGCAGCGGCTCAACAAATACAGTGACAAACACAACATTCTGATCTGGTCTCAACACGACGAATCTATAAATGAACAATTTTTCTCCGGCTATAAAAGAGAACTTGGATTAAAGTTTACACAGCTGCTACATTGCGCAGACAAAACGATGTTTACAAAACCGGTTGTAAATCCAGAATTCGACTTTATATGGGTTGGCAACATCGGACATCGGGTATCCACCTACAAATCTTTTATTATACCCTTTAAAGAGGCTTTTAATAACTTCCTGGAATATTCTGAACACAACATGATCAACCCCGCAACCATTGAACGAAAACAATACTATGCAAGGTCATTTATCACTCCAAACATCCATACCGAAGCACAGATCAAATACAATATTCTGCTTAATGAGCGAGTTTTTACCTCGTCTATGATGGGTGGTTTTCAGATTTGCGACAATATACTTGCCCGGGAACTGTTTACTGAAGACGAGCTGATCATCGCTACAAAAAGTGAAGACTTCCTTGAAAAGGCACATTACTACATTTCTCATCCAGATGAACGCATGAAAATGATCACTAAGATGCAGGAAAACATTTCAAACAACCACACTTACTTCAATAGGATAGATAAGATATTAGAAAATCTAGGTTAATTTCCGACCATCCATTTAAGCCTGGTCTGCTGTAGGATTTTTACGACCCCAAAGCTTATTCCATACACCAGGAAAAACCTTAAAATATGTATTCCGCTATTGGTCCAAACAGAGTAACTTGCATAATCGAGCTTAAGCGGCTGAAAAATCATAGGCAAAAATCTTACGATCACGATAAAGTGTACAAGATAAATCCCAAAAGTAGTCTTCCTTGGCTCTAATTTCCTTTGTAAAAAGTCAAGCTTGCCGATTTTTAGCAGCAATGCAAACACACCAAAAGAATAAAATATATTAGTTATCCTAAGTGTATTGTAGGCATCTTTTATACCCAATTCCTTCAGTTTAAAAGATTCCAGCACAGCCAGAACAAATAGAAGGACGACTGACACGATCATTAAAGGCCATGAGATTTTCCTGATATAACCCATAACTAAATCAAAATACTTATTAAGAACAACCCCCAGCCAGAGATAAAATACAAATCCCAACAGCGCAGTAGAATGATTACTCACAAACCATTCGTGGTACACATTCAAACTATAGGTTAAAGAACATGCTGCCAGCAGAAGCCCCACCCACCAGCTGTATAAGTGCTTCTTAAAAATAAGCAGCACACAAATACAGATTAGAAAATTGAGGACAAACCAGCTTGGTGTATAAAACAGTCCAAAAACAATCTTTTCCCCTACAAGATCAAAGAAATGATCTGCGATATCCGTATTGAAACCCCTCAAATAGACAACAGTCTTTTCTATAACGAACCAAGCGATATACACAAACAACCAAAATAGCCAGGGTTTTATAGTGCTTCTAAATCGGTTCTTCAGATATTGTCCCGCACTATATTCCTGAAATTTATGATTGATCAGAAACCCTCCGATTAGAAAAAAAGCAATGGTGCAAAACTTAAAAGACTGTATCAGTGAATTTTCTACTGCTGTATCCAATACCGATGTATAACTACCTGCATCAATAGCCCCACTATGTTCGAAAACAATTCCGACCATCGAAATACACCTGATCGTATCTACAAAATCAAAATTCTTCTTCTCTACTTTCCTTTCTTCCATTTTACTCTATAGTTGTCTACTGCATCTTAATAAAAAGTGAATAATGAACTACTGATCTTAGTTGATTAATGCGCTATAATGATCTTCTTTTGAAAACGCATATTCAAAAGTTCATAATTCAAAATATAAATCCCTGCAGGATACCTTGCCGTCGATATTTCTTCCTCATGATATCCCGCATTGCGAAAATCCTCAAATACAACCCCCATATTCTGGCCCTGGATATTATATAATACTACTTTTATTTTACCAGCGGTAGATAAGGTAAACACCAGCTTAGTAAAAGTATTGGCTGGGTTTGGGTAATTCTGTGCCACTTTTATACCCAGATAATAGGTCTGGATTTCCTGGTTTAAAGCATCAAACCATACCAATGCCATTACATGATAGCCCCGCACATTGGGATGCACAATATCTGCAAACAGTCCCCTGTTTTGTCCGATGACCGGATTGATATCCGCAATCTGAACATCCAGCTCCGCCGCCAGTTTCTTATACTCCGCATTGATGCGGTCAATAAAAAAATTCCTGCGCTGAAAGAGCAGTCTTGTCTGCCGGTCTTGCGGACGGTCGCCCTGGGGCAATAAATAGTATTGTAAAGTACCAAGGATCACGTTAAGCTTATTGCTCTGTGCCTTCAGGATCATGGTCCGCATATTGCTCACAGTAGCCGCCACACTACCCCGCCTGTCGGTGATCTGAACCGCATCGTTCACGCCCATCAGGATCATCAAAAAGCCGGTCTTACCGGCTATGGCCGCGTCAAAGCGACTGAGTCCCTCTGCTGTAGTCTGTCCGCCGATCCCGAAATTATAGAAATTAATGACCTTGCCTTTATAGCATCTTTCGATGAAAGACCGTAATGGCAACTGGAAATTCAAAAGGCCACCCTGTCCTTCTACCGTGCTCGCGCCAAACGTGGTTACATTGATCGTATCTCTATTGTAATAATCTGCATAGGCACCGCAAACAGGCATCCTCAACTGGGCATATCCATGTACACCGGATCCAGCAAGAAATAATGATAGTAATAATATCTTGAGCAGCCTTTCCAGATTCATTAACAATGCCCTTATTCTTCAAGTATAAAAAAAAAGCGCCACTAATGGCGCTCTTATATTGTAATATTTAATTTATTATAGCTTTCTCTTTACCTCTACCTGCTCGTATGCTTCTACGATATCCCCAACCTCAATATTATTAAAGTTCTGGATGTTCAGACCGCACTCATAACCTCTTGAAACCTCTTTCACATCATCTTTATAACGTTTCAATGAAGCCAGTTCACCGGTATAGATCACCACACCGTCTCTTACGATACGGATCTTACTGTTACGTGTAATCGTACCATCCAACACCATACAACCGGCAATCGTACCCACCTTGGTGATTTTAAAGGTATCGCGGATCTCCACGTTGGCAGTGATCTTCTCTTCAAATTCAGGGGCAAGCATACCTTCCATCGCTGCTTTGATCTCATTGATCGCATCGTAGATGATGGAATACAAGCGGATATCAATTTGCTCCGCTTCAGCAAGCTTGCGCGCACCCGGCGAAGGCCTTACCTGGAAACCGATGATGATCGCATCAGAAGCTGATGCCAGCAATACATCAGATTCAGAGATTTGACCCACCGCTTTACTGATCACATTGATCTGTATCTCAGGTGTAGACAATTTCAACAGGGAGTCAGACAATGCCTCGATAGAACCATCCACGTCACCTTTCACAATCAGGTTGAGCTCCTTAAAGTTACCGATCGCCAAACGACGGCCAATCTCATCTAATGTAATGTGTTTCTGCGTACGCAATCCTTGCTCACGCATCAGCTGCAGACGCTTGTTGGCAATCTCTCTCGCTTCCACTTCACTTTCCATCGCGTTGAAACGGTCACCCGCTGTCGGCGCACCCTGCATACCCAATACCTGTACCGGTACCGATGGGCCTGCCTTGTCCACTTTCTGTCCGCGCTCATTGAACAATGCTTTCACACGTCCGCTATAGCTTCCGGCCAGGATAGGATCACCTACTTTCAACGTACCTGCCTGTACCAGGACTGTAGTCACAATACCACGTCCTTTATCCAAAGTAGCCTCAATAACACTACCTGTTGCACGCTTGTCAGGATTTGCTTTCAATTCCAGCAATTCCGCTTCCAGTAAAACTTTCTCTAACAAAAGATCTACATTTAAGCCGCTTTTACCGGAAATTTCCTGCGACTGGAAGTTACCGCCCCAATCCTCTACAAGGATGTTCATGGTAGACAACTGCTCGCGTATTTTTTCTGAGTTTGCACCCGGTTTATCAATTTTTGTAAAGGCGAATACCAAAGGAACACCAGCTGCCTGGGCATGGGCGATCGCCTCTTTCGTTTGTGGCATCACCGCATCGTCCGCAGCAATCACAATAATCGCAATATCCGCGACCTTCGCACCCCTTGCACGCATGGCCGTAAAGGCCTCGTGACCCGGAGTATCCAAGAAGGTTACTTTTTTGCCTGTAGAAGTCGTCACCATATAGGCACCAATGTGCTGTGTGATACCACCGGCCTCACCTGCCACCACATTTGCCTTACGGATATAATCCAGCAAGGAAGTCTTACCATGATCCACGTGACCCATGATGGTCACTACCGGTGCTCTTGGCTGCAATTCCTCTTCTGCATCCTCTTCTTCAATGATGCTGTCGCTCTCATCGTCCGGTTTCACAAACTGGATTTCGTAACCAAACTCATCGGCTACAATGGTTAGTGTCTCCGCATCCAAACGCTGGTTGATCGACACGAACATCCCCAGACTCATACAGGTACCAATAATTTTGGTCACCGGTACATCCATCATGGAAGCCAGTTCATTAGCTGTTACAAATTCTGTAACCTTTAAAACTTTAGACTGAAGCTCCTGCTCCATTGCCGCTTCTTCCGCAGAAAGGGCGACGTCATCTCTTTTACCACGGCGTAGTTTAGCACGCTGTGCGAATTTACCAGATTTACCGGCACCGCTCAAACGGGCAAGTGTCGCTTTGATCTGATCTTGTATTTCTTTTTCCGTAGGCTCTTCTTTTGGTCCGCCCGGTGCTGCGCCCGGTCTGGCGTTCCTGAAGTTCGGCCTGTTGGCTGTATTGTTTGTATTGTTTCTGAAATCTGGTCTGTTGCCTACAGGAGGACCCGCAGGTCTTGGGGCTCCGCCTTGCGCTGGTGTACTGCTACCCGGAGCACCTGCCTGAGGCGTGCCACCTTGCTGGCCTTGCTGACCAGGTCTTGGTGCCTCTCCTGGCGTCTTTTTGCGTTTACGCTTTCTGCGTGCATCATTGCTTTCAGCAGATGAAGCCACAGGCTGCGATTTACGGTCAGGCGTTACCGGCAAAGTAATCTTACCAATGATGTTCGGACCTGAAAGTTTCACCGAACGGGCTTTGATCACATCATTATCTGTGTTTTCAACCTTAGGCTCTTCTTTTACAGGCTGCGCAGGCGCAGCTTCTTTCACCGGCTCTACCGCTGCAGGTTGCTCCGCTTTAGGGGCTTCCGCTTCTGCCGCAGGCGCTTCCGCTTTTGGCGTCTCAACTGGTGCAACAGGCTCCGCTGCTGGTGCAGCTTTTTCTGTTTCAGCCACTGGCTCTGCCTTTGGCGTTTCCTCTTTCACCGGCTCTTTTACAAACTCAGCTGCTGGTTCAGCAACTTTAGGACTTTCTTCCACCGGCGCCTGGTAAGCAGCAGGCTGCTCTGTACGCTGAGGTCTCGATCCTAAGTTATTCAGGTCTATCTTACCGACCACCTTTACACCCGGCAAACTGCTCTCTTCAGAAGAAGCGGCAGTGATTACAGGTTTTTGCTCGGTAGTCTCTTCTTTTTTAACCGGTGCTTCTTCCTTCGGCTTGTCGGCCGCAGGAGCAGAATACGCATTGAGGTTTTTCACCAGAATGCCTTCGTTTTCAAAATCGTTACTTCTTTTAGGGGCCTCCGCTACTTTCTCAGCTGCTTCGGGTTCATCACGACGAATTTTACCAATAACAATCTGATTGGCTTCTTCTTTTACGATCTTATCACCCTGAAACTCTTTCAATAATGCATCATACATATCTCTCGAGAGTTTGGTAGTGGGTTTATTCTCCACAGAAAAGCCTTTCTTTTCTAAAAACTCAACGGCCGTAGCAATGCCTACGTTAAGTTCCTTAACTGCTTTAAATAAAATTATTGGTTTGTCGTCTGACATCTATTATCCTGATTTGTTCTTAATCTTATATACAAAAGTAACGTTTATTCTTGTTTATTCCATCAGTAAAGCATTGTTTTTAACTTGTCTATACGACAAACAATTTACTGGCGCTACAAAAATTACGCTTTATTCAAATTCCGACTGTAAAATACTGATCACTTCTTTGATCGTCTCTTCTTCCAGATCGGTACGTTTTACCAATTCATCCACAGACAATGCCAATACGCTTCTCGCCGTATCGCAACCAATAGCCTTCAATTCATCAATGATCCAGCTATCGATTTCATCTGAGAATTCTTCAATATCCACATCCTCATCTTCTTCACCAGCCTCACGGTACACATCGATCTCATAACCGGTCAATTTTCCTGCCAGTTTGATGTTGTGTCCGCCACGTCCGATGGCCAAAGAAACCTGATCTGGCTTTAAATATACCGAAGCATGCTTGGTATCGTCGTCCAGTTTAATGGAAGTGATTTTAGCCGGGCTCAGCGCACGCTGAATGTACAATGAGGTATTGTTTGTAAAGTTGATTACGTCAATATTTTCATTCTTCAATTCTCTCACGATACCGTGAATACGAGAACCTTTCATACCCACACAGGCACCAACCGGGTCGATCCTGTCGTCATACGACTCAACCGCCACTTTAGCTCTTTCTCCAGGTTCACGCACAATCTTCTTGATCGTGATCAGTCCGTCGAAAATCTCAGGCACCTCGATCTCAAACAAGCGTTGTAAGAATTCAGGTGCAATCCTTGAAATGATGATTTTTGGTGTACTGTTCACCATATCCACCTTAGAGATTACCGCACGTACCGTATCGCCTTTTTTGAAATAATCCGCAGGGATCTGTTCTGTCTTAGGCATCATCAGCTCGTTGCCTTCATCATCAAGCACCAATGTTTCTTTTTTCCAAACCTGGTATACCTCACCGGTAACGATCTCGCCCACACGGTCTTTATATTTTTTGAAGATCTCGTCTTTCTCCAGTTCCAAAACCTTGGAAACTAAAGTCTGACGGGCAGCCAAAATAGCGCGGCGTCCGAAGCTTTCCAAAGTGATCTGCTCGATATAATCGTCGCCGACTTCCATATCCGGATCGATGGCCTTCACTTCAGCAAGCTCGATTTCCAGATCGTCATCCTCAGAAAAACCATCTTCCATCACTTTCCTTGTGCGCCAGATCTCCAAATCCCCGTTGTCCGGGTTCACGATCACATCACAATTCTCGTCAGTACCATATTTTTTCCGCAACATACTGCGAAACACCTCTTCCAGCACACTAATCACTGTAGGACGGTCGATATTTTTGAAGTCCTTAAACTCCTGAAATGAATCGATTAAATTAATATTGCTCATTTTTATTTAAATGAAATTAAAACCTTTAATTCTGTTATATCTTTCAGCTCAATGGTGTTTTCCACCACCTGAACCTTTTTACCTTTTTCCTTGACTTTCTCTTCGATCGTCAAACTGTTTTCACTAACGGAAATCAACTTTCCTTCTTTTTTATCACCGGCAGTAAGCTTTAGACTTACCTCCCGGCCAATGTTTTTATGATATTGCCTTTGAAGCTTCAAAGGTTCTCCCACACCTGGTGACGATACTTCCAGATTGTACGCCTTTTCCATCACGTTTTCCTCTTCAAGATGAAAACCGACATGACGGCTTATTGCCGCACAATCCTGGATGCTGATGCCTTCATCGCCATCCACATGAATGATAAGCTTGTTGTTTGGCAGCATTTTAATCTCTACTAAAAACAATTCAGGCCTATCCGATATCTTTTCCTCTACTAATTCAGCTACTCGCTTTTCTACCTGCATAACCATTTTATTAAGAAAAGAAAAAGAGGGGACATCTGCCCCCTCTCGCCTTCTATAATATTGCAAAGATAAGAATTATTTTTCAATTTTAAAATCGTTTTTGTTTGTTAATCATCCTGTTAATCTGTATAAAGCATTTAAGTGTGGTCCGTTCTAAAAAGCAAGACCCATAAGTGCGTATTCCTGCAATAGCTTTACGTCTGTCAGGTTACAATGTGCTTGAAATTTCTCTTGCTTTTGTCTTGCTTTCCTCTTGCTATTGTCTTGCTATTGTCTTGCTCAAGCCAGAAAACAGGTACTTTCCAGGAACTTAACAGCGAAATTTTGGCAAGAGAAAAATAGACCGCTTAAAATACTCATTGATATCTCTTATGCAGCAATAACAAAAAGGTAAGCGGAGCGTATAAGCAGTTCTTCCGTACCTTATCCTTCAAGCAGAATAATTTATCTTTCATTTGAATCTATAACGAATTTGGTGTATGTTTAACATTTTTTATAAGGATAGGTTGTTTTTGTTTAACTTTTAACGAATGCTGCGTGTAGATAGTTCCAAACCCTGCAAAATTGTATATTCACTATGCAAACATGAGTACATGGGCTATCTTATTGAACCACATATTGTTCAACTTAACCCACAAGGGGATTTCTCCCTCACCTATCAGCGCTTGTTCAGCCATACCGCCAGCCAGTTTGCCAAACACCTCACAGAGACCGATCTCAAAATCATCAAGATCCTCGATGAGATAGAACAGGATTTTATCATTAAGAAGTACTATAAAAAAGCTATCAGGCCTTTTGAGTTCTTCAGCAAGTTCTTTGATGAAAAATTCTATAACAATGTCCGCCCGAAAATAGAAAAAAGACTTTCTGAAGTATTAAAGCTGATCAAAGATTCGGGCGAGCTATTCCTGATGGACAAAGACGGCTGGCCCGCAGAACGAAAAATCGAACTGGCAGAAGAGCCTGCCACGATCCTGTTCCATTTCAGAAGAAGTGATACAGAGACCCGTTACTTCCCGACCATTAAGTACCAGGGCATGCGCATCGATTTTATGTTTAAAGAAGCCCAGGTGGTGAGCAATCAGCCCGCATGGCTCCTTCTAAACGATGTGCTCTACTTTTTCGAACAAGCGATAGAAGGAAAAAAACTCCAGCCTTTTCTCAATAAACGCTACATCACCATACCCAAAGCAACGGAAGAAACCTATTTCGCCAAATTTGTAGCCCCCCTGATTGAGAAATACCACGTATACGCCGAAGGGTTTGATATAAAAACGGAAACCCACGAGCCTACAGCGGTATTGAAGGTTATTTATGTAGATAAAGGCATTTCCCAGCTGCAGCTGTATTTCAAATACGGCAGCCATGTATTTGCCATGGGCAATGAACAGAAAGTGACCGTCAGGGTACTTAAGGAAGGCGACAACTATATATTCAACCGGGTAAAACGCAACATCGACCTGGAGAAAAAGATGTATGCCCAATTGCTCCAGATGGGCGTAAAAAAGGTCAGTGCCCTGTTTTACAACCTGGAAGTCAGTGAGGCCGGTGCCGACGACGACCTTTCTTATGGCGTGATCAACTGGATCAATGAGCACATCGACAAACTGACGGAGCTCGGTTTTGAGATCGAGCAACCTACGGGAACTAAAAGGTTCCTCTTTGCAGCCAATAAAATAGATTTTGAGATCAATGAGAGCAACGACTGGTTTGACATCAATGCCATCGTGTATTTCGGGAGTCACCCGATACCCTTTATTGCCCTCAAACAATATATCTTACATAAGAAAAGAGAATTTGAACTGCCGGATGGCTCCATTGCCATCATTCCAGAAAAGTGGTTCACGCAGTTTGGCAGCTTGTTCAGTCTAGCCGAAGCCGGCAAAACGTTAAAGATCAAAAAGTACCACATCGGACTGATTAATGACCTGGCCGAGGACAGCATTGCCAATGTCACCCTCCACCGTAAACTACTTAAACTAAATGACTTTGAGGACATCGCCGACACGCAGATGCCTGTAAATTTCAAAGGCAGTCTGCGGAGCTATCAAAAAGCCGGCTACAACTGGTTTAGTTTTCTGAGGGAATACAATTTTGGGGGCTGCCTGGCCGATGATATGGGATTGGGTAAGACTATACAGACCCTCGCCCTGCTGCAAAAGCTAAAGGAAGAAGATGAGGAAAACGGGGTGAAAAGCACTTCCCTGATCATCATGCCCACTTCTTTGATCTACAACTGGCAGACAGAGGCTAAAAAGTTTACTCCGAAACTCCGGATCTTCGCCCATACTGGTACCTCCAGAAATAAGACGCTGGATCATTTTATGGACTACGATGTGATCATTACCACCTACGGCATCACCCGGGTGGATATTGACGTGCTGAAGAATTTCTATTTCAATTACATCATTCTGGATGAGAGCCAGAACATCAAAAACCCTTCGTCGAAGTCCTTTAAGGCAGTCAGGACACTGAAATCCAGGCATAAGCTGATCCTCAGCGGTACGCCGGTAGAAAACTCGGTAGGCGACTTATGGACGCAGCTGACTTTCCTCAACCCAGGCTTATTGGGCACCCAGGCCTTCTTTAACGAGGAATATGTACAGGCCATAGAAAAGAAAAAAGACGAAGAGAAAGCCAGGAAACTGCAGGCCATCATCAAGCCATTTGTACTCCGGAGGACCAAGGAGCAGGTGGCAGCCGAACTTCCGTCGAAGACGGAGCAGATCTTTTACTGCAATATGAGCGAGGACCAGACCGAATATTATGAAAAGACCAAATCGGCCTACCGCAACGACCTGCTGAGCAGCATGGAGGATGGCACCTACGCCAAAAAACAGGTTCAGCTCTTGCAGGGACTAACAGCCTTACGGCAACTGGCCAACCATCCATTGATGATCGACGAGGAGTATACTTCTGACTCCGGAAAGTTTGAAAGTGTGGTGCACACGCTGGACAATGTTTTGAAAGGCGGACATAAAGTCCTGGTATTCTCGCAGTTCGTGAAGCACCTCGCCATCTTCAAAAAGCATTTTGAAGAAGAGCAGATTCCTTATTTATACCTGGATGGGGGCACTAAGAACCGCGGAGAAATCGTGTCGGATTTTCAAAGCAATGAAGACCTGAAAGTCTTTCTGATCTCTATAAAGGCCGGTGGTGTGGGGCTCAACCTCACCCAGGCAGACTATGTATTCATCCTCGACCCCTGGTGGAACCCGGCTGTAGAGCAACAGGCCATCGACCGTACCCACCGTATCGGACAGGATAAGAAGGTATTTATCTATAAATTTATCTCTAAAGATACCGTAGAAGAGAAAATCCTGGCTTTGCAGAACCGCAAAAAAAGACTGGCCAGCTCGCTCATCACCACAGAAGAGAGTTTCTTCAAGTCCTTGAGCAAGGAAGACATCAGGGAAATCCTGAATTAATCGTCTTCATATAGTCCTGTCTGGATATCATCACTGCGCCCAGGCTCATCAGGTGGTCATTGGGCAGTTGACAGTCGATCATCTTAAATGCTTTATGCCGACAAAGCCAGATCAATGCGGTCTTAGAGGCATTGCTGACCAGGCTAAACATACTCTCTCCGCAAAAGACCTGGTTGATCTGTATGCCATACAGGCCGCCCACCAATTGTCCGTTTTGCCAGACCTCTACACTATGGGCATGGCCTTCCTGATGTAAAGCGATGTAAGCTTCCTGCATTTCTGCAGTGATCCAGGTGCCGGGCTGATCCTTCCGGCCCACCTGTGCGCAGTTGGAAATCACCCCCTCAAAATCCTGATCATAAGTAATTTCAAAAACTCTTTCCTTGATCAGCTTGCGCATGCTTTTACTGATATAAACCTGATCGGGATGGATCACACAGCGCTCGTGGGGCGAATACCAGCATATGGGATCATCCTCACTAAACCACGGAAAAATGCCGTTTTCATAGGCCAGGATCAAGCGTGCTGTACTTAAGTCACCGCCCACGGCCAGTAGTCCGTCGGGATCGGCAAGTTTAGGATTGGGAAATACCAGTTCGTCGTCAGGCAATCTAAAAACCATATGCAAGTATACGAACTTATGCTTTATACTCCTCTTCAGATATGTTTCTCGTCAGATATGCTCCTCGTCAGATATACTCCTCGTAATCTCGACGACAGGAGAGATCTCTTGTTTGAACCTGTAATTCACTACTATTAGTCTATTTCAAGAGCCCTTACTGTTCCCCCGGAGGAGCTGAAGAGGGGCTGAGGTCCTGAATTAACCCAATACGCTGAGAATGCGCAATGGCTTCCTTGCTGTCTGTAAAAAGGCAGGTCTTGATGTCTTTGGCGGCCACCTTTTTTAGCAGCGCCTGCGTCTCCGCTTCCTTCTCCGGCCGCACATTGCGGATATAGATGGCAGCTATATTGGCAGGGTATTTCTCAGCGATGGCGGTATAAATGGACGGATCTTTCTGCGAGTTGTCGCCAAAGAACACAAACTTCTGATTGGGAAAGGCATCGAGAATGCGCATCACTCGGAGCAACTTGCCTTCATGGCCGGTCTTACCGGTTTTGATCAGGTCTTTCCAGCGCTTGATCTGATTGAGCAGGAAAGCCCCTTCGGGGAGTTTATTAAAGCGAAACGTCTCCAACAGATAGTCGTACAGGTTCCATTCACTGCTGGACACATAAAAAAAGGGATTGGGCTGGTCGGTATTGGTATGCGACTGCGCCAACAGGTTGTAGTGGGTGTAGACATCGGTAAATGTCTTCCTGGTGTGCGGGTTTTTGATAAACAGCTCCCTCAGCCTTCGCCCTATCGTTGCCGAATGGGAGATCATAATGGTATCGTCTATATCCGAGATAAAGGCATACTGGGTGATGTGGGGCACAAAGATCTGGCCCTGCCCTACTGCCACTACTTCTCCCGCCTCATCCAGTACTTCTACCTTCAGGCCATGCCATCCGGAGGGGACGTCGTGATCTGCTTTCCACTCAAATTTAAAAAAGCCGTCGTATTCAGAATTCTGGTACACCGTTTGCCCATAGAAGTCGAGCCGCAACCTGACAAAGGGCCAGGGTTTTAGGATAAATAGCTTGAGTAAATGAATTGTATTGACAAAGAAATTGTTGCTAAAACCTTGCGTAGTCCTGGCCTTAAAACGGAATGCATGCCCGTAGACCACCAAATTATGCGTATGGCCATAGCCATGATACACTTTTACACTTGCCACATTCTTCATTACCAATTAAAACAGAGCAACGATGAAGTTGTTTGTCTAAGATAAAAAGAGCGATGGAGCCAGCAGCATCAAAATTGAAACTATTGTTTATTGTGAACCCCGGTTCGGGAAGCAAGGATGAGGACCTCGCGGAACTGATCAAAGTGCATCTGGCCGACAAAGAGGTGGATTTCGACATCTATGAACTCCCGCCGGACTGCTCCAAAGAGAAGATTAAAACCGTGATCGACAATGCCCGCCCGGACCGGGTAGCTGCCGTAGGAGGTGACGGTACATTGAAGCTCGTAGCAGAATGCCTGTTGCAGTCCGGCACGCCGATCGCCGTCATTCCCGCAGGGTCGGCCAATGGTATGGCTAAAGAGCTGGGCATCCCCACCGAACTGGGCGCAGCACTGGATATCGCCATTAGCGGCACACCAAAAAATATCCATGTGGTGATGGTCAACCAGGAATTGTGTATCCACCTGGCAGACATTGGCTTTAATGCTTATATCGTTAAGAAGTTTGACGACCTGCCCCAGCGGGGTATGTGGGGCTACGCCAAGGCCACCTGGCAGGCACTATGGAGCCACCATAAAATGGAAGTTGCTTTTCAGATTGATGGGGAAACCATTCGCTCGGAAGCGGCAATGGTGGTATTGGCCAATGCCACAATGTATGGCACAGGGGTGAAGATCAACCCGGACGGCGACCTGGAAGATGATGTCTTTGAGGTGATCCTGGTGAAGAAATATGCTGTGATGGAGATCCTGAAGATCTGGATGACCCGCCTCCCATTCAACCCGAACAAGATAGAATCCTTTCAGACCAAAAGTGTGAGCATTAAAACCCGTCACCGGGCGCATTTTCAGGTAGATGGGGAGTATATGGGCAAGACGAACAGTATCGAGGCGAAGATCATCCCCCAAGCGATACAGATTGTGGTATAAAGCGGATAGCGTGTGTAAAGCGATTTTATTAAGAGCAATGTAGCTTCTTAAGGACAATGCTGCTTCAGCAACTCATCTGCCAGCGGGGAGCCCATGTATTTGACGAACTGAAAGTCCTCGCAGGCGCCTTGTTTGTCCTTCTGCTTCAGCTTTTCCAGTCCCTGGTTGATGCGCTCCTGAAAGTAGGTATCGTCATAGCCAAGCTCCACCTTTAAAGCATTGATTTTTGCTTCTTCTTCGGCAGTGGTCTTGCCTTTCTCCTTGTTTCTATAGAAGTTGAGCACGGCATTGGTCATACCCTGATCGGCCTGGTACCTGGAGATGGCCAGCTGGATCTCTGTATTGGTTTTACCTTCACAACCGAATCCGGCCGGGAGGCGAAAATTAACAGGTACTAAATTGACCAATGTAGTATCGTAATCGGCGGGAACGGTCCATTTGCCGCTGCTGATGCGGATGAGGCGCAAGGCTTCATCATCGAGATCGATGCCCATGCCATTGCGCACTTCAGAAAAGTAGATTTCGCCTTTATGGTTCAGTTTAAAGGCAATATCCACCTTGCCCTGTATACAATTTTGCATGGAATAAGGCGGGTAGACGGTATGGGACGTAACAAAGCTTTCCAGTCCCCCTTTTATATTGGGCTGGGCCTTTGCGAGAGCGGCAAAACAGATCAGATAAATCATTAATAATCTTGCCATAATGCTAATATACGAAATTTATTCCGCCTCTTCTTCGCCGGTATCTTTCCGCTCTTTGGAGATCTTGTCGAACAACTTGTCCATGTGCTCCACATATTCGTTGGTATCGTCAACAAAAAAGGTCAGTGTAGGCACTACCCTGGCCTGGTGACGAATCCTGGCGCCCAGCTTATAACGGATCTCCCCCGTGTGGGAATTGATGGTATTGACAGATAAGGTGGTATTGCTGGTATTCAAAAAACTGACATACACTTTCGCTACGGCCAGATCGGGAGAAACCCTCACCTTGGTGATGGTCACTAACGTATTCGGCAGATAGGCCGCCCCTTCACGCTGAAATATGGCCGCAAGTTCCTCCTGGAGCATCCCTGCAAATTTCTGTTGACGTTTACTTTCCATACTATTTCTTTCTAATGAACGGGATTAATTAATATAACAGTTTATCGTAAGGATAACGCTCGCTGTGTATGGCAAGTACTTTATCGTACAATAGTTGCTTAAACTCCTCTATATTCTCCTTCTGCGTAGCAGAAATGAATATCGCAGGCGCATTGTTGCTGGCCATCCAGCTGTGCTTGAAGTCTTCCAGCGTGAGCACTACAGGCTCTTCGCCCTCATTGTCCGGCGCCGGGCTCACATAGGCATCGATCTTATTAAAGATCATGATGGTTTCTTTATCGCGCGCGCCCAGGTCCTGCAGGGTCTCATTGACTACATTGATCTGGTCTTCAAAATTGGGGTGAGACACATCGACCACATGGATCAGGATATCGGCCTCACGTACTTCATCCAATGTCGATTTAAAGCATTCGACCAAATGATGGGGCAGCTTGCGGATAAATCCAACGGTATCTGACAGGAGAAAAGGCAGGTTGTCGATGACGACTTTCCTGACGGTGGTGTCCAGTGTAGCAAACAGCTTATTTTCCGCAAATACTTCCGACTTGGCCAGCATGTTGAGGATCGTGGACTTGCCTACGTTGGTGTATCCTACCAGGGCCACCCGGATCAGCTGGGTCCGGTTCTTACGCTGGGTTTCGTTCTGACGGTCGATCTGCTTCAGCCTGGATTTCAGCAGAGAGATCTTTTCAAGGATCATCCGCCTATCGCTTTCTATCTGCGACTCACCCGGCCCACGCATTCCAATACCACCTTTCTGACGTTCCAGGTGGGTCCAGAGGCGGGTCAGGCGTGGCAATAAATATTGCAGCTGCGCCAGCTCCACCTGCGTTTTAGCCTGTGCGGTCTGTGCCCTGCCGGCAAATATATCCAGGATCAGATTACTCCGGTCCAGTACTTTGACCTGCAGTTCGCGTTCTATATTTCTCAATTGGGATGGGGACAACTCATCGTCAAACACCACCATATCGATCTCTTCCGACTTCACATAGGCCTGGATCTCCTCCAGCTTGCCGGTACCCACAAAGGTGGCACGGTCCGGCTTGAGCATTTTCTGTGTAAATTCATGCTCCACCAGCCCACCTGCGGTATCCACTAAAAAAGCAAGCTCATCCAGATACTCCCTGGTTTCTTCGGGGCGCTCTCCTGGCCTGATTACCCCAACAAGAACTGCGCGTTCCTGCTTGAGTGCCGTATCATAATATTTCTGTTTTCCCATGTAAAGTTCAAAGATACAAAAGTTATACCGACTTCAATTCCCTCACAAAATCCTGTATGGCCTGTCCGGGGTCATCGGTCTTCATAAAGTTCTCGCCAATAAGGAAGCCATTGAACCCTGCTTCTTTTAGTGACTTGATCGTCGAGGCCTCACTGATCGCACTTTCAGAGATTTTCAGAAAATCCGAAGGGATCTGGTCTACAAGATCAAAAGAGGTCTGTATGTTGACCGTAAAATCGGCCAGGTTGCGGTTGTTTACCCCTATGGCATCCACATGCTTATTGATGCTGCGCTGCAGTTCCTCCTGGCTGTGTACTTCCAATAGTACATTGAGCCCAAGTCCTTTGGCAAAAGATGCGAGGGTATCGATCTCTTTAGGCGACAGGATCGCAGCGATCAGCAGGATAATATCTGCCCCCAAAGCTTTCGCTTCGATCAGCTGATAGGTATCGATCATAAAGTCCTTTCTCAGCACCGGAATGGTGTTGGCACCCCTGGCAGCTACGAGGTCATATGCACTTCCGCCAAAGAAGTCGATATCGGTGAGTACGGAAAGTGCTGAAGCACCTGCATCGGCGTATGCCTTAGTCACCTCTTCCACAACGGCTGTGCCGTTGATTAATCCTTTGGACGGGGAGCGGCGCTTGAATTCGGCGATGATGCCTGTACGCTCAGGCGCCAGCAGAAATTCCCTGAACGACAGAGGGTCCCGCTGAAAATAGGCTTCTGCCTCCAGCACTTCCACAGGTACTTTTTGCCTGGCCTGCTCTACTTCTTCTCTTTTACGGGCAACGATCTTATCTAAAATAGTCATCTTCTTTTATCTATTGTGGCTGATTTAGTTGGTCAGCCAGTTCTTCATCATTTGTTTGCCATGTTCGGTGAGTACACTTTCCGGGTGAAACTGTACGCCCCTCACATCATATTCTTTATGGCTCAGGGCCATGATCTCCTGGTCCGCATCCGTAGCCGTCACCGTAAAACAATCCGGCAAGCCTTCATTACTGACCACCCAGCTGTGGTAGCGGCCTACATTGAAAACCTTCGGCAGGTCTTTAAACAGCTCCTCCTCCGGGTCCAGGATGTTGACCGGCGTGGCAATGCCATGCATCGGCCGGCCGAGGTTCAGTAAGGTTCCCCCGAAAGCCTCCGCAATGGCCTGCTGTCCCAGGCATACGCCAAAGATACTCTTTGTAGGCGCATATCTGCGGATCACATCCAACAGTAAACCTGCTTCTACAGGGATTCCCGGCCCTGGCGACAGGATGATCTTATCGTAGGCATCAACTGCATCCAGTTCAAATTTATCATTTCTCCATACCTCTACCTCTGCGCCCAACTCGTTAATTAAATGTACCAGGTTATAGGTGAATGAATCATAATTATCTATAACCAAAACTTTCTTCTGTATGTTTGTCATTCGTGTATATCTTTAAATTCCTTTAGCCATTTCTACAGCCTTGCGTAAGGCGGCAATTTTATTGTTTACTTCGTTCAGCTCGCTTTCTGCCACAGAATCCGCCACAATACCGGCCCCCGCACGGTAATGCAGCGTATTGTTTTTACTCATAAACGTACGGATCATGATGGCATGGTTAAACTCTTCTTTGAAACCCATATAACCTATGGCGCCCGCATAAAAATTGCGCGCCAGTCCTTCATACTGATCGATCAGCTGCATCGCCTTATATTTAGGCGCTCCGCTAAGCGTCCCTGCTGGAAAAGTATCTGCCACGACTTTAAAAGCCGACACATCCTTCGGAAATTTACCGCTCACTTTAGAGACCAGGTGGATCAGGTGGGAATAGTATTGCACTTCTTTAAAGGAATTGACTTCCACCTGGTTGCAATGCCTGCTGAGGTCATTCCGGGCCAGGTCTACCAGCATCACGTGCTCTGCACTTTCTTTAGGGTCCTGCTCCAGCTTTCTGGCCAGTTCTGCATCCTCTTCGTCATTACCGGTCCTCTTAAAAGTACCCGCTATCGGAAAAATATTAGCCGTATTGTTTTTAATGGTGATCTGCGCTTCGGGCGACGAGCCAAACAACTTGAAGCTTCCATAATCGAAATAGAAGAGGTAAGGCGATGGGTTGATGGAGCGCAGGCAGCGGTATACGTTAAACTCATCGCCAGCAAAAGACTGCTTATACGCCCTTGACGGTACAATCTGGAAAACATCACCCCGGAGGATGTGCTTTTTCATGACCTCCACCATATCCATAAACTGTTCATTGCTCAGATTGGAGCTTTCTTCACCTTTGGTATCAAAACCATATTCCGGAAAATTCTTGTTCTGGATCAGGTATTCCATTTTCTCCAGATCTTCCGTATCGTCCCCGTTAAAGGTGTTCTTGAACAATGTCACCTCATTTTTGAAGTGGTCTATAGCGATGATGTAGCGATAAATATGGTATTGCATCAGGGGGATTTCTTCTCCTTTCGGAGAGACCGCGCTAAAAGAAATGTCTTCAAAATGCTGGATTGCATTCCAGGTAAAATAACCGAACAATCCGGTCGAAATATAGCGTTTCTCGTCTACGCCCGCAGGCTTAAACATCGCCTTAAAGGCATCAATCTCTGTGGTCAGGTCAAAATCCTGTTTGCTTTCTTTGTGCCCATCTGGAAAATAGGAGGATAAGGTGCCATCCTGGAGGACAATACCTGCGATCGGTTCGGCGCACACATAGCTCACGGAGTTTTCACGGCTATGGTAATCCGAACTTTCCAGCAGGATGGTATTGGGGAATACATCCCTCAACCGCAGGTAAATGCTTACCGGCGTAGTGGTATCGGCTAGTCTCTTCTTGTAAGCGGTATTAATGTTATAGGTATTCATATGATCGTGTTCTTTTAATTCTTAATTTTTAATTCTTCGTATGGCCATGACATAAAAAAACCCGGCGTGTGGTCTACGTCGGGTTCTCAATGTGGTTTGGTTTAGGTTGATAAACTATAAGGTACACAAGGATGCGACGAAACTCTTTTCAGAATTACTACGCCATTGCCAAGTATGTATATTGTTAATCATGAGCAACAAAAGTATAAATAAATCTTACAATGCAAAATTAAATTTTGATTTTTATGATACGCCAAAAAATGAGCGGGTTGGGTCGGCTTTTGTCATCATAAAAATAGCGACCAGGATCACCAGTAAAGCGAAACCAAAATAAATGGCGATAACGCGATGTTTGGCTGAAGAATCCACAATTTTCTTTGACCTTGCATTCCCTACGGTGACCAATATCGCCGCAAAAATCATCAAAGCGATGTGCTCCATTTTCCAGTATCTGATGCCTGCTTCTACCAGCGGGCTGAGGAAATAAAGGATCAGACCAAAGGTAATCTGCACATGCACGGAGATCAGCGTGAATACATTTAATTTACGGTTGCCTTCGGTATAGCTTTTCTTACCAAACCAACCTGAAAAGGCTTGCAGCACGGCCAAAACCAATAAGACCAATACTATATAGCGCCATCCTGAATGCGCGCTCCGTAAAATAGAATAGAAATTCATAAGAGTTTTTATTTCAAAAATAGTTAATTCTATAAGTATTCATTACAAAGCAACGTAATAATTGAAATTTATAATGATTACAAGCAATCTAACTATTTTTTGACGGGTAAGGAGTCCGTCCTGAACGGATCAACAGGCAGCCCTTCAGTATTGTATACATCTCCAACAATCCAGTCTTTAAAGCCATAGCGGATATTAACCGGTTGTTTCACATCCTTGCTGGTCAGCAAAACACCTACTTTCGGCAGCAGGGTGGCATTGGCCGGATAAAACACATTGTCTGCCCCGGCAATTTCAAAGGCCTTGATCTCCCGGTCAAAAGAAGTCATTCCATTGACACAGTTGTCGAAAGACACATATACTGAATCGCTGCTGATCTTCATTGCTTTATACGTAGGGCTCTGGTAACTGATGCCTTCCTTTCCGTAAGTCTTTGATAAGGCCCAGTAGGCCATCCTTTTACTGATGGTTTCCTTATCTGGTGGGTGGATGGTACTTTCGTTG
>Ga0160470_100325_pt1 | contig 26529 bp, 23 predicted proteins | sample HID1973I_E11MG_FD_108214 | JGI IMG/M metagenome (GOLD analysis project Ga0160470, IMG submission 108214) | Enriched mosquito-associated microbial communities from UW Madison campus, WI, USA - HID1973I_E11 MG | ecosystem: Host-associated > Arthropoda: Insects > Digestive system > Unclassified ... | reverse complement strand
GCCGCGCACGGCCATGGATGGCCGATCGCGGCGGGCCCACGGAGCAGGACCGGAGCGAGGGTATGCCGAGCCCAGGCGAGGCACCGGACGAAAGGGGCAAGAGCGTTTGGTTACTTGGCGCTTTTCCAAGTGACTCGCTGTAAAAGCGAAACCAATAGAAGCCGTAACCGCAGGAATGGATATGTACACCAGCAAGAATCACACAGCCGATCAGGCCGCCACCGCCGGCAGGCCAGCTCCTACAGTTTGATTTGGGTACACCCGCCAGAAATGAGCGACTGTCAGGCCGCCATCGCGAGCAGACAGTGCGTTTACAAATGAACCCGCCGCCCCGGTCTGAAGCTGTAATGCCGATTGATCCACACCGTCGCAAACGCAATCAGCGACAAAATCAACAACGCCCACGGAAACGACATCGCCCCCGCCCGGTCCAGCAGCAAACCACCCAACAACCCACCGCCCGCAATCGCCACATTCCAGGACGTGGTGAGCATCGCTTGCACAACATCCACATTGTCACCCGCCGAATCAGCTGCGGCCGTCAGCACCAACGTAGCCGAGCCACCGAACGAAAGCCCCCACACCGCCATGCAACCGTAAATCACCCAAGGCGACGAGGTAGCCATCGCCAACACCAGTGCCGTCAACGCAAACACGGCCAGGCTGATCAACGTCAAACGACGCAGCCAGCGGTCGACCAGCAGGCCGATAATCCAGATCCCCACCAACGAGCTGATGCCGAAGACCAGGAGCACCAGGTCCACCCGCTCACCCAACCCGGCTTGCTTCAGAAAAGGCGCGATATAGGTGTAAAGGATGTTGTGCCCAAGCATCCACGTCAGGACCACAAACAGCACCGGTCTTACGCCAGGGGTGCGAAATACCTTTGCCAGCGGCAGGCGTTGGGTGTCGGCCTGTCCCGGCCGGTCCGGTACCGAAATCATGATCCAGGCCGCCAGCACCAGCGCCAGTGCCGACATGATGCCGAACGACGCGCGCCAACCGATCATGTTCCCCAGCCACGTGCCCGCCGGTGTACCCAGCGACAGCGCAACCGGTGTGCCGAGCATGGCAATCGCCAATGCCCGGCCCTGCAGGTGCACCGGCACAAGGCCCCGCGCGTAACCGGCCATGATGCCCCAGGACAAACCCGCCGCCATGCCCGCCAGAAACCGCGAGACCAGGGTCAGACCGTAATGAGTGGAAAACGTGGTGACGGTATTGAACAGAAGAAATCCGCAGACTGTCATCATCAACACTCGACGCCTGCGCCAGCCGCGAGTGGCGACGGTAAGCGGGATCGCCGCCACGATGGACCCCAAGGCATAGAGTGTCACCAGTTGCCCGGCCCATACCTCGCTCACGTTCAGCCCGGCGCCGATTTGTGTCAGCAACCCGGCAGGCAGGGTTTCGGTGAGGATGGCGATGAACCCTGTCATGGCGAATGCCAGTAACGCGGCGTAAGGCAGTTTCTCGGTTCGGGTCGAGTGATCGATCAGCCCGCGTTCGACAGTGGCATGGTCAGTCATGACGTGTGCAGCTCCCTTTCAATCAATGCAGGCGCAGATTGTATACAACTTTGCACTCTACCTGACTCAACTCACTGCACCGGCAAAAAATTCAAAAACAGCAGACTTTGCGCGTAATTCAGGCCGATTCGGCGATACCGTTCGTCGAGCATCTGAGTGAGCAAGTCCAGCCGCGCGACGATCTTGCCGAATTCCACAGCGAAACTCAGGTTGCTGCCCTCCTCCGAAATTTCGTTGGAAAACAGCAACGGGCCGCCCTGGGGGTTCTGCCGCTGACTGAGGATCCAGGTGGCTTTTTCGATGTTGCGCGCGGCGTTGCTGACGAACGTCGGGTTGATCGCGTCCGTCATGTAAAACTCCATGCGATTGCCGTGCGCGGTCACCAGCATGCTGCCGATGGCGTAAATGAACGCGCCGACCCGGTCACCAAGAAACTCCGGGCTCATGGCGTAGCTCAACGCGGCCAGGTCTTTTTTACCGCCTAAAGTCGGCAGCGGCTGCTGCTGTTCGATGGCCATGCGCACCTGCTTTTCCGCGGTTCGTGCGTCAAGGAAGCCGGACTTTTTCAACTCGTCCGGGTTGCGCAGGTAAAGCTTGCTCATCAGCAAGTAAAGGCTGTCGAGGTTGTCGCGCATGGTCAGGGTGGCCATGCGGTCGACGCTGGTCTGGAGGAATTCCTGGGGTTTGCCTTCGCGAAACTGGTCGACGATGTCCTGCCCCTGCTGCCGGCTGCAACCACTGACGAAGAGCATCGCCAGCGCGCTGAACAGCAGGCAATAACATCGGATTTGCACAGTAATGAGGGGTAACACTCGAGCCATGGATTCTGGGACTTGGGCATTGGCCGGCGGTGGGGATCGCCGCGGGCTGGCCAAGGATAGAGCCGCGAATATTGAAAAAGTGCAGTGCCGACGGTCTGTAAACGTCCGTCGGTACATCGGCTACCGGTTCTGTGTACCCTAGCCGCCGACAAGGAGCGTCATCTGGCGAGCTGTTCGAAAAGAAGGGAATTCATGGGTAGCGATCAATCAGGTTTCAGACTGATCCCCGGCATCAACCGGCAACTGCTGAAGGTGCAGTTCAGCTTTTTCCTCATGGTGCTGGGAGGTCGGTGCAACCAGTTGGCCGTGGCCTGGTGGACGTTGCAGGAAACCGGCTCGGCCGTGTATTTCGCCAACATGATCGCCTGTTCGATTGCGGCAGAAGTGCTCGCCAGGCCGTTGTTTGGATGGCTCGGCGACCGATACAACAAAATCCTCATCCTCAAAATCGTGTCGATGCTGAGCGCCCTGACCGCGCTGGTGATGGTGCTGCTGTCCGTCACAGGCGCCTTCAATCCCTGGACACTGGGCGCGTTGATGATGATTGGCAGCGCGGTGGTCGGTGTGCGCGATCCGCTGCAGGCGTCGATCATTCCGCTGTTTGCAGAGGACGATAAAGTCTCCCTGGCGTTCCGCAGTAAAAGCGTCATGTACTCGTTTTCGACCCTGTTGGGACCCGTACTGGCCAGCGGGCTGATATATGGGTTCGGAGTTGCATTCGCGTTGGCCGCCGACTTCTTCGCGATCCTTGTTGCCGGGGCCTTGATCGCCACGGTGCCGACGCACACAGGTGCCACGGGGACGGACGTAAAAACGCCGGTGACCAGCGGTTTCAGGATGATCTGTTCAGGCTTCAAAGTCGTTTACGGCGTGAAGGTCGAGTTTTTCCTGGCGATGATTGCCATGCTGGTCAACTTTGCCCTTTTCCCCTTCTTTACTATCCTGCTTCCCCTGTACGTCAAAGACGTCATCCAGTACCCCGTTACTTACATCGGCCTACTGGACTCGTGTTTCGGGCTGGGTATTCTGGCCGGCAGCTACAAGGTCATCGGCTGGCTCGGCGAGCGCCTACCGCGTGACCTGTGTGTGTCGGCGGGCTTTGCATTATTAGGGGGTAATTTGTTGGTCGTTGGCACCGTGTCCTCGTCGGTCATCGTTCCCCTCGCATTTTTCTGCGGCGGCATCGGCCTGATGCTGATCAACATACCGACCTCGGCGGTGCGGTTGCTGGCGACCCCCAAGGATCACCGCAACCGGATTTTCGCTACCGTGTCGTTTCTGTCTGCGGCGGCCAGCCCTTTGGGCAGTTTCGCGATGAACGGCATGATCACGACAATGGGCGTCGCGCTGACGATCACGCTGCTGGGTGCCATGGTGCTGCTGTTGTCATTGCTGGTCTTTCTGGTGCCCGATTTCAAGACGTTCATGCGCACACACGACACGCAACTCGCTGATGCGTATAGGGTCCGGTACCCCAGCGCCTTCGCTCACTGAACCTCACGACGTTAATGCTGCCGAAGAGAAATACCCCACAGTGTCAGGAGGTTTGAATGCGCACTTTGCAATTGGCCGGCGTGGATGTACCGGTCATCGGCCAGGGGACCTGGCGCATGGGCGAGGACCGATCGCAGCACGCCCGGGAAGTCGCCGCCCTGCGCCTGGGCATTGAGCTGGGCATGACCCTGATCGATACCGCAGAAATGTATGCCGAAGGGGGCGCCGAAGAAGTCGTAGGCGAGGCCATCGTCGGGCTGCGCGACAAGGTGTTTCTCGTCAGCAAAGTGTATCCGCACAACGCTGGCCGCAAAGGCATTCCCCAGGCGTGCGAGCGCAGTCTGAAGCGGCTGGGCACTGATTACATTGATCTGTATTTGCTGCACTGGCGTGGCCAGTACCCCCTTGAAGAAACGGTGGAAGCGTTCGAACGCCTGCGCGAGGCAGGCAAGATCGGTCGTTGGGGCGTGTCCAATTTCGATGTGGAAGACCTGCAGGAGCTCAATTCGCCTGCCTGCGCCACCAATCAGGTGCTTTACAACCTGGAAGAACGGGGCATCGAATTTGACCTATTGCCGTGGTGCCAGGCACACCAGCAGCCAATAATGGCGTACTGTCCCATTGGTCAGGGTGGGCAAATGCTGGCCCATACGACGTTGAAGCAGGTGGCTGCCCATCACGGCGTGTCACCGGCACAGGTTGCGTTAGCATGGATTCTGCGTCAGAAAACCGTGATCGCCATCCCTAAAGCGGTCCGGCCCGAACACGTGAAACTCAATGCTCAAGCCGCCGATCTGCAGCTTGAAACCGGGGATCTGGAAGCGCTGGACCAAGCGTTTCTCGTGCCACACCGTAAACAGCGATTGGCCATGGTCTAGGCCTTCGCTGTTTCATCAGAGGGCTTCTATATGAGAAGCACTGATCCGCTGGATTCTTTCAACCTGCAACGCTTCATCCAGGCGCAAGCGCCGGTGTTCGACCACGTCCAGGAGGAACTCATCGCCGGGCGCAAACGCCGGCACTGGATGTGGTTCATCTTTCCGCAGATCGCCGGGCTTGGCGGCAGTGAGATGTCCCGGTATTTCGCCATTCAGTCCGCCGCCGAGTCAGCGGCCTACCTGAATGATCCTCTGCTGGGCTCACGCCTGCGCACCTGTACTCAATTGGTTCTGAACATCAGGCAACGTTCGATTGCCGAGATTTTTGGACACCCTGACGACCTGAAGTTTCACTCATCGATGACCCTGTTTGCGCAAATCGGCCCTCCTGACAATCTGTTCAATCAGGCGCTGGATCAGTATTTCCATGGCATTCCCGATGAGTGGACGCTGTCGCTGCTGGACTCAAAACAAGCCCAATTGCCCACCAATCAGGGTTGAAAAGTCATCGTCAACGAACGGCAGGATCGCGTCCGCGATCGGTTGCAGTTGGCGGGTGACGTAATGGTCGTAGTCGATGGGCGCGCTGCGGATTTCCAGCGGTTCGGGGCCGGCAACAGTGATCACATAACTGATCCAGCCGCCATTCTGATACTGGCGCGGTCGGCCTTGCTGGTCGTTGTAGTCATCGGCAGTGCGCGCTGCCCGCACGTGGGGCGGCACGTTGCGTTGATAGTCGTCGAGGGTGCGGCGCAGGCGTTTGCGGTAGACCAGGCGATCGTCGAACTCACCGGCCAGGGTCTTGCTAACGTAATCGCGCACATAATCCTGATAAGGCTTGCGGTGGAAAATCAGCGAATACAGCTCCTGCTGGAACTGTCGTGCCAGCAACGACCAGTCGGTGCGTACCGCTTCCAGCCCCTTATAGACCATCTCATCAGTGCCATCAGCCCGCGCCACCAACCCGGCATAACGCTTTTTGCTGCCCTCCTCGGCCCCCCGAATGGTGGGCATCAGGAAGCGCTTGTAGTGGGTTTCGTATTGCAGCTCCAGCACGCTGTGCAAGCCATATTCCTGCTGGACATGTTCACGCCACCATTGATTGACGTGGTCCACGAGAGAGCAGCCGATCTGCGCTGCTTCTTCCTGGCCGTGGGCTCGGCGTAACCAGACGAACGTCGAATCGGTGTCGCCGTAAATCACCGTGTGCCCCTGCGCTTCGATCAACTGACGGGTGCGCAACATGATCTCGTGGCCGCGCAAGGTGATGGACGACGCCAGCCGCGTGTCGAAAAAACGGCAGCCACTGGAGCCGAGCACCCCATAAAAGGCATTCATGATGATCTTCAGTGCCTGGGACAGCGGCGCGTTGTGCTCACGCTTGGCGGTCTCGCGACCTTCGGCAACCCGGGACACGATGGCGGGCAGGCAGTGCCGGGTTCTGGAAAACCGCGCGCCACGGAATCCCGGCACCGAGTCCTGGTCGTCCGGGTGCTTGAGGCCTTCGATCAGCCCCACCGGGTCGATCAGGAAGGTGCGGATGATCGAGGGGTAAAGGCTTTTGTAGTCCAGAACCAGTACCGACTCATAAAGACCCGGTTGCGAGTCCATCACAAAGCCACCAGGGCTGGCCTCTGGCGGCCGGCCTCCGAGGTTCGGCGCGACGAAACCCTGGCGGTGCATCAACGGCATATAGAGGTGGGTGAACGCCGCCACCGAGCCACCGCTGCGATCCGCCGGCAAACCGGTGACGCTGGCGCGCTCCAGCAGGAACGTCAGCAGCTGGGTCTTGGCGAAAATCCTCGTGACCAGTTCGCAGTCCTTGAGGTTGTACTTGGCCAGGGCTGGCTTGTCCTCGGCGAACATGCGGTTGATTTCGTCCATGCGCTGGTACGGCGTGCTGATCGCCTTGCCTTCACCGAGCAGGGTTTGCGCAACGTTTTCCAGGCTGAACGACGGAAAACTCCAGGTCGCCGAACGCAGGGATTCGATGCCGTCGATGATCAGCCGACCGGCCGCTGCAGCGAAATAGTGGTTGCGGCTGCCGTGCTCGCGCCACTGCATTTCTTCACCGCCACGCCCCAGCTTCAACGGCACCCCCAGGCGCCGTGCGTGCTCGTGGAGTACGCGCAAATCAAACTGCACGACGTTCCAGCCGATGATGGCGTCCGGGTCAAAGCGCTCGAACCATTCGTTGAGCTTCTTCAACAGCAGAGTTCGGGTGTCACAGTATTCGAGCTGAAAATCCACCTCGCAGTCGTCCCCGTTGGGAGGACCGAGCATGTACACCTGACGCTCGCCGCAGCCCTCCAGGGCAATGGAATACAACTCGCCTTGCGCGGTGGTTTCGATGTCCAGGGACACCAGCTTCAGCGCGGGCCGGTAGTCGGAATGGGGTTTCATCTGCGCATCGAGCAACAGGCCGTCCGCAGTGGGGTTACCGCCGAAGATGACCGGCGCGGTGATGAAGCGCTCCATCATGTAGCGTTCCGGCGGGCGGACATCGGCTTCGAACATCTCGACACCGGCCTTGCGCAACGCGGTTTCCAGGCGCATCAACTGCCCGTGCTGCTGGCAATACACACCAAGCACCGGCCGATGTTCGAAGTCCAGCAACGCCAATGGCCGCAGTTCGACGTTTTTCTCGTCCAAAAGCACCCGTTCAGCTTGCTCGCGCTGCTGCTCGGGAATGAACGCCACCGACGGTTGATAAGGCAGGCGAATGCGCCGGGGACCGTTATCGGTCGCCAGCCAGAACTCGACTTCCGTGCCGGCCGGGGTATCGCGCCAATGCCGGGTCAGGACGAAGCCCTGCTGTAAATCCACCTGTGCAACCTCGATATTGATTCAGGGCGCAGATTCTACGCGTCATCGACGGAGTAGAGCTTGTGCATCGTGCGTTAAGAGAGCATTGGGAAATCAGTTTATGCACCACAAATCCATAGGGCGGCTCCGTCCCCTGTAGCAGCTGCCGAGCCTGCGAGGCTGCGTCCGGCTGCGCAGCAGTCGTAAAATCGTTGCACGAGTGTCATCTGACCCACCGCGAGGTCTGGTTTTACGCCTGCTTCGCAGCCGGACGCAGCCTCGCAGGCTCGGCAGCTGCTACAGGGATCGGGGGTGAGGTGTGAAAACGCGTTGCGTGTACGAGGGGTGTACAGGGGGAATTTCCGTAAAAAACCGCCCAATGACGTTTTTTGCACGTTATCTGCCGCTTTCGGCCTTGCCCTCGACGTCCGGGTCTATGATTCTTCTAGAACAACGACAACACCAGAGTAACCACCATGAAAACCGTCGCCCAACTGCTCAAGTTGAAAGATCAGAAAAATCAGGAAGTGCACCAGATCAAACCCGACCATATGGTGCTCGAAGCGCTGATGAAGATGGCCGAGAAGAACGTCGGCGCTTTGCTGGTGGTGGAGAATGACGAGGTGCTGGGCATCATCAGTGAACGGGACTACGCGCGCAAACTGGTGCTGCATGGTCGTTCTTCGGTCGGCACGCCGGTTCGCGACATCATGGTGTCGCCGGTCATCACAGTGGACACCCACCAAACCGTCGACACTTGCCTGGGCATCATGTCGGACAAGCGTCTGCGACACTTGCCGGTGGTCGAGAACGGCAGATTGATCGGTCTGCTGTCGATCGGCGACCTGGTTAAGGAAGCCATTGCCGAACAGGCCGAGTTGATTCGGCAGCTGGAGCAGTACATTCGCGGCGAATAACCTGAAAGAGCAGATCAAAAGATCGCAGCCTCGTTTCACTCGACAGCTCCTGCGGGGTGTACCCCATTTCCCTGTAGGAGCTGTCGAGTGAAACGAGGCTGCGATCTTTTGATCTTTGATCTTTGATCTTCAGTTCGGCCAATGCCGGGCAAAGACTGGCGCCAGTGTCGGATGCCGGTCGATGCGTTCAAGCCACGCATAAAACCCCGGTCGGGCACTGCGCAGGTGCTCGCGACTGCCAGCCCAGCGCGTCACCACCGCCGCCAGCACATCCAGCGCTCCCGGTGTTTCATCACCCAGGTACAGCTCGCCGGAAAACTGGTCAGCGAACACCTCCCAACTCCAGTGCAATCGCCGCCGCGCACCGGCCATCAGGTTCTGCCGGGAAGACTCGTCCGCCTCCACCAGCCAGCGCTCGGGGTAATCGATGATGCCAATGGCCGCGTAGCAATTGCTGACGATGTAAGCCAACCCGCGAATGACCTGATCCCGCTCGGCGACGTTGCCGGGCAGCAAATCCGAGGAAGGGAACGTCAGCCCCAGATGAATGAGGATCGCCGCACTCTCGGTGAGAATGCTGCCGTCGGGCAGTTGCAGCGTGGGGATCTGCTTGAGCGGGTTGAGTTTCTCCAGGGCCTTGGCCGCCTCCGGAGTGGCTTCGACGTCGATGAAGCGATAAGGAATCTCACACAGTTCCAGCGCCGCTTCTATCGCCGCAGCGCCGGAGTTCTTGTGTCCGTAGAGCTGATACATACACACCTCCTTTGCGGTTATCTCTTTGTAGCAGCTGACTCTGGTGGCGCGGGAAAATTTCTTTTTTCAGCCCTGCATCCAAATCGCTGCGTGGCGGGTAGTACCTGTAGCAGCCATTGATGCTGCCCAGCGGATTACTCATTTTCGGAGAGATACTGATGAACGCCAAACAGCTGATTTGCCTTGCCGGTTTGTTCGCCGCCGTTCCTGCAGCCTTCGCCCAGACGGCCCTGCCCGACAGCATCAAGGTCCCTGACGGCCACAAGGTTGCCATGGAAACCACCGGGGTCGGCGAGATCACCTACGAATGCCGCGACAAGGCCGGTGCGGCCGGGATGACCGAATGGGTGTTTGTCGGGCCCAAGGCCGTGCTCAATGACCGCAGTGGCAAACAGGTTGGCACCTACTTCGGACCGCCGGCGACCTGGCAGGCCAAAGACGGCTCGAAAGTCACCGGTACGCAGCTCGCTGTGGCCCCGTCGAGCCCGGGTAACCTACCCTATCAACTGGTCAAGGCCAATCCTGCCGAGGGCAAAGGTGCGATGAACGGCGTCAGTTACATCCAGCGCGTGGCCCTCAAGGGCGGCGTGGCACCCGGCACCGAATGCACTACCGCCAACAAGGGCAAGCAGGAGGTGGTGAAATACCAGGCGGATTATATTTTCTGGGCCGCCCTGTAGGCATTCAGGCAATGCATCTGCTCGCGATAACGGACCGTCAGTCGTCCACTGCCGGATCCTGATCCGCTATCGCGAGCAAGCTCGCACACAGGTATCCGCTTTGTTTGCTAGATTGCATTCACGACCCGCTAACGGCTGAGCACAGTGTCCTTGCCCGAACCTCTTTTCGATTACGAAGCCCACCTGGCCGCCTGCGGTCGCGGTGAGCGTCAGGCTTTGCGGGATTTGTACGTGCAGGAGAGTCCGCGCCTGCTCGGTGTTGCCAAGCGCCTGGTCCGCGACACGGCACTGGCCGAGGACATCGTTCACGATGCGTTCCTCAAGATATGGACCGGCGCCGCCCGCTTCGATCCGGCACGAGGGTCGGCGCGGGGCTGGATGTACAGCGTGACCCGGCACCTGGCGCTCAATTTCATTCGTGATCACAGCCGCGAAACCCAAGGTGAACCGGACGTGCCGATCATTACCGAAGCCTTAGATGCGCATCTGCACTCGGGGCGCATTCATCATTGCCTGGAGCAACTGGACCCGGAGCGGCGCAGTTGCATCGTGCATGCCTACGTTGACGGGTACTCCCACGCACAAATATCACACAAACTCGGCACCCCTCTGGGTACCGTCAAAGCCTGGATCAGGCGGAGCCTGACGGCATTGCGCGAGTGCATGGGATGATCACCGGACCTGCTGACGAAACCCCGGAAGAACGCGACGAGCTGGCCAGCGAGTATGTGCTGGGCACACTGTCGGCCGAGCTGCGCAGCGAGGTTCAACAACGCCTGCGCGACGATGCCGAGCTGCGCACGGCGGTCGACACCTGGGAGCGCCGCTTGCTGGGGTTGACCGACCTTGTTGAACCCACGACACCGACGGCTCACCTGTGGCCGCGTGTCGAGCGCAGCGTGGCTGCCCTGGAGCCGCGCCCTCTGCAGCCAGCGGCGCAACCTTCTTCTTGGTGGAACCTGCTGCCCTTGTGGCGCGCTCTGGCCGGTGCCGGGCTGACGGCCACCTTACTGCTCGGGGCGCTGCTGCTGACGCAGACCACCGTCAAACCCACGTATCTGGTGGTGCTGGTGGGCCCTCAGGACAAGGCACCTGGCTGGGTGATTCAGGCCAGCAACCCGAGGGAAATCCAGCTGATCCCGCTGGGTGTGGTGGAAGTTCCGGCCGACAAGGCACTGGAGTTCTGGACCAAGGCCGAGGGCTGGCAAGGGCCAGTGTCGCTGGGGCTGGTCAAGCCGGGGCAGACGCTGTCGATACCGCTGGACAAACTGCCGCCACTGGTCCCCGACCAGTTGTTCGAACTGACGCTGGAAAATCCCAATGGCTCACCGATTGGCAAACCCACCGGGCCGATTCAATTCATCGGGCGAGCGGTGAAGGTGATCTGACCGCGATCGAATCATCACGACCGAATGAGGTACGGCGCGCGACCTATCATTGCCATCGATATTCACCATCATGGCAATGAAGTTCTCATAAAAAATCCACGGCGTAACATCAGCTCCATACCAACCAATAACACCCCGGAGCACACTCTCATGAAACGCCAACTCTTCCTCAGCATCGCTTTCTCGGTTTTCGCAGTTAACGCTTTCGCCGCTACTTCTGCTCACCAGGCTGTCGCTGAAGGCGGCTCGGATCGTCTGATTGAAAGTCGTGTGGCTGAGGGTGGTTCCGACCGTTTGCTGGAGCGCCGTGTGGCTGAAGGTGGTTCTGATCGTCTGATCGAACGCCGCGTGGCCGAAGGTGGTTCCGATCGTTTGCTGGAACGCCGTGTCGCCGAAGGTGGTTCCGATCGTCTGATCGAACGCCGTGTCGCCGAAGGTGGTTCCGATCGTCTGATCCAGAATCGCACCGTATGATCGAAGCAATACTCAGCACTCTTCGACGAAGAACCCGGCCTCAACCGCCGGGTTTTTTATGCCGGTAATTTGTGCGCATCAAAGATCAAAAGATCGTCCGAACGCGGCCCGAACCTTCGGCAGCTCCTGCATGAGACCGAGTACCCTGTAGGAGCTGCCGAAGGCTGCGATCTTTTGATCTTTTGATCTTTTGATCTTTTGATCTTTTGATCTTTTGATCTTTTGATCTTTTGATCTTCAACGCGCCCGCGCCATGCACCGCTGATAACGCTCATCGACCCGCTTGGCGAACCACGCCGTGGTGAGTTTGCGGGTGATCTTCGGACTCTGCAGCACGATCCCCGGTAACACCGCACGGGGCAGCGACCGGCCTTCGGCCTGCTCGGCCAACTCGAACACCCGCTCATAGAGTGTTGTTTCCTCGAATTCGAGGCTCTTTCCCTTTTCCAATTGATCCCTGATCGTCGGATTGCGCATGTCCAGTCGCTTCCCGAGGGTGCGCACCGCCAATTCAGTGGTGCCAGGCATGATCGAGTCATAACGGACCAGATCCCCATCCAGTGCCAGGGGAATACCCGAAGCACGGCTCACCGCGTTCTGGAACGCCGCATTGCGGCTGGCGTACCAACCGGCATTGAAGTCGGCAAAACGATACAGCGGCTGTTGATAGCTCGCCGGATAGCCAAGCAGGTGGGCAATCCCGAAATACATTCCCCCACGTCGGCTGAACACTTCCCGCCGAATCGAGCCCTCCACCGGGTACGGATAATTGCGCGCCTGCTGTTCGGCGAACCCAATGCTGACTTGCATCGGTCCACCGGTGTGCACGGGATTAAAACCACCGAACAGCGTCTGCCCCATGGGCACCATGCCGATGAAATCATCGAAAATCGCACTGAGCTCTTTCTCGCTGCGCGCAGCATTGAGGCGGTCGCTGTAGCTTTTGCCGTTGGGTGAGCGCACCTGCAGCGCGCCGCTGATCAAAAGGCCGGGAATATGGGCCTTGGCCGCACGGCGGTCGATTTCGTCGCGAGCAATCTTGCCCAGGCCGGGGACCGGTGGGTCGACCTGGAAGGTAGATTCCTGCTCGGTGACGGCGAGCACCGAGCACAGGTTTTGCGTGGTCGGAGAAATGGCCTGGGCTGCAAACGCCGCATAGATATCCGTGGCCCAGCCTTGGCGGTCGACCGTCTTGGCAGGCAGCAAGCGCATCAGTTCCGCCCTGACCTCATTGGGTGTTCGCGCAGGCGGTTCCTGGGTGCGCTGAGTGCCGCAACCGGCCAGTACCAGCAGCGCCGCGACGCTCATGATCAATCGATTGGCTTGCATGGAGCTCCATCAAATCCTTAGAGACGGGTTAACCATACGACCAATGGCATGGCGCAGGCTATGACCCTCACCACCCTCCGCTGTTCCCTGCAGCAGCCGTCGAGCCTGCCACGCACGTCTGTAGCAGCTGCCGAGCCTGCGAGGCTGCGTTCGGCTGCGAAGCAGTCGCCAGTGAGCGGCGCTTTTCATCTGACACACCACAGTGTCTGAATTACGACTGCTTCGCAGCCGAACGCAGCCTCGTCCCTCGGCAGCTGCTACACAAATGCGTTATAGCCTTGCGGGCTCCATCGCTACAGAAGGCCAACAACCCAGCAGCAGGTTATCTACAAACCGTAATAACAAACTCATTGCAAGACGTTACTGAGAAAATCTATCATTCGCGCCTGGAGTCGCATTTGCGCAAGGAGTTCCCGCGCCGTCAATTTTTACCTCATCGGCGACGCACCGCCAGGAACGAAACATGACCACTCCAACCCGACTCGGCGCGCCTTTTCGCCCGACGCTTATCGCTCTGTTTTGCTCCCTTTCCATCACCGCCTACGCCGCTGAACCCGCCGAAAACAACGGCAAGGCGCTGGTGCTGGACGACGTCAACGTCAACGCTCAAGCCCCTTCGCCTTCCGCCCTGCCCCCGGTATTTGCCGGTGGTCAGGTGGCGCGTGGCGGACAACTCGGTGTACTGGGCAATCAGGACATCATGGACGTGCCGTTCAGTGTGTCGTCGTACACCGAACAACTGATCCAGGATCAGCAAGCCGAAGACGTTGCCGATGTGCTGCTGAACGACTCCTCCGTGCGCCAGGCCAGCGGATTTTCCAACCAGTCGCAGATTTTCATGATCCGTGGCTTACCGCTCACCGGCGACGACATTTCCTACAACGGCCTGTACGGCGTGCTGCCCCGGCAGATCATCTCCACCGACGCACTGGAACGTGTGGAGGTCTTCAAAGGCCCGAACGCGTTCATCAACGGCGTGACGCCGACGGGTTCGGGCATCGGCGGGGGTGTCAACCTGCAACCCAAACGCGCCAGCGATGTGCCGTTGCGTCGATTCACCACCGACATCAATGACGAAGGCCGGATCGGCCAGCATCTGGACCTCGGCCAACGGTTCGGCGAGGACAACCGTTTCGGCGCACGGGTCAACCTGGCTCAGCGCGAAGGCGACACCGGCATCGATCACGAAAACCAGCGTTCCAAGCTGTTCGCCATCGGCCTCGACTACCGCGGTGACGCCCTGCGTGTTTCTGGCGACTTCGCCTACCAGAAACAACGGGTCAATGGAGGTCGCAACTCGGTGAACCTCGGCAACACCACACACATTCCGGACGCGCCTTCTGCCGACACCAACTACGCGCAGAAGTGGGGTTTCACCGAAATCGAAGACACCTTCGGCATGATGCGCGCCGAATACGACCTGAACGACAACTGGACCGCCTATGCCGCTGGCGGTGCCAAGCACACCCGCGAAGTGGGACGCTACAACTCCACTACCCTGGTCGGCAACGACGGCAGCTCCTTTACCACTGGTTCGTTCATCCCGCACGACGAGGACAACAAAAGTGTCATGGGCGGCCTTAATGGCCGATTTGACACGGGCCCGGTCAGCCACAAGCTCAACTTCGGCCTCGCTGGCATCTGGACCGAGCAGCGCAGTGCCTATGATTTCGACCTGCGCCGAAACCCCAATAACATCTATCACCCGGTCGAGACGCCGTCGCCGGTTGGCAACTTTTCCGCTGGCGACCTTAACGATCCGGGCATCACCGGCAAGACCTTCGTGCGCAGCGGCGCCGCCTCCGACACCCTGGGCTTCTTCGACGATCGCCTGCTGGTGACCGTCGGCGTGCGTCGTCAGCAGTTGGTGGTCCAGGGCTTCGCCTACGGCAGCGGCACGCGGACCTCCAAGTACGACGAGTCGATCACCACGCCGGTCTACGGCATCGTGTTCAAACCTTGGGAACACGTGTCCTTTTATGCCAACCGCATCGAAGGCCTGGCGGAAGGTCCGACCTCTCCCGTTACCTCCGGCAACCTGATCGTCACCAATGGCAATCAGGCGTTCGCGCCGGCCCGCTCGAAACAGATCGAAGCCGGGGTCAAAGTCGACATGGGCACCTACGGCGCCAGCCTCGGGGTGTACCGCATCGAGCAACCGGGAGACGGCTATTCCGTTGCGACCAGCGCGACCACGGCGGAATTTGTTCGTGAAGGCAAGCAGATCAACAAAGGCGTCGAGCTGAACGTCTTCGGCGAGCCCATCGAAGGCCTGCGCCTGATCAGCGGCCTGACCTTGATGGACACCGAGCTGAAAGACACCCAGAACGGCGCCAACGACGGCAATCGCGCCATCGGCGTGCCGAACTTTCAGTTCAATGCCGGTGTGGATTGGGACGTGCCGGGCCTGCAAGGTGTAGCGCTGAACGCGCGGATGTTGCGCACTGGCGGCCAATACGCCGATGCGGCGAACAACCTCAGCCTGCCGACCTGGAACCGCTTCGATGCCGGTGCGCGGTATGGCTTCAAAGTGGAGCAGAAAGACGTGACCCTGCGTTTCGGAATCGAAAACCTGGCAAACGAGAAATACTGGGAATCGGCCCAGGGCGGCTACCTGACTCAGGGCGAGCCACGGGTCGCGAAGTTGTCGGGCACCATCGACTTCTGATCCCCCGACGCCTCAAGAAAAGGCCCCGCAGCGTCACCGTTGCGGGGTCTTTTTCCGTCTGGCGGCGCGCCTGGACGCACCTTCGAACTGGACCATACTAGAGCTCACACTCTAAAGAGGACGGGCTCATGAACCGAAGCGACGTGCTGATCGGCGGTGCTGGACCGACCGGGTTGGTCCTGGCGCTGTGGCTGAGCAAACTGGGCGTGCGCGTGCGGATCATCGACAGAACGTCGGCACCCGGCACGACTTCCCGGGCGTTGGCGGTGCAGGCACGCACGCTGGAACTGTATCGCCAACTCGACCTTGCCGACGCCGTGGTGCAGAACGGCCATCGCGTCGCGGCGGCGAATTTCTGGGTCAAGGGCGGACCGGTCGCGCGCCTGCCCCTGACGAGCATTGGCGAAGGCCTGACGCCCTACTCGTTTCTGGAAATATTTCCTCAGGACCAACACGAGCGCCTGCTGATCGACCGCCTGAAAATGTTCGGTATTCAAGTCGAACGCGATACCGAACTGGAAAGCTTTGAGGAAACCGGTGACGGCATCAGCGCCAGGCTGCGCCGGCCCGATGGCCAGCAGGAAACCTGTCAGGCCTGTTACCTGGCCGGTTGCGATGGGGCGAAATCGATCGTGCGCAAGACCCTGGACACCGGTTTTCCAGGGGGGACGTACCAGCAGATTTTCTACGTCGCCGATGTGCAGGCCAGCGGCGAGGCCATCAACGGCGAGCTGCACGTGGACCTGGATGAAGCGGACTTCCTCGCCGTATTTCCCATGGCGGCACAAGGCCGCGCCCGGTTGATCGGCACGGTTCGAGATGAGCGAGCCGAGCATCCGGAAAACCTGCGGTTCGAGGACGTCAGCAGTCACGCGATCAATAACATGAAGGTGCAGATCGACCAGGTGAACTGGTTTTCCACCTACCGCGTGCATCACCGCGTGGCGGATCACTTCCGCACCGGGCGCGCGTTCCTGCTGGGGGACGCGGCCCACGTCCACAGCCCCGCAGGCGGTCAGGGCATGAATACGGGGATCGGGGACGCCATCAACCTGGCCTGGAAACTCGCAGCAGTCTTGAGCGGCGCCGCAGAGGCCCGGCTGCTCGACAGCTACGAACCCGAACGTATCGCGTTTGCCCGAAAACTGGTGGCCACCACGGACCGGGTGTTCAGTTTCGCCACCGCCCAAGGCCCTTTGGCCGACCTGTTGCGTACCCGCCTGGCCCCGTTCGTGATCCCGAAAATGGCCTCGTTCGAGACCTCCCGCGAGTTTTTGTTTCGCACGGTCTCGCAGATCACCGTCAATTATCGCGGGATGCCGTTAAGCACCGGAGTGGCCGGGCATGTACATGGAGGGGATCGATTGCCCTGGGCTCACGATGGCGAAGGCGACAACTTCGAATCGCTCAAGCAACCGGTCTGGCAGGTGCATGTGTATGGCGACACCAGCGACGAAATGATCGCCTGGTGCATGGAACACCATCTGCCGCTGCAGGTCTTTGACTGGCGCCCGGCGTTCGAAACCGCGGGTCTGGGCCGTAACGGGTTTTACCTGTTACGGCCGGACACCTACGTGGCGATTGCCGAAACGTGCTCCGATCCGAAAGTGATCGAGCGGTACTTCCAGGAGCACGGGATCCGGCCTTTCTTTGGCGTTGCCTGATTCAACACGAACCCACACGATTTCCATGTAGGAGTGAGCCTGCTCGCGATGGCGGTGACACATCCAATATCAGTATCGCCTGACACGGCCTCATCGCGAGCAAGCCCGCTCCCACAGGGGTCATGCGGTGGCTTTAGATTCCGGCCAGCGCCAGGTCCATCGCAAAGTAGGTGAAGATCAGGTCCGCGCCGGCCCGCTTGATCGCGCCAAGGCTTTCGCGGACCACTCGATCTTCATCGATCGCACCGGCCTGAGCGCCGAATTTGATCATCGCGTACTCACCACTGACCTGATACGCCGCCAACGGCAGACGCGACACTTCACGAATGTCGCGGATGATGTCCAGGTAGGCACCCGCCGGTTTGACCATCAGCGCGTCGGCGCCTTCCTGCTCGTCCATCAATGATTCACGTACCGCTTCGCGGCGGTTCATCGGGTTCATCTGGTAGCTTTTGCGGTCGCCCTTGAGCGCGCTGCCGCCGGCTTCGCGGAACGGACCGTAGAGCGCGGAAGCGAATTTGGTCGAGTAAGCCATGATGGGAATCTGGGTGAAACCAGCCTCATCCAGCGCCCGGCGAATCGCCCGGACCTGGCCGTCCATTGCCGCCGACGGGGCAATGACATCGGCCCCGGCGTGGGCTGCTGCCACGGCCTGGCGACCCAGGTTGATCAGGGTCTGATCGTTGTCGACTTCATGGTTGTGCATCACACCGCAGTGGCCATGATCGGTGTATTCGCAGAAGCAGGTGTCCGACATCACGATCATGTCCGGCACGGCATCCTTGGCAATGCGCGACATGCGCGAGACCAGGCCATCCTCTCTCCAGGTGTCACTGCCACTGCTGTCCAGGTGGTGGGACACGCCGAAGGTCATCACCGACTTGATGCCGGCACGGGCGTAACGCTCGATCTCGCCAGCCAGTTTCGACTCGGGAATACGCATCACGCCGGGCATGCTCTTGATCGGCACAAAGTCGTCAATTTCTTCTTCGACGAAGATCGGCAGCACCAGATCGCTCAAGCTGAATTCGGTTTCCTGGAACAGGCTGCGCAGGCTCGCATTGCGGCGCAGACGGCGTGGACGTGCTTCGGGGAACTGGCTGGACATGAGAATTCCTGAAAATCGATGAACAAGACGAAAGTCGCAGGGGGCGAAAGCTTATGCCTTCTGCGGCGCCCTGCACAAACGCCGGATGACGAAGAGTCCGTTACCGGACTGACAATAATCGCGGCCTGCCCAACCGGACCAAGGGGTGCAGCGAGCGGTCGCGACCAAAGCGCGCAGGTTCGATTTCCGCCGTCATTAGCGGCTTCAACCTATTGCAGGCGCGGTCAGTGTTCACTCAACCGCGCCCGTCAGCGTTACAGGTTCAGGGTGCCGCTGATGCAGGTCACCACTGCGCCGCCGATCCATATCTCGTCGCCCAGTTGTTCGACCTGGATGCGACCGGCGCGGCCCATGGTCAACCCCTGGCTGACCACGTAGGACGACGGCGCCAACCCTTCCTTGAGCAGCCATTGGGCAACACCGGCGTTCAGGCTGCCGGTGGCTGGATCTTCAGGCATACCGTCGCCGCTGATGAACGCCCGCACCTCGAAGTGCGCATCATCGCCATCCCGCTCAGGGTTCCAGGGCGCAATCACACCGACCGCCAGGCCAAGCATTTGCCCATGATCCGGCTTCAGGTCCAGCACCTGCTGGCGATTGTCGAGCATCACCGCCAGCCAGCCGGCCCCGTTATCGACCCACTGAGCCCGAACAATCGCGCCCCGCTCAAGCCCCAGCCCCAATCGCACCCGCTCCACCAGATCGGCGTCCACCGGCCCGGTCCTGAGCAACGGCGGTGCAAGAAAAGCCAGCTCCGCGCCCTGACGACGGACCCGCACCAACCCGACGCCACACTCCTGAATAATCTCCTCTCCCTTGGGCACGCCACCCGCTTCGAGCCAGGCGTGACACGTGCCCAAGGTCGGGTGACCGGCGAACGGCAACTCCTTTGCGGTGGTGAAAATCCTGACCCGATAATCGGCCCGAGGGTCTTGGGGTTCGAGGATGAACGTCGTTTCACTGAGGTTGGTCCAGGTCGCAAACGCTGCCATGCGCTCGTCGCTGAGTTCATCGGCCGCGAACACCACGGCCAATGGATTGCCCTTGAGCGCGACGCGGCTGAATACGTCTACCTGTTTGAAATCGAATGAATGCATGGGTCTTCCCTGAGTGTTTGATGGATGGACTTAAATCGCCGACTTCGGAATTTCCAGCCCGCGCATCACCGCCGGGCGTGCCAGAAAGCGCTCCAGAACTCGCGTGACGTTCTTGAAGTCGTTGATGCCCACCAGATCGCCCGCTTCATAGAAGCCGACCAGGTTGCGTATCCAGGGGAACGTGGCGATGTCCGCGATGGTGTAGCGCTCGCCCATGATCCAGTCCCGCCCTTCCAGGCGGCCATCGAGCACGTTCAGCAGGCGTTTGCTTTCTTCGACGTAGCGTCCCAGTGGGCGTTTGTCCTCGTAGTCCTTGCCGCCAAATTTATTGAAAAAGCCGACCTGGCCAAACATCGGACCGATGCCGCCCATCTGAAACATCAACCACTGGATCGTCTCGTAACGCGCGGCCGATTCCTGCGCCAGCAACTGCCCGCTTTTGTCAGCGAGGTAGATCAGAATCGCCCCGGACTCGAACAGCGCCAACGGTTGATCCCCCGGACCGTGAGGATCAAGGATCGCCGGAATCTTGTTGTTGGGGTTCAGCGACAAAAACCCGGGGGACAACTGGTCGTTCGTGTCGAAACCCACACGATGGGGTTCATAGGGCAGCCCGATCTCTTCGAGCATGATCGACACCTTGACGCCGTTGGGAGTCGGCAAGGAGTACAGCTGGAGCCACTCCGGGTACTGAGCAGGCCACTTTTGCGTGATGGGGAACGCGGACAGATCGGTCATGAGGGTATCCACCAGGAAATGTACGCCGATCATAATCCACGGGATCCAAAGGCGTTATCAATGTCGCTGATTATCAAGATCGAACAATTGACGCCTTCGTCATCGCCATAACCTGTAGGGTGTCCATAATTTCGCAACATCCTGTCGATAACCTTCGCTGCAACCCATTACAGGTTATCGATACATTGCTGCGCCCCCGGCCGGTATCGAACCAAATGGGCCTCAGAGGACTCTGAGGATTGCCCTTTCGGAAACGGACCGGCGTATCGACATGGAAATCACCCGACGCTGGATGCTCGCGGTGTAAAGGTTTGTCAGCCTTAACCGAATGCGCTGAAGAACCCTTTATTCGATGAAGAATCTTTTGAAATTTGCCACTCGTCTCAAGCATCGTGCCTACCTGTTCCTGCCCGCATTGCTGGCCACCAGCGCGGTGTTCCTGTCGCTGGAATCCAGCGAGAGCCGTGCCCAGCCGGCTGACGGCACCCAGACCCTGGTCTTCCTGCGCCACGCGGAAAAACCTGAAGGCGGTCTCGGCCAGCTCAACTGCCAGGGTTTGAACCGCGCCATCGACCTGGCCACCTTGCTGCCGGAAAAATTCGGCAAGGCCAACTACGTGTTTGCGGCCAACCCGACGCGCAATGTCGAAGAAGGCGAGCTGGATAACTCCTACAGCTATATTCGTCCCCTGATGACCATCAGCCCCAGCGCGATCAAGCTCGGTTTGCCGGTGAACATCAACTTTTCGGCCAATGACACCAGCGACCTGGCCGATGAACTGCTTCACGACAAGTACCACAACTCCGTCATCTATACCGCCTGGTCCCACGGCTACCTGCCGGAGCTGATCAACACGGTCGCGGGCGAAGCCGTCGGCAAGAAACAGACGATCACCGAAGACTGGGAGTCCAGCGATTACGATTCGCTGTTCGTCCTGACGCTGACCTGGCACAACGGCAAGGCGAGCGTCGCGAGCCACAGTTACAAGCAAGGTCTGGATAACGGTGCCGAGACCTGTCCGACATAAACAGCGTTTTCTGGGGCCGCTAAGCGGCCCGGCGCGAGCAAGCTCGCTCGCCACAGGTGTTCACTGAACCCGACTGATCATCATTGGCCACACTCCGCGACAGGCAAGGTCTGGGCTATCATCTGTCCATCGCCCTCTCGTCCGGAACCTCACCATGTCACTGTCTTCTGTTGCCGCCCCCACTCGGGGCTGGTCGTTCTGGTGGAAACCCGCCCTCTTCGTCCTCGTCGCCTGCATCGGTCTCTATTACGTCAAATGGTCGCCCTACTACGCCAAAGCCTTCCTGGCCGCTGACAACCACAGCATCGGCGCGTCTATTCTCAACGACGCACAAACCTCCCCGCTCATCGCTGCGCTGACCTATGCCAAGGTGTATTTCCTGGCGATCTGGAAAGCCGCCGTGCTGGCCGTCATCCTCGGCTCGCTCCTGCAGGTGCTGATCCCGCGAGACTGGCTGCTGCGCCTGTTTGGCCGCGCCGGTTTTGCCTCGACCGTGCGCGGTGGCTTGTTTGCGTTGCCGGGGATGATGTGCTCGTGCTGCGCCGCTCCGGTGGCGGCGAGCATGCGGCGGTCGAATGTCTCGGTCGGTGCGGCGCTGGCCTTCTGGATCGGCAACCCGGTGCTCAACCCGGCCACACTGGTGTTCATGGGGTTTGTGCTGGGCTGGGGATTCACGGCGCTAAGGCTGGTGGCGGGTATTGTGCTGGTGTTCGGCGTGTCGCTGGTCGCACAGCGAATTTCCGGCCCGGAGGTACTGCCCGAAGCGGCTGTCGAAGCGGTGTCGGCGGCCAGTGAACCGGACTCGCAACCGTTCCTGATTCGCTGGGGGCGCACGATCTGGCAGTTGTTCTGGAGCACGATTCCGATCTACATCCTGGCGGTGTTGGTCCTGGGTGCCGTGCGGGTCTGGGTGTTCCCTCACATTGACGGCGCCATGGCCAACAGTTTGCTGTGGCTGATACCGCTGGCGATCATCGGCACCCTGTTCGTGATCCCCACGGCGGCGGAAATCCCGATCGTGCAAACCATGATGACCCTGGGGATGGGCACCGCTCCGGCAGTGGCCTTGTTGATGACCTTGCCGAGCATCAGCCTGCCGTCGCTGCTGATGCTGCGCAAGGATTTCGACGCACGGGTGCTGGTGAGTGTGGCGCTGATGACCATGGGGATCGGGGTGATCACCGGGTTGATCGGCGCGGCTGTCCTTTAAAATATGTAGCGCCTGACACGGCCCCATCGCGAGCAAGCTTTGCTCCTACAGATCAGGCGCCGTCCACGCGGTAACGGTCAGGCGCAAATCCTGTGGGAGCAAAGCTTGCTCGCGATGAGGCCGGCAAAAACAACATCAACCCTGTTGTTTTTGCCGCTCTTTCAAATACTCCAGAACCGCCGCTTGCTCCCCCGCAAACTCGATCCGCCCACCCTTCTTCTCCCGCTGGAACGCATACATCGGGTCGTAATACTCGCTCAACAACCCTTCGATCCAGTCCCGGTGCAGATCCACCGCGCCACTGCGCGCCTGCTCCGCCAATGCCGCTTCCATCAATATCAACATCCGCCGGTGGCGTTCCCCGCCCAGTCGTTTCTGCACATTGTTCAGGCTTTCCAGCAACCGCTCGGAAAACAACGCAAACCCCTCATCGCCATGCACGCGGATGAACTCGGCGCATAAATCCACCACGTAATCGCGCAGGATTCGCTCGACCCGCCCTTGCAGGCTGTCTTCCAGCCAGACCATCGAAAACTGCTGCATGCCCTGGAACAACGGCAGCGGCAAGGCACAACTGCCCACCATGCGGCTCTCGTCTTCCAGCACGAATTGCTCGATGCCGGCGGCGCGCTTTTTCAACACATCCACCGCCAGGCGGTTTTCGAAGTCGATGTTGGACGGCTGGCCAGTGGCACGTTTGCCAAAACTGGAGCCGCGATGGTTGGCGTAGCCTTCGAGGTCCAGCCCGTTACGCAACTGCGTCAGCACCTCGGTCTTGCCGGTGCCGGTCATGCCGCCCAGCAGGACGAAATCGCACTGGGCAATCGCCTGGTCGACCGTCTCCAGCAAGAAGGTCCGCATGGCCTTGTAACCGCCACCGACGCGCGGATAGTCGATGCCCGCCTCGTCCTTGAGCCATTGCTGGACGATCTGCGAACGCAACCCGCCGCGAAAACAGTAAAGGTAGCCATCAGGATGCGCCCGGGCGAAATCGACCCAGGCCTGGATGCGTTCGGCCTTGATGTCACCCGACACCAGTTGATGCCCCAAGGTAATCGCCGCTTGCTGCCCGTGCTGCTTGTAGCAAGTGCCGATGCGTTGGCGCTCGTGGTCGTTCATCAGCGGCAGATTGATCACGCCGGGAAACGAACCCTTGGCGTACTCGACCGGCGCGCGGGCGTCCATCATCGGTCGGTCATGGAGAAAGATGTCGCGGTAATCGGCGAAGTCGGTCGACATCAGAACACCTCTACCGCGTGTGTCTGTCGCTCGACCAGCTCACCGATGGGCTCAAGGTCCAGGCCCAGTTCAGCGGCCACCGCGAGGAAGCCGGCGTTGCCTTGCGGGGTGACGGCGACCAGCAGGCCACCGCTGGTTTGCGGGTCGCAAAGGACGAGTTTATGCAGCTCCTGAAGGCGACCGAGCTTGCTCGCATAGCTGTCGAAATTACGCAATGTGCCGCCCGGCACGCAGCCCTGCTCGAGGTAATACTCGACACCGGGCAGACGTGGCACGCGGTCATATTGAATGCGCGCGGTGAGTTGGCTGCCGTCGGCCATCTCCACCAGATGCCCCAACAGACCGAAGCCGGTGACGTCCGTCATCGCGGTCACTCCGTCGAGTTTGCCGAAGCGGCTGCCGGGTTTGTTCAGGGTGCACATCCAGTCGCGGGCCAGGCCGATATCGGTGTTGCGCAGCTTTCCCTTCTTCTCGGCGGTGGTGAGGATGCCAATGCCCAGCGGTTTGGTGAGGTACAGCTGGCACCCGGCGGTGGCAGTGTCGTTGCGTTTCATGTGGCGCTTTTCCACGAGCCCGGTGACCGCCAGGCCGAAGATCGGCTCGGGCGCATCAATGGAGTGACCGCCAGCCAGTGGAATACCCGCTTCGTCGCAGACCGCCCGCCCGCCACGGATCACTTCACGGGCGATCTCCGGCGCCAGCACGTTGACCGGCCAGCCGAGAATCGCGATCGCCATCAACGGGTCGCCGCCCATGGCATAGATATCGCTGATGGCATTGGTGGCAGCGATACGGCCGAAATCGTACGGATCATCGACAATCGGCATGAAGAAATCGGTGGTCGAGACCACCCCGCGTTCTTCATCGATGGCGTATACCGCCGCATCATCGCGCGAGGCATTTCCCACCCACAGCTTGGGGTCAAGGTTCTGCGCCCCGCTGCCAGCCAGAATCACCTCCAGCACCTGGGGGGAGATCTTGCAGCCACACCCTGCACCGTGGCTGTACTGGGTTAGACGAATCGGCTCGCTCATAGGGGTGTACCTCGTGAAGTCAGGCCAATAATCCTACAGCAACATACCGTTTGATTCGTGGCCGTCAGATCAAAAGATCGCAGCCTCGTTTCACTCGACAGCTCCTACAGAGGGACGATTAATACGCCCGATTTTCATATTCTTGAAACAATTGGTATGGCTTGTGCAAACGTTTGCGAACCGCTGATAGGCGCGGTTTCGATACATAACGGCTCAGGCCCGAAGAAACGGGCTCCGCTCCAAACGAAAAGGGATTTTTAATGCTTTGCACTTCCCGTCGCGCGACACGTTCGCGCACATTGGCTGTTTCCCTGCTGCTCGCCAGCGTTACAGGACTACTCAGCTGCAATACCTTGGCGCAACCCGCCACGCCCGAAGAATCCGCTCAGGGCGAAGCCCTAAGCCCCGAAGCCAGCCCGCCGAAAAAAGGCGCGTACCTGTCGGACTGGTTCAACCAGGACCTGACGGTCATTGGCAGCAAAGACATCAGCTTTGGCCCGCAACCGGCGGATGATATTTACCTGGAGTACGAGTATTTCGGGCGCAAGGGGCCGTTCGAGTTGTACGGCTACATCGACATCCCGAAGATCTTCAACATCGGCAACAGCCACGACAAAGGCGTCTGGGACCATGGCTCGCCGGTGTTCATGGAGCACGAACCGCGGATCTCAATCGACTACCTGGCGGGCCGCAGCCTGGCCATCGGGCCGTTCAAGGAATGGTATGTGGCGTTTGACTGGATCTACGACCACGGCAGCAACAGCGCCAACCGTGCAAATACGCTGTACAGCGGGTTGGGCACGGACATCGACACGCACTCGCGGGTCAATCTGTCGGCCAACTTCTACGGTCGTTATCAGTGGGAAAACTACGGGGCCAGCAACGAGTATTCGTGGGACGGCTATCGTGCCCAACTCAAATATATCGTTCCGATCAGCAGCTTCAGCAATGGCGCGTCGCTGACGTATATCGGCTTCACGAATTTCGACTTTGGTTCGGACCTGCACAAGGACAACCCGGCGCGCACGGCTAACGCGACGGTGGCGACCAATGTGTTGCTGTACGCGTTTACGCATCTGCGTTTTACGTTGGTGGGTCGGTATTTTCACAACGGGGGTAACTGGGAGGATGGCAGTGAGTTGAATTTCGGCGACGGCGACTTCCGTGCCCGGTCGGATGGGTGGGGGTATTACGCGGGGGTTGGGTATCAGTTCTGACTGCGGAAGCTGAGCGTGCTCGCGACGGCGGCTTGCCCGCCGACACCTTTCTCCCGGATGCCCCCAGATCAACCTGTAGGAGCTGAGCTTGCTCGCGATGGCGCCCTGACAGCCGACGCATCTTTCCCTGTTGCTCCCGGGTCAAACTGTGGGAGCTGGCTTGCCGGCGATGGCGGCCTTACAGGCTATGAGGTTTTGATGGAGTACATATCCATTTCCGCGGTCACGGCTGCTATTGGTTTCGCCCTTACGGCGAGTCACTTGGAAGAACGGAACGCCGCCCGGCGCCAAGTAACCAAACGCTCTTGCCCCTTTCGTACGGTGCCTCGCCTGGGGTCGGCATACCCTCGCTCCGGTCCTGCTCCGTGGGCCCGCCGCGATCGGCCATCCATGGCCGTGCGCGGCTAACCCGGCATCCATGCCGGGTTGCCCACTGCGCAGAACCTGCGCTCGGCCTTC
>Ga0160470_100315_pt1 | contig 27886 bp, 17 predicted proteins | sample HID1973I_E11MG_FD_108214 | JGI IMG/M metagenome (GOLD analysis project Ga0160470, IMG submission 108214) | Enriched mosquito-associated microbial communities from UW Madison campus, WI, USA - HID1973I_E11 MG | ecosystem: Host-associated > Arthropoda: Insects > Digestive system > Unclassified ... | reverse complement strand
GTGCCAGTTCCAGTTCCAGTTCCAGTGCCAGTTCCAGTTCCAGTTCCAGTTCCAGTTCCAGTTCCAGTTCCAGCGCCGGCCTTTTTGGTCGGTGTCTGGCTGGAGCCGGACGCCGATGCCGCGACGCCGACCGTGGATGAGCTGTGCGTGCTCACGGCGTCCTTCGTCTCGAAGGTGCCGCCCGTGCTCACGCCGATGCCGGTCGCGGCGCTCACCTGCGTGCCCTCGAGCTTCGTGTTGCCGCCGGAGCTCAGCGAGATCGAGCCGCCGCCGCTGGTGATCGAGCCGGCACTCGCCGTGTCGCTGTCCGACTTGCTGGTCGCCACGCCGAACGACGCGGCGCCTGCGCGCTGGTCGACGTCGGTGCCGCCGCTCTTCTTGCCGGTGGTGGCGTTCTTCGTGCCGCCCTTGGTCGCCTTGCCGGCCGAGCCGCTGGCCGAGACGTCGACGCCGAGCGAGTCGCTGTGCTCGACCGTGCGCGCCGCCTTCATGTCGATGTTGCCGCCCGCGGCCACGGTCACGTCGCCGCTGGTGCTGGCGATCTGCGTGCCGGTGAAGCTGGCGTCGCCGCCGCTCTTGATGGTCAGCGCGCCGCTGCCGCTGGTGATGCTGCCGGCCACGTCCTGGTCGAGGCTGTAGTTGGACTTGCTGACCCCCACGCCGGCACTGGCGGCCCCGCCGCTCTTGCCGCCGCTGGCGGAAACGTCGACGGCCAGGCCTTCGCTGTGCGCGGTGGCGGTGTTCTTGGCCGCGTCGAAGCTGACGTTGCCGCCTGCGTCGACCGTGGCCGCCTTGCCGGCCGCCAGCTGCGTGCCCTCGAAGCGCGCATCGCCGCTGGTCGTCACGTTCAGGTTGCCGCCGGCGCTGATGCCGCCGACCACCGCCGTGCTGCCGCTTTCGCTGCTCTTGTTGCCTTCGTAGCCCACGCCGACGGCCACTTCCTTCTTCACGAGGTCCACACCGACCGAGGCGTTGGCGCTCTTGTCGGACGAGGAGGAGGAGTACGTGTTCTTCGCGGCCTGGTAGTCGAGCGAGCCGGCGGCCAGGTTGACGTCGCCGCCGGCCTGGATCTGCGTGCCTTCCATCGTGGTCTTGCCGGTGGAGGTCGACGACACGTTGCCGCCCATGCGGATGCTGGAGGTCACGGCTTCGCTGGAGGACGACGAACTGGTGCTGTTGTCGTACTCGTAGCTGGCACGGATGCCGGCGCCGGCGCCGCTTTCCTTCTTCGGCTTGTTGGCGTTCGGGCCGACCTGGGCCTGCGCGCTGAACTCGGCGCCGGCCTCCGCATAGGCGCCGATCCGGGCCGTGTGCGTGGTGCTGTCCGACGAGCCGTAGGTGGTGTTGCGCGCCGCGTAGCTGTCGATGGTCTGGGCCGATTGCGTCAGGCTGCCGCCGCCTTCGATCTGGGTGCCGACGTCGGTGATGTTGTTCGTCGCCGTGCGGGTGATGTCGCCGCCCGACTTGAGCGACGAGGTCACCGCCGTGGTCGAGCCTTCCACCGAATGGCTGGTCGTGTTGGAGCCGTACAGCCCGACTTCCACGCCGGCCGACCCGCCGGCGCTGGCGCCCGCCTGGGCGCCCAGGCCGACGTCCGCGCTCGCCTGGGCGGAACCCTTCGCGTTGGCGTCGGCGTAGAGGCCGGCGGTGGTGACGCTGCTGCTGCTGGTCGTCTCGTGTCGGTCCTCGGCTGCCAGGAACTTCATGTCCTTGGCGTTCAGGTCCATGTTGCCGCCCGAGCTCATGCCGGAGCCTTGCAGCGTCAGGGTGTCGGTGGCCGTCACGTTCAGGTTGCCGCCGGCGTTGATGGCCGAGCCCTGGTTCTTCGTGTCCAGGGTCGAGCTGCTGCTTTCCTCGCGCTGGAACAGGTCGACCCTGTTCTCGGAGGTGGCGGTGGCGCCGGCGCTGGCCTGCGCGCTGGCGCCGGGCGTGCCCTTGCCGCCCTGGGCCGAGGCGCTGGCGCCGGCTTGTGCACCCACGTTGTTGTCGGTGCTGGCCATCAGGCCCACGCGCGTGGTGGTGGTCGTCGTGCTGGTGGTGTGCACGTCCTCGGCCGCCAGCAGGTTGACGTTCTTGGCGTCCACCGTGGCGTTGCCGCCGGCGTTGATGGTCGAGCCCTGCAGGTTGACGTCCTGCCCGGCCTTGACGCTCACGTCCTTGCCGAAGCTGAGCGTGGATCCGACATGGGTCAGGTCGGTGCTGTTGGACGTGGTCGTGCTGGTCGAGCTGAAGGCCAGGCCGGCCGAGCCCTGGCCGCCCGCCGAGGCGGACGCGCCGGCCGAGGCCGAGGCCAGGCCGCGGCCGCTGGCGGCTGCGGCCGAAGCATCGCTGGCCGTGGACTTGCTGCTGCTGGCGCCGACCTGCATGACGCTGCTGGTCTTCGTGACCGTGTTGGTCTCGTCGTAGTTGCGCCCGGCCAGCACGTTGATGTTGTTGCCCGCCTGCAGGTCGCCGCTGCCCTTGACGTCCGCCGTGGAACCCTGGAACGTGATGTCGTTGCCCGCCTTGATGGCGGCGTTGCCGCCCACTTCGAGGCTGCTGCCGACGTTGCGCACCGAGGTGGAATCGGTGGTCGTGGTGGTGGTGCTGTAGAGCGAGTTGTTCTGGCCGAAGCCGGCCGTCTTGGTCACGCCGTGCGTATCGCTCGTGTTCTCGCGCGCCACGATGTTGACGTTGTTGCCGGCGTCGAGCGCGGCGTTGCCGCCCACCTTGGCGTCGGTGCCGGCGAGCGTGATGTCGTTGCCGGCCTTCGCGTCCAGGTTGCCGCCCACCGTCAGGCCCGACTTCACCTGCGTGGTGGTGCTGGTCGTGCTGCTGGTGTAGCCGTGGTCCACGGTGCCGTGGGTGGTGCTGGTGTCCTTCTTCTCGATGGTGTCGAAGGTGATGTTGTTGCCGGCCTTGAGCGAGGCGTCGCCGCCGGCCGTCATGTTCGCGCCGAGGTTGGTGATGTCCTTCTTCGCGTCCAGGCTCAGGCTGCCGGTCGATTCGATGCCGGCGGTCTTGCCCAATTGCGTGCTGTAGAAGCTCTGCCCGCCGCCGCCTTGCGTCAGCGTCTGGTTGACGATGCTGCCTTCGCTGGAGCTGAGGCTGACATTGCCGCCCTTCATCAGGCCCGACAGGTTGCTGATGTCGCCGGTCGACGCCACGACCAGCGTGTTGCTGCCGATGATCGTGCCGCCGGTGTTGGTCAGCGAGCTCAGGCTCAGGTTGGCGTCCTGCGCGGAAATGACGGCGCCGGTGGCGATCTTTTCCTTGGTGCTCTGCGCCAGGTACACCACCGGCGTCAGCACCGTCTTGCCTTCGATCTGCGTCTGCACCATCCAGACGATGTCCTCCTTGAGCGAGGCCTGCTGCGCCGGCGACAGCGCCTTGCCGTACACCAGGCCGAGCGAATTGCTCTGGCTGGCGGCATGCTCCATCATGTCCTTCATCTGCGCGTCGGCGCCTGCATAGCCGGCGAGCACCGCCGTTCCGGTCTGCTTGATCAGCTGCTGCTTGACCAGCCAGGCCTCGTAGCTCGCGTCGCCCAGGCGCAGGCCGATCTGGTCCGGGCTGTAGCCCAGCAGGCGGCTGAGGTAGTCCGAGCCGACCGTCGCGCCGCCGGACAGGTACAGCGGGTTGGTCTCGATGAGGTATTTCGCGTTCGGGTCGAGCGACTGCACGAAGTACCCGTTCGGGTTGCCCGGCAGCGTGATGTCGATGCCGCCGAAGGACGTGCCGCTGACGCCGTTGGCCGCGTTGTCGTTCAGGTAGGACTTGCCGTCCAGCGCACGGCCCGGCGTGTAGGCGGGGTCTGCCGCGAGGGTCAGGTCGGTGCCGCGCTCGCGGTCGGTGACCGCGGCGACGGCAATGGCGTCGCCCTGGTCGCGCGACTTGCCGATCGGCGTGTCGGTCGGCCGGCTGCCGGTGAGCTTGCTGCTCAGGTTGGTTGCGCTGGTGCCGACCGCCTGGCTGCTGCTGCCGGTGGCGCCGGAATTGGTCAGCGCGAAGCCGCTGCCGTACAGCGAGGCGGCGTACAGGCCGGCGTTGGCCGGATTGCTCCAGCTCGACGTGGGAACGTCGTTGTATCCGTAGACGCCGAAGGCGCCGCAGATCGGGTCGGGGCTGTCTTCGCCGCTGCACAGCCGGTGCGAGTACACCGTCTGGATGCGGTTGACGGTCGTCCACTTGGAGGCTTCGGCATAGCGCACGACGTGGTTGCGCGTCTCCAGCGCCAGGTTGTCGTTGACGAAGCTTGCGCCCTCGAGCTTGAAGCCATGGCCCAGGTCGTCGACGATGCCCAGCGCGGCATGCGCGTTCGGGTCCGTCTGGGTGGTGTCCTGCGAAAAGCCCTGCATCGTGATGCGGTTGCCCGCATACATGGTGGCAGCCAGGTTCTTGCCGTCGTGGAAGGCGACGTTCAGGTTGCGCCCGGCCGTGATCTGCGGCACCAGCGAGGGCAGGGGCGTGGCGTAGCTCTGGCTTTCCACGTAGGTGTATTCGTAGAGCCAGGCCTCGTCCAGCCGGCCGCCGTCGCCGCCGTCGTCCTCGTGGTCGATCTCGCGCGTCTCGGAGTCGGCGCTGCGCGTCCAGGTGCGCGTGTCGCCGCCGGCGATCTCGTTGCGGAAGTTGGCCGCGACGATGCCGATGTCCTGTCCGGCATTGATCGCGGTGTTGTTGACCAGCGTGTTGGCCACCAGCTGCACGTTGACATCGCCGTTGATCTGCGCGTCCGGCGCCGCGGCGCCGCCATTGGTGAGCGTGCCGTTGGCCTTGGCGGTGAGCAGGTTGCCCGCATAGAGCAGGCCGTTGTTCGGCAGGTTGCCCGCATCGGCCGCAGGGGACGAGGTCGTCAGGTCCAGCTTGCCGCCGTTGGCATGCACCAGCAGGTTGTTGCGTGCGGAGAGGGCGCCCGTGCGGCCCACCGTGATCGACGGCGCGCGCACGTTCAGGTCATGTGCGGAGAACAGCAGGCCGTTGTTGGTGAAGTTGTTGCGCACCGTGATGTTGCCGGTGCCGGTGTTTCCCGCGGCGCTGTCCAGCGCCACCAGGATCCGGCCCGTCTTGGCGCTTGGGCCGCTGCCGCTCACGGCCAGCGTCAGGTTGTCGGCGTCGAGGTCCAGGTCGCCCTTGCCGGCCAGCGTGCCCTGCGTGCCCACGTTGACCGTGCCGACGTCGATGTCCACCTTGTTGGTGCCGGTGACGGTGCCGTCCACGTTGAGCGTGGCGCCGTTGCCCGCGACCGTGAGGGCGCCGCCGCTTTGCACCGTGCCGCCCAGCGTGGCCGTGTAGGTGTTGGTGCCCGCCGCCTGCAGCGTGATGTCGCCGTCGGCCACGATGCGGCCGTTGCTGGTGCCGTCGCCGCTGTTGGTCAGGCCGCCGCTGCCGATCTTGAGCGCCAGGTCGCCGAGCGACTGCATGGTGCCCTTGTTGTCGATCGTTCCGCCGCCGACGAAGCCGCCCCCCGCGGCGCTGGTCGCCAGGGTGATGACCCCGCCGGCCTGGTTGACCAGCTTGCCGCTGGCCGCCACCGAAGAGGCGGCGCCGGAGCCGCCCTGGAGGGTGCCGCTGTTGTCGATGCTCCCCATGGCCACCTGCAGGCTGTCGCCCAGCGCGGTTGCGCCGCTGGCGTTGGTGAGCGCGCCGGACCCGTGCAGCCCGAGCGTGGTGCCGGCCTGGAGCGTGCCGGCGTTGGCGATGCCGGCAGCGTCCGCGGTCGTGACCGACAGTGCGCCGCCGGCGCGCATCAGCGCGTTGGCTTGGTTGTCGATGCTGCCCGCGCCGATGGTGGCGTCGGTCTGGGCCTGCAGCACGGCGCCGCCGGCGTTGACCAGTTGCCCGCCGACGATGATCGAGCTGGCCGGGCTGGTCGCCTGGGTGGACAGCAGCCACACGCCGCTGTTGTTGAGGCTGCCCGCCTTGAGGCTGCTGCCGCCATCGGCCTGGATCCACCCGCTGTTGGCGACGTTCTGGCTCAAGCCGCCGTCGGCATCGGCCATATCGAGCTTGCCGCTGGCCTGGATGCGTCCGCTGTTGTCGAGCGTGCCGGAAACGCGCAGTTGCGCGTCGCCCGCGCTGGCGTAGAGCAGGCCATCGTTGTCCAGGCCTTTGGTGCCGCGCACCTTCAGCGTGGCGCCGGTCATTACCGCCTTGGAGGCGTTGGTGATGGAGCCGCCGGCGTCCACCGTCAGCGCGGTGCCGGCCTGCAGCACGCCGATGCCGGCGTTTTCCAGCGTGCTCGCGGTCGCGACGCCGAGCGCGCCGGCGGCGGCGATCGCGCCGGTGTTGCCCAGCGTCGCGGCCGAGACCTGGAGGTCGCCGGCCGATTGCAGCGCGCCGCTGTTGTCCAGCCGCGCGCCCACCTGCACGCTGTCGGCCGCGCCGGCGTTCTGCGACAGCAGCCACGTGCCCGCGTTGTTTGCCGCGCCGGTGGTGGCCACGGTGCTGCCGCCGGCCGACTGGATCCAGCCGGTGGCGCTGTTGTCCAGCGTGCCGGCGTCCACGCGCATGGTGCCGCCGCTGAGCAGGTTGGCGTTGTTGACCACCGAGTCGGCGCCGATCGTCAGCACGCCGTCGGTGTAGACGTCGCCGTTGTTGGTCAGCTGTGTCGCGCTGAGCGTGCTCGCGCTGCCGGAGACCAGCGCGCCGGCGTTGCCGAGGTCGCTCGCCTGCAGGTTCATGGCGGCCAGGGCGCGCATCTCGCCCCGGTTGTCCAGTCGCACGCTGGCGCCGCCGCTGCGTGACGAGAGCGAGACGTTCTGCCCGGCCTGCACCTTGCCGGCGTTGACCAAGGCCTGGTCGACGCGCAGCGTGGCGTTGCCGGCCAGGGCCACGATGTGGCCGGCGTTGTCCAGGCTGTCCGCGCCGATGGTGGCGTTGCCGCCGGCCTGCAGCCAGCCGGCGTTGTCGATCGCGGCGCCCTGCAGCGCGAGGTCGGCCCCGGCGATCATGGTGCCGCCGTTGGCCACGGACTGGCTTGCGCCGCCCGCCGCATCGGCGACGTCGACCGCCTGCCCGGCGCTGAGCGTGCCGGTGTTGTTCACGCTGCCGTCCGCGCGCACGGTCAGCGATCCGGCGTCGGCGCTGACCACGCCGGCGTTGTCGAGGCCGGCCCCGGCATCGATGCGGATGTTGCCGCCGGTGCTCTGTACGCCCTGGCCGTCGCCGGCTGCCGTGCTGACGACGCCGCTGGCCGACAGGTGCAGGTCGGCGCCGGAACGCACGGCAGCCGTGGACAGGGTCATGTCGCCGGCGGTCGCCGCGGCGTCGAGCGCGCCGCCAGCCTGCAGGCGCGACGTGCCGACGGCGTCGATGCGCGTGGCGCTGGCGCGCAGGTCGGCGCCGGCCACCACCGCGCCGTTGTTCAGTGCCAGCCCGCCCGCGCCGGCCTGGAGCGACGCATTGCGCGCGGCGGTGACCGCGGCGTCGTTCAAGGCGATGGCGGCAGCGGCGGGATCGGTGCTGGCCAGCTGCACGTCGCGCTGCGCGGAGATCTTGCTGCCGTTGAGCTCGATGCGGCCGGCCGCGCTGAGGCTGAAGTCCTCGCCATTGGCCGCCGCGTCGCCGCGCATGCGCACGCCGACGCCGGCCTCGGTCGCCACCAGCCGGATGCGGTTGGCGTACATGCCGCCGAGCGCGGAACTGTCGATGGCGTAGACGGGCGCCGCGCCCGTGGCGGCGGCCGGGCCGGTCACGGCGCGGCTGGCGTAGTCCCAGTTGTTGGTGCCGGTGGTGATGCCCAGGTCCTGCGCGTTGACCTGGCCGTCGATCTTCACCGAGCGGGTCACAAGGTCGAGGATCTGCTGCGCGGTGCCGTTCAGGCCGTTGCCCTGGATGAGGATGTCGCCCTGATTCACCGTGAAGCCGCCGAGCGAGCCGTCGGGCCGGATGTTCGGCATGCCGGTGGTGAGCGTGACGCGGTCGGTGTTGATGAAGCCGCAGCCGCCGCAGGTGATGCCGTAGGGGTTGGCCAGCACCACGTCGGCACGCCCGCCCAGGACTTCGGTGTAGCCGGCCAGCAGGCTGCGGTTGTTCGCCACGACCTCGTTGAGGATCACCTTCGCCGGCGTGGTGGTGTTGTAGTTGGCCATGACCTGGCCGGCCAGTTGCGACTGATACTGGATCTGGGCGGTCGAGGTGTTGTTGAGCACCAGCCCCTTCGGGTCCACGTTGAACTGCTGGTAGCGGTTGTGCGACAGCCCGGCGCCGTTGGCGCCCGCGATGTTCACCACGGTGGTGCCGTTGGGCGCCACGTACACGTTCGTCTGCCCGCCCGGCGCGACCACCGCCGACTGCGCCAGCGCGCCGGCGGCGACCAGCAGGCCGAGCAGGGGCAGGGCGCGCGGCGCGCGCTGGCGGCGGCGGGCCGCCGCCGCAGGGGCCGGCGTGGCGTCCTTCGTGGCCTTGGAAGCCTTGCCGTTGCCGCGGGCGGTTTCCGCCACGGCCACCCAGGTGGCGAGCGCGGCGCGCCAGACGATGCGATAGACGTGATTCATGGTGATGTGCTCGCTTTGTTCTTGTGTCCGTTCGTGCCGCCTACAGGGCGAACGAGAGCCGCACGCCCCACAGCGTGCCTTCGGAGGGGAGGAAGCCGGGCAGGTTCAGCGCGTGCGAGGCGAACACCTCGGCGCTGGCGGTGCCCCACTGCACGGCCGCGCCAACGGCCACGCCGGACATCGAGCCCGAGGGCACGCCGGGGGCGTTGTTGCTGACCGAGCCGAAGTCGTACCCGACGTAGAAGCGTCCGCCGAACGGCTGTCCGCCGAAGGCGCGCTGCCAGGGCAGCGACAGGTCGTTGCGGATGTAGTAGCCGCTGTCGCCCGACAACGCGTTGACCAGCGAGCCGCGCACCGAGGACGGGCCGCCGACCAGCATCTGCTGCAGCCCGTACAGCACGTCGTTGCTGTACTGGCCGCTGAACTGGCTGGTCCACGTCAGCGGCACCGGGCCGGCATCGAACCGGCGGCTGTAGCCGAGGTCGGCGACCATCTTGCGGCCCTGCGCATGCGGCAGGTCGTCCGGCAGTCCTTGGGGGTCTTCCAGCGCGCCGAAGTTGTCGATGCCCTGCACGTAGCCCACGCGGCCGTTGAGGATGCCGCCGCCGAGCTGGGTGAACGCGGTGGCGCCGAGGTCCAGCGCGCTGAGCTTGCGGCTGGCCACGCCGAGCAGTTCGCCGCCCAGGAAGCTGCGGCTGTCCTGATTGGTCAGACGCCCACCGAGCGACACGCGGCTGGCCTGATCGCGGAACACCACTCGGTCGAGGGCCAGCGACTGGCTGAGCGTGCGGCCTTCGGAGTCGAGCCGCGCGCCGTTCGGCAGATGCAGCGCGTTGGTATAGGTGCTCTCGCTGATGTCGTAGCTCAGCGTGCTGTAGCCCCATGGCACGGACACGTGCAGCGCCGACAGCTCGGCATGGTGCTCGCCGTCGTAGGGCACAGACTGGCGGCGCGTGAAGGCGATGTTCTCGTTCAGGCCGAGCAGGCCGTCTGCGCTGACCGTGGCCGACAGCGCGTCGCGCCCGGTGCTTGGCGTGCCCAGGTTGTCCCAGTTGAGGTACAGGTGCAGCGGGAGGGCGGCCTGGTTGTTCACCACCACCACGCTCTGCCCGGGCTGGCTGCCCGGCTGCAGGTCGAGCGTGGCCGAGTTCGACAGCAGGCTGTTGATCTGGTCGATGCCCTGTTCGAGGTCGCGCAGGTCGAGCCGGTCGCCGGCGTCGGCCGGGAACGCGCCGGCCAGGTTGACATTGGCCGACCGGCCGGTGTTGCGCAGCTCGAAGCGCTCGATCGTGCCTTCGACCACCGCCACCTGCAGCACGCCCGAGCGCAGGTCCTGCGCGGGCAGGTAGGCGCGGGTGGTCACGAAGCCGCGCTGGATGTAGCTGCGCGTGATGGTCGCGAGGATCGCCTCCAGGTCCTTGGCAGCCAGGCAACGGCCGGCGTTGGACTGTTCGACGTCGTGCCGCACCGCGGCGGGCAGGTCGCTGGCGCCTTCGATGCGGATCTCGCGCACCTCGCGGCAGGCGCCGGTGTCGGGCACCTTGATCTGCGGCTGCATGCTCTTGAGGTCGGCCCCGCCGGGCGCGGCCGGCTGCGGGAGGGCGCGCTGCTGGTCGTCGCGCAGGCGTTCCTGCTGCTGTCGCTCGATGATGGTGTTCTGCCGCTCGAGGCTGCGCAGGGCGTCCGCGCCGGCCCCCGCCTGGGCATGCGCGCCGGCCGCCAGGCTGGCCATGGCCAGGCCAGCCAGCGCGGCCAGCAGTGCCGACGGACCCGGCAGGATGCGTGAACGGGGTGGGGTGACGGTCGACCGGGAGCGGTGCGACGCGCCGGGCTGGAGGGTGCGCGATCCGCGCGCTTTGGAAACTGGGTGCTGGGGCATGTCCGGGGCTGCTGCGGTCGGCACCCTGGCGCCATGTGCCGAGTCAGCCGTAGACCGCTTGAAGGGCCCGAACTTTTACATAAAAGTTACGACATGCAAATACCTGAAACTAATGAGTCCAAATGTAAACGAGCGTGAACCCGGCAGCTTACAGCAGCCCGCGTTCGGCCATGGACAGGACCTGGTCGCGCGTGACCACCAGGTGGTCCAGCACCCGCACGTCCACCAGTGCCAGGGCGGCCTGCAAGGCGCGGGTCAGGCTTTCGTCTGCGCGCGAGGGCTCGGCGCAGCCGCTCGGGTGGTTGTGCGCCAGGACCACCGCGCCGGCGTGCAGCTGCAAGGCGCGGGTGACGACTTCGCGCGGGTAGACGCTGGTCTGGGTGAGGGTGCCGCGAAACAGCTCCTCCATGGCGATCAGCCGGTGCTGGGCATCCAGGAACAGCACGCAGAACACCTCGTGCGGCCGCGCGCCGATGTTCAGGCGCAGGTAGTCGCGCACGGCGTCGGGCGAGTCGAGGGTGCTGCGGGCCTTCAGGCGCTCGGCGAGCGCCCGGCGCGACAGCTCGAGCACGGCCGCCAGCTCGGCCCGCTTGGCGCTGCCGCCCAGCCCCTTGATGGCGGCGAGCTCCGGCAGGCTGGCATGCAGCAGGCCGGACAGCCCGCCGAAGTGGTCGAGCAGCTCCTGCGCAAGCTGGAGCACGTTCTTGCCGGCAATGCCGGTGCGCAGCAGCAGGGCCAGAAGCTCGGCGTCGCCCAGCGCCGCGGGCCCGCGCGCCAGCAGCTTCTCGCGCGGGCGCAGTTCGCCCGGCAAATCGTCCTTGAAAGACATTGCTTTCGGGTCTCTGCGGACCCCCTCCCTAAAATACGCGGTTCAGTGTAAGGGGACCGTCCACCTTGTCCGCGCCAAATCCAGCCTCCGCTTCCTCGCCCGCCATCCGCCCCGACGCCGCCGCGCCGGCGGTGGTCCAGCCCGGCGCCTTCCTCACGCTTCACTACCGACTGGCCGGTCCGGCGGGCGACGTGATCAACACGTTTGCCGGCAAGCCCGCCACGCTGTCGCTGGGTAACGGCGAGCTTTCGCCGGCCATGGAGGAATGCCTGCTGGGCCTGCCGGAAGGCACCCACGAGACATTCGAACTGGCGGCCGGCCAGGCATTCGGCGAGCGCAACGCCGACATGCAGCAATGGGTGGCTCGCACGCTGCTGGCGCAGGTGGGCGACCCGGACGAGCGCTACGCCGTCGGCGACGTGGTGAGCTTCCCGACGCCGGACGGGCAGGGCAGCTATGCCGGCGCCGTGATCGAGGTGAGCGACAGCGCCGTGCGCTTCGACTTCAACCACCCGCTGGCCGGGCAGCCGGTCACCTTCGAGGTGCGGCTGATCGGGGTGCTATGAGCGCGGCGGCCGACAACGCCTCGGCGACGAGGGTCGAGGAAATCCTGCTGGCCGAGCCGCGCGGCTTTTGCGCCGGCGTGGACCGGGCGATCGAGATCGTCGAGCGCGCCATCGCGAAGTTCGGCGCGCCCATTTATGTGCGCCATGAGATCGTGCACAACACCTTCGTGGTCAACGAGCTCAAGGCCAAGGGCGCCATCTTCATCGAGGACCTGGCCGACGTGCCGCCCGGCGCCACGCTGGTCTTCTCGGCCCACGGCGTGAGCAAGGCGGTGCAGGACGAGGCGCGCGCGCGCGGCTTCGAGGTGTTCGACGCCACCTGCCCGCTGGTGAGCAAGGTGCACGTCGAGGTGGCCAAGCTGGCGCGCGAGGGCTACGAGTTCATCATGATCGGCCACAAGGGCCATCCGGAAGTCGAAGGCACCATGGGCCAGCTGGACCACGGCATCCACCTGGTAGAGGACGTGGAAGACGTGGCGCGGGTCCAGCCCTCGCAGACCGACAGGCTGGCGGTGGTGACCCAGACCACGCTGAGCGTGGACGACGCCGCCGAGATCGCCGCCGCCGTGCGCGCGCGCTTTCCGAAGGTGCGCGAGCCCAAGCAGCAGGACATCTGCTATGCCACGCAGAACCGGCAGGACGCGGTCAAGCTGCTCAGCCCCCAGGTCGACCTGGTGATCGTCGTGGGCAGCCCCACCAGTTCCAACAGCAACCGCCTGCGCGAGTTGGCACAACGCCTGGGCACCGAGGCCTACATGGTCGATTCGGCCGACGAGGTGCTGCCGCAATGGTTCCAGGGCAAGTCGCGCGTGGGCCTGACGGCCGGCGCCTCCGCGCCGGAAGTGCTGGTGACGCAGGTGATCGAGCGCATCCGCGCGCTGGGCGCGGTGTCGGTGCGCAAGCTCGACGGCATCGAGGAGACGGTGAAGTTCCCGCTGCCAAAGGGCCTCAAGATTCAGGGCGGGCCGGTGCCCGGGCACATCTCGTGAGCGCGGCCGGCGTGGCCGCTTCGTGGCGCGAACAAATCGAGCAGGCGGCCGCGCGGCTGGCTGCAGACGGCCGCGGCTTCGTGCGGCAGACGCCGCTATGGAAGCTCCCCGGCGCGGCGCTGGGCGTCGAGCAGCCGGGCGTGCAGGTATGGCTCAAGCTCGAGCACCTTCAGGCCAGCGGAAGCTTCAAGGCGCGCGGGATGATGAACCGGCTGCTGGCGCACGCCGATGCCGCGTCGCAGGGCGTGATCGTCGCCTCCGGCGGCAACGCCGGCATTGCCACCGCGGGCGCCGCGCAGGCGCTCGGGGTGCCTTGCGAGGTGTTCCTGCCCGAGGTGTCCGGCGCCGCCAAGCGCGCGCGCCTGGCGGCGCTCGGCGCCAAGGTGACCGTGACCGGCGCCGCCTATTCCGATGCGCTGGCCGCGTGCCTGGCACGCCAGCGCGACACCGGCGCCCTGCTGACCCATGCCTACGACCAGCCCGAGGTGGTGGCTGGCGCCGGCACGCTGGGCCGCGAGATCGAGGCCCAGGGCGGCCTGCCTGACAGCGTGCTGGTCAGCGTGGGCGGCGGCGGGCTGGTGGGCGGGCTGGCCGCCTGGTTCGAGGCCCGCAGCCGCGTGGTGGCGCTGGAGCCCGAACTGGCGCCCACGCTGTCCAATGCCCGCGCCGCCGGCGAACCGGTGGACGTGGAAGTGGCAGGCGTGGCCGCCGATTCGCTGGGCGCACGGCGCATCGGCACCCTCGCGTGGACGCTGACCCAGGCCCACGTACGCGACGCGCTGCTGCTGTCGGACGCGGCCATCCGCGCCGCACAGCTGTGGATGTGGCGCGAGCTCAAGCTGGCGGTGGAACCGGCGGCCGCGTTGCCGCTGGCGGCGCTGCAGACCGGACGCTACCGGCCGCGCGAGGGCGAGCAGGTCTGCCTGATCGTCTGCGGCGCCAACGTCGATCCGGCCACGCTCAACGCGTGACGGCCGCTCAATGCTCGGCGTTGACCATCCACGGCACGCCGAACTTGTCGACCAGCATGCCGAAGCCCTTGGCCCAGAAGGTCTCGCCGTAGGGCATCGTCACCTTGCCGCCGGCGCCTAGCGCGTCGAACAGCTTCCTGCCCTCGTCGACCGACGGGGCCTGCACCGACAGCGAGAACCCCTTGAAGCCCTCGAAGGGAAAGTTGGGCGGCAGGTCGGACGCCATGAGCTGGTGGCCCTGCGCCTCCATCGTGGCGTGCATGATCTTTTGCTTGTGGCTGTCGGGCGTCTGCTCGGCCATGGGGCTTTCGCCGAACGTCATCGAGAAGATGACCTTGCCATCCAGGCACTGGGCGTAGAAGGCCAGTGCCTCGGCCGCGTTGCCGTTGAAACTCAAATACGCTTGCATGGCGGTTGCTCCTTTGCGCTGCGTTGCGTCCGGATCCGGATCGGGATGAGCAGCGCATGCTAGCCCCAGTCGGCGCCGCCTAGAATCCGATTCATGCTCGATATCACTCTGTTACGCAAGGACCTGCCCGCGGTCGTGGCCGGCCTGGAAAAGCGCAAGAACCCCCAGCCCTACCTCGACGTCGACGCCTTCACGTCGCTGGAATCCGAGCGCAAGCGCCTGCAGACGCGCACCGAGGAAATCCAGGCCCGCCGCAATGCCCTGAACAAGCAGATCGGCCCGCGCAAGGCAAAAGGCGAATCGGTGGACGAGCTGATGGCCGAGGTCAACGCCTTGAAGACGGAGCAGGAAGCCGGCGCCCAGCGGCTGGAGCAGATCCAGCCGCAACTGCACGACCTGCTGCTGGCCGTGCCCAACCTGCCGCACCCGAGCGTGCCGGCCGGCGAGGACGAGCAGGGCAACGTCGAGATGCGTCGCTGGAGCCCGCAGGGCGGCGCCGGCGGCGGCGCCGTGCCGCTGGGCTTCGCCCCCAAGGACCACGTGGAGCTCGGCGCGCCGCTGGGCCTGGACTTCGAGACCGGCGTCAAGCTGTCGGGCTCGCGCTTCACCGCCATGCGCGGCCCGATTGCGCGGCTGCACCGCGCGCTCGCCCAGTTCATGCTCGACACGCAGACGCAGCAGCACGGCTACACCGAGTGCTATGTGCCCTACATCGTCACCGCCGAGACGCTGCGCGGCACCGGGCAACTGCCCAAGTTCGAGGCCGACCTGTTCGCTGCCAACAAGGGCGGCCAGGAAGGCGAGGCCAGCTCCGAGGACACGGCGCTGTATTTGATCCCCACCGCCGAGGTGCCGCTGACCAACTTCGTGCGCGACGAGGTCGTGCCCGAGGCCAGCCTGCCGATCAAGCTCACCGCCCATAGCCCGTGCTTCCGCTCCGAGGCCGGCAGCGCCGGGCGCGACACGCGCGGCATGATCCGCCAGCACCAGTTCGACAAGGTGGAGATGGTGCAGATCACCCACCCGGAGCAGAGCTACCAGGCGCTGGAAGAAATGACCGGCCATGCCGAGGCCGTGCTGCAGGCGCTGGAACTGCCGTACCGCGTGGTGCTGCTGTGCAGCGGCGACATGGGTTTCGGCGCCACCAAGACCTACGACCTGGAAGTGTGGCTGCCGGCGCAGGACACGTACCGCGAGATCAGCTCCGTGTCGAACTGCGAGGCGTTCCAGGCGCGCCGCCTGCAGGCACGCTTCAAGAACGCGCAGGGACGCAACGAGCCCGTCCATACCCTCAACGGCTCCGGCCTGGCCGTCGGCCGCGCGCTGGTCGCGGTGCTGGAGAACCACCAGCAAGCGGACGGCTCGATCCGCGTGCCGGCCGCGCTGCGGCCCTATATGGGTGGGCTCGAACTGCTGACGGCCTGAAAAAGCCTGCTAGAATCGCAGGCTCGACCAGACACCGGAGAGGTGGCAGAGTGGTCTAATGTACCTGACTCGAAATCAGGCGTGGGTTCATAGCCCACCGAGGGTTCGAATCCCTCCCTCTCCTCCAAGAACATAAGCGCTATGCGGGTTACAGCCCCATAGCGCTTTTTTACTCCCATTCCTACCCCCAATTTGAGTTGGATTGAGTTGGGCGGCGCTGGACGCAGCGGTGTTCGCTCGCATTCCTGGGCTATCTCAAATGCGGCGCGAGAATGCTCTAATCATCGACTACCGATTGAGCTCCCGAGGTGTCACCGATGAGTGCGCTGCAAGGATTGCAGCACAGTCGCTGAAGTACGGATACTTGCGCCAATCGTCACGATGGCCTACCACGTACAGGCGCCGTTTGGCGCGACTGGCAGCGACGTTCAGGAGATTGGGGCGCTGTGAAGCCCATTGCTTTGCGCCGGGCTTGTTCGGATTGCCGCCCAGGGCCACGATCACCACGTCCGACTCCTTGCCTTGCGCGGTGTGGATGGTGCCAACTTGGATGCCAGCGATTTGCTGCGCGACGATGCGCAACTGCCTGACCACAGCGCGGAACGGCGAGATCAAGAAGATCTCGCGGGGAGCCACGCCCGAGTCAAGGAGTTGCTGGATCAACTCTTGAACAACGCGGCCCTCGCGTTCGATCCAATGGCCGTCCGCATCGCCGCCTTCCACGTGCACCCATTGGCTCGCGGGCAAATCAAGCGCAAGGCGATTTGGCGTGCCAAACACCATGAGACCGCTGTAGGCGATGGCGTTGGAGATAGCAAACATCGGCTGGTCGCAGCGGCGGTGGACGCGCAGGGGAGCGCCAACCCAAAGCGGTTCATCAGCACCCTGGAGCCTGGTGCCGAATTGGCTGATCCGGTCGGCTAGTTGCTGAACCGAAGTGCGACCGGGCAACCAAGTTTCGGCCACCGAGAAGTGCTGGCGAAGCGATTGCTGCGCGGTGAATGGAATCGTGACCACAGGTTCCAGCTGGAGCGGATCGCCAACGACGACTGCGCGCTTTGCTCGCCAGATCGCACCAGCCGCCAGCTGCGGTGCTGCCTGACCGGCTTCGTCAATCAACAACCATCCCAAAGATTCCCGGCCCAGATGCGAGAACAGTCGATCAAAAGACGCAAAGGTGGTGGAGACGACGGGGACCAGGAAGAACAGAGTCGTCCATGCCGCACGAACCGCGTCCGGAGAGGCGTCGTTGGGGACCCTGCCCGACAACACGTCCATTGACGCTTGGAGGCTCTTGCGCATCGTCGATGGATTGGCCAGCACGAACGCCTTGTGCAGAGCCAGCGCGGCGAGGAAGACCTTGGCGCGCGCTTCGTTCCAGGCAGCGTCCGCCCAGGGCGAAGACAGTTCGCGGGCATCCTCCGCCTGCTGCCACTCGGACACCGTAGGAAATGCCGAACCCAGCTGCTTTTTCGCGACGCGCAGGCGCTCGCGCACTGTTTCCAACTCTTTGTGAAGCGCTTGCGCGGTGGCGAGGAGCTTTTTTTCCTCACGATCGAGGGCGTCAGTCTTGCCCGACTGCTCAGTCACTTCCGCAGCCTTCTTCTCCAGCAGCTCCTGCGCCGCGTCGGTAGCGGTTGCCAAGCTCTTGTCCTTGAGCCGCCATTCCTTGAACGCGCGTCCCAAGGTCATGATGATTTCGACAATGCCCGGCCGAAGTTTTCGGTAATCCAGCCGTGCATCTTGCGCAGCGCGAAGCTGTTGGGCGAGACGCAACCGTTGCGTCTCAAGCGCAACAGCGGCGTCTGCCGCCGATTTCTGTAGTGCGACATGCGCGCTGTGCTTCTCGTTGGCGCTCGAAATTTCACGATGAAGCGTCGCGAACCGTGCGTAGGCCTGATGTGCTTGCTCTCGCGTGCGCCGCAAAGCTTGTTCGTCCGCGACGACGGCCTTGAAGTCGGCGGTTGCCTTGCGCCAGTCGAACGGCTGGCCCTCGACGGACTTCAGCCAGTTCAGCAGGCCAGAAACGCTTGAATCGTCGGCTTGGAGGTTCTGCGCCTCCTTGCTGCCGTACCAAAGGCGATTGGTGAACTCGTTGCGGTTGGCCTTGTTGCCTAGCCGCGCAGCCACCATGGCCCAGGCAGGCGCATCCAGCAGGCGACTTCCGAAGTCTGAAAAATAGTCGGTTGTGTCGCGCCAAGCAGGATCGATCGCATCCACACCAGGAATCTCCCGGGTGACGTTCTCGACGGCCCCGTTGTTGGCCGATGCGATCACGATCTCGAAGCCTTGGAATTGCTCCTTCCAGATCGAAACGACTCGATTGAACTTGTCGACCTTCCAGCGGCCTTCGCCTTGGAATGCGTCGTCGGGGCGCGCCAGTCCGGACAAGCGCATCGCTCGCTCCACAACGACGGAGGCGATCAGGTCGCGCAGCAACGTTGTCTTGCCCGTGCCCGGTGGCCCGTTGACGGCAAACACGCCCGCGCCGCTGCCGTCGGTCAGCCCCAACTGCTGCGTCATCGAGTTGATCGCAAACTGCTGGCTGAAGACCAATGGATGATGGCCATTGCTCGGCCAGCGTCCGCGTGGGAAGAGATGGGGTGACAACTGCTCAAACAGCGTTGCGATGGACTGCCGAACATCAACGCGTGCCGCGAGCTTGGGTGTGTCGGCCAACAGGTCCTTCAGGCCCGTCCCGATGTTTCCCCTGCGCGCCTCCTTCGAGACCCGGGCGAGGTCCTTGAGATAGAAGCTGTTGAGAAAGTCGTTGTCTTCTGCGGTGTACTTCCTCGACGACGCGACGAGGCCGCACCGGATGCGGATGGCCAGATCGGGCACTAAGTGCAGCAGGCCGAGCTTCGTGGCAATCCGCTCGGTGGCAGCCAGCAGGTCGCTGTAGCCGAGCGGCCTTCCCACCCGAAAGCCCTTGCCAAGCAACTCATGGCCGCGCACGTCGTCATTGGTGACGGCGTAGCGGTGCTCAAAATCGCTGGCAATCTGCTCAGCCGCTTCCTCGAAGCCCTCCAGCCATGCGGAACTGCTCGGAGACGGCTCCAGTGTTCTCGAAGTCGCCCACGCGCAGCTTGAAAGCACCGAGGTGTGGAACAACGAGCGGCCGTCCTCCGTGAGAGAGAACGCGAAGAGGCACGTTTCGCCGTCGCTGCGCTCGTCAAACGACTCTTCGTCTTTGCCTAGCTTGTCCTCCAGCACAGTGCGCACCGAGGCGGTGGCGAGAACCCCGCAATAGACGGTGAATCGCCTGGACATGCTCTTGGGCGGCCACTTTTGGCTTAGTGCATGCGCGGGCTCCCAAGGAAGCGCATGAGCCGTGCTGGCAGCGAAGACTGGCTCACTTTTGTCGTTGGGCGCAACACGCGGGATGTTCTGCGGCGAGAAGATTTCGATGGCGCGCCAGTATTCAAGAATGGCGGCAAGTCGGTCGTTGTTGTTGCTCATGCGGTCTGTACGGCCGGCGTGCAACGAATGATGCATTTACGCCCCGGCGCCCGGAAGCTTAGCAGTACAAAACGCTGCATCGAGGAAATAGCAGGCCAGCAAGTTCATCGCCCGTGTGCATGCAATGCGAGAGTGATCCCCAATTTTGAAGATGCGCGCAAATCAGGTGATCACGCCCTTCCTTCCACGAACGAAGAACAAAAGCCTCTAAATGGTATAGCGCAATTCAATAAGACGGATGACGATGAGCAGGCGTCCGTGGAGACCTCCCAGCAACGCGCGGGAGGTAATTGGAACTTATATTGGCAGCGGTGCTAGTGGCATTGTGAATCGCCCCGGATTTTGTAGACACCTTTGAGTCTCAAACCGCCATGAGTAAGCAGAGATGCTCCGAAGAATTCAAGACCGAGGCGGTTAAGCAGATCTCAGAGTGCGGCCACAAGGTGGCCGACGTATCGGCCCGGCTGGGCGTCAGCCAGCACAGCCCGTATCAGTGGATCAAGGCCCATCGAACGGTGATCGTCAGGCGCAGGGGTCACAGCCAGACGAGTTGCGCAGGCTGAAGGCCGAGCTCAGGCGTGTGACCGGGGAGCGCGACATCCAAGAAAAAAGCCGCAACGTACTTTGCCAAACGGTCCGGGTGAGGTACGCGTTTATCAAGCGCCATGAGGACGACACAGCGTGCGCCACATGTGCTATCCGAGCCGCAATCAAGCCAGAGCAGATGTCTTCAACTACATCGAGATGCTCTACAAGCCGAAGCGGCGTCACAACACTGCCGGCGACTTGTCTCCTGTAGAGTTCGAACGACGCCATTTCCAACGGCTCAATAGTGTCTAGGGAATCGGGGTCGATTCAATTCATTCATGCGCCCCTGCAAGCCATGGTCTGAATCTCTCACTCTGCCGGTGGCTTTTTTGTTTTGAGCGATGGTTCTATGCTGGCGAAGTTGAATCGACCGGATCCCATCGAGCCGGTAGTCGAGGCCAGCGGCGCTTGCGCAGGAAGGGTGAACTGCGCTGACACACAAGGCAAATGAAGACATTGACTGAGTTCGACGCAAGACTTCGCGAAATGATTCCTTTCGAGTCGCGCTTGCGTCCCTTCGTGTGCGAGGGCAATCCGCTCGATTGCGAGATTTTCATCGTGGGGATCAACGCGGCAACTCCGTTGTCCGGCCCTTTCTGGCTGGACTGGGACGCCACGCTGGGATTCAACTACCAGCAATGGCTGCAGACCTACCTGAGTGAACGCGGTGGCACGGCATCCATACACGCCAGCGGCTGTTTGCCTTCACGCGGGCGGCGGCACCCAGGAAGGTGCTGGAAACAAATCTGTGGCCGATGGCCACCGGCAAGGCCAGCGCGCTGCGACGCGAAGACAAGAACTCGATGATCTTTGACTTCCTCGTCCAGGCCATCCGGCCAAAGGTCATCGTGACCCATGGAAAGCCGCCCAGCGACTATCTAAGTCAGCACGGGCGCAAGCTGTCCCATGGCGCCCAAGTGATCAATGCTGAGCGTCATGCCGCATACATCTCGATCGCGCGCGCCGAAGAACTTGGACGCGAGGCAGCGCTGCTCGCGTCCAAGCTTCCGGTCCAAAGCTGATGGAGATTGGTGAAGAATGGGCTGTTGCCAGTGCAAAACGACATGCGGCGCAGTGACGAGTTTCATGCACGCCATCCCTGGGTCAGGTACGTCGTGACGAGCACGGCAGTGCTGGGGGGCGCCGTTGTGGGCGCTATCGTGGCGACGATGTTGGTGCGCTGACCCGAACTTCGTCGCTGCAATCAGCTTTCGCGCGCCGGCAGATAGCCCCCGATGACGCGGGCGACGCCTTGCAGGTGCGCGAACTCCTCATCGCTGAACGGCTGCTCGGTGACGTCGAAATGGCACAGGGTGCCGAACAGCTCCCCGGTCGCGTCGATCACCGGCACGCCGTGGTAGGAGACCATCACGCCCTTGTAGGGATGGCCGTCCAGGCGATCTTCGTTCGCTGAGTTGCTTGTCAGGAAGGTGCCGTCGCGCATGACGAATTGGCAGAAGCTGTCGCCAAGCGGGACTTCCGCTAGGAACTGCGGCCTTGCCTCGCCGGCCTTGTCCACCAGCACGATGTTCTTCAGAGTCTCGCGGTCGAGCTGATACAGCGCCGTGTACCTGTGCGCCACGCGGCCGTTGAGGCCCATGAGCCCCGCGGTCAATCCGAAGCGGCTGCAACGGTCCGCGAATTCCTGGACGTCCGGCGTGGGCTGGAAGGGTGGAAGCGCCTTCAGCAGTTGCTGGTACTGCGCGTCGATGTCGTCTTCCCAGCGATTGCAGGCCTCGAGATAGATGCGGTCCGCGTGTTGAGGGTCCTTGCCCGCAACGAGGCCGAACCTCGGGTAGGGCGCGATCTCGCGTCCGGCCGCACGCAATGCGCGTTCCTTGTGGAATCGGGAGAGCTCGCTCATGCCGCGATTCTAGGCTGCGCGGCCGGTACGTCCGTCAACCGCTGAAGTTGGTTTCTGCGGCGACGCGCTGACGGGCCAAGGCCTGCGCGATGGTGTCGCCTTGGGCGTGAAACGGGTCGCCGCCGGTCGCGCCGGCCGGCTGGTAGTCGAACAGCTGCGCGAACGGCCGCAGCTTGCTGGCCGAGCCGCGGGTGTAGATCACGCTGCGACGCAGGAGCGCCCCGATGATCAGCCCGTGAAGGCGGCCGGTGACGATCCAGCGCGCGCGCCCATACGGCTGCAGCAGGCCGTGCTCGATGCCGCCTTGCGCGGCAACTTCCACCGTCACCGGCATGGCCTCCTGGACGGCAGCGGCGAAGCTGCGGCAGAAGTCGAGGCCCAGTTCCGTTCTCGAGTCATGCGACACGACGATGACGTGCTTCATTCCGCATCGCTCGAACAGGTCGCGCAATACCTTCAGGATTTCCGAGGGGTCTTCCACCCGGCCTTCCTGCACGTCGATGCCCGGCGACACGAGGCATGCGGATGTCTCGGGGTGGCCCGCGGGCAGATGCACGCATCCGTCCAGGAACGCGAGGTCTCCCGCCCGCTCGACCCTATCCGCCACGGCCGGGAAGTCGGCGCGCAACGCCTTTGCCGACAGCGGGTCGCGAACGCAGATCCTGTCGCAGCAAGCGAGGATGCGCCCGAAGAGCCGGTGCCGCCACCCCGATGCGATCGGTGTCGCGCCGGAGCCGATGACCCGCACGGTCCGCCCCGACGCCTTTGCCAGCCAGGCGACGACGGTGGTGAAGAGCAGCCAGCCCAGCGATATCTCGTTCCTGATGGCATGGCCGCCCCCGATCCAGATCGAGCCCGACCCACACGCGCGCAGCGCACGCAGAGGCTCGTCGCGCATCGCGATGACCTCGAAGCCTTCCTTCTCGAATTCGCTGCGAACTTCTTCGCTGGGCCGGCGGTAGGGCAGCACGGTGACTTGCCCACCGTCGCGCGACAGGCGGCGTGCCGCGGCAAGCGAAAGCATCGCGTCCCCGAGGTTCACGAACTCGCCGGGGAGCACTGCGGATTTCGCGGGAATGGAACCGGTCATGGGCGCGCGGCAGTTGCGAGACGGCCGGGTGTGCGTTGAAAAGTACGAAAAAAGGACTGGCGCAAAGGTGGCATTGGTGATGGGATCGTGGCGTGCCGCAGCAGAAACCGTGCCGGGCGAAGGGAAGGCAGACGTCTCGGCATGTCAGTGCCGCGTGCTGCTCTTATAGTTTGCATGCGCTTGCACCGTATCACGTGACGGTTTACGCGTTGTCACCGCTGGCGCAGGTCTTGTCGGACAACTGCCATGAGGCCGTGTCGGACAACAGCCATCAACCTTCACAAGGCCGGTCGCGGCCAGCATTCGCAATGCCATTGGCCGTTCTACCGACTGGTATAGCCGCCCGCGCGGGACAGGCCGCGTGCCTTGCGTTCGCAACGTTCGTCGGCCTGTCGCTCGCCTGTCCGGTCGTCGCAGCGGCCGCGGATGCGGAAGGCGATGAAAGCGCCGGCGTTGCGTGGGGCGTGGCGCCGTCGGCCGCGCTCACCTACAACCCCGAGGCCTGGCTTCCCGCGATGGCCGAGGCCGGCGCCGCAAGCGTGCGTGGCTTCCATTCCACGCCGGACCTCGACCGCTCCACGCCGATCACGTCCGCCGGCATGTCGGTGGTCGGCATCCTGCAGTGGAGCAGCGGCGGCGTGCACTCGCTGCCGGTGAACGACCTGGCGGGCTGGCGCCGGTACGTCACCGCCCAGGTCAGCCGCTACCAGGGCCGGATCAAGTACTGGGAGGTGTGGAACGAGCCGCCCAACTTCACGGCCGACAAGTCTCCCGCGTCGTACGCCAAGGTGGTGGCGGCTGCCTTCGACGCGGCCAAGGCGGTCGATCCGGCGGTGCAGATCGGCCTGGCCGCCAAGAGCAACCATGTCAACTGGCTGGCCGAGAGCATTGCCGCCGGCGCGGCCGGCAAGTTCGACTTCGTGACGTTGCATCCCTACGAGGTGGCCGCCTTGCTGCCCCAAGGCTGGGAAGGCCAGTTCATGGCCATCGTGCCGCGCGTGCGCGCAATGCTGCGCGAAAGAAACCCCGACAAGGCCGACGTGCCGGTGTGGTTCACCGAAATCGGCTTTCCGGCCACGCCGCCGGCCGGCGGCGGCGACGGCGCGCAGCTGCAGGCAGACATGCTCGTCAAGATCTACACGATGGCGCTCGCCCAGGGCGTGGCGCGCACGTACTGGTTCGACCCGAGCGACAGCGAAGGCCTGACGATGGGCCTGACGCGCGCCGACGGTGCCCGGCGCCCCGCATGGCAGGCGCTGCGCAGCCTGCGCGGCGCACTGGGCGCGCGGCCCGCCTATGCCGGCTGGATCCAGCCCGGCAACGCCTTCTACGGTTTCGTGTTCGAGGCACCGCAAGGCGTGGCGCTGGTCGCATGGTCGCGGGCCGGCCAGTCCACGCCGCTTGCGTTGGCGTCCGACGTTGACGTGATCGATCCGCGCACCGGCTCGGTCACGCGGGGCGCAACGCCGACCGTCTCTGACGCGCCCTCGATCCTGATCGCCGCAGCCGACTCGGCGCAGGCCCGGCAGTGGCTGGGCGAAGCCGCCGGCAGCCGCGACCGGCCGTTCGCATGGAATGGCGATCACGGAGCTTCGTCGTCGGTGCAGATGACCGCCGGCGACGCGCCGGACGGCGTTTTCATGGTGAACCCGCCGCCTGTGACGGTGGTGGGCGGCGTGGCCGAGTTCGACCTGGAAGGCAAGCGCGGTGCCTGCTTCGCGGTGGACCCGGCGTTCCTGCCATACGCCACCACGCCGATCCGCATCTCCGTCGAACTGCGCGGCCATGGCCGCGGCAGCCCCGGCTTCAATCTCAAGTACGAATCGGATGCGTCCATCGCCAAGGCCGACGCCAACGGCCTGGTGAACTTGCGCGAGGGCTGGTTCCGCATCGACCGGAGCGCCTTCTACGAGAAGACCTGGACACTGCCCAACGCCCGCTTCGTCGGCATGTACGGCTACAACTTCTGCCTGGATGCAGACAGCCCCGCGCACTCCGGGTTCAGCATCCGGCGGGTGACGGTGAGCAGGTAGCGCGGGGCAGGATGCCCGGCGTCACCTTCGCCCGCGTCGTCGGGCTGTCATGCCTGGCAGCGCTGCTGGCGCTGGCCTGGGCGCTGCATGCCGGCTGGATCGTCATTCCCGGGCGCTACAACCCCTGGGCCGAACTCGACCCGCTCGACACGCCGAACTTCCTGACCGGGCCGAAGCTCGCACGCGCGCAGCGCGATCCGGCCCGTTGCCTGGCCATGCTCGAGACCGCCGGCGTGCGTTTCGACGCCGTGCCGGACCGCGCCACCGGCGACGGCTGCGCGCTGGACAACGCGGTGCGCCTCCGTGGCAGCGCAGGGGCCGCGCTGGGCAGTTCCGCGCTGCTGAGCTGCCGGGCGGCGTTGTCCTTCGCGTTGTGGGAGCGGCATGTCGTGCAGCCCGAGGCGCAGCGGCTGCTGGGTGGGCGCATTGCGCGCATCGATCACCTCGGCGGCTACGCCTGCCGCAACGTGGTGACCGGGCGGCGCCCGGAGGAGGGCGCACCCGGCCGGCGCAGCCGGCATGCCACGGCGGACGCCTTCGACGTGGCCGCGTTCGTCGTGGCGGACGGCCGCCGCACCATCGCGATCCGGCGCGACTGGGCGCTGCGTGCGGCAGAGGCGGGCGGCGCATACGACCCGGCTGCGCAAGCCGCCTTCCTGCGTGCCGTGCACGACGGCGCGTGCGGCCTGTTCGACGGCGTGCTGGGGCCCGACTACAACGCGGTCCATGCCGATCACTTCCATCTCGAAGTCGGCGGCTGGCGCACCTGCCGCTGAGCCAACGCTCGGGCGCGGCGCATGTGACTGCCGGCCGGCCGCGCAGGCGCCATACTGAAGCACCTATGTCCGATTCCACCGACCGCTTCCACAGCTACGTCCCCGGCGAAGGCCACGGCCTGCCGCACGACCCCTTCAACGCCATCATCGGTCCGCGCCCCATCGGCTGGATCTCCACGCGAAGCGCGGAAGGCGTCCTGAACCTGGCGCCCTACAGCTTCTTCAACGCGTTCAACTACACGCCGCCCATCATCGGGTTCGCCAGCCTCGGCAGGAAGGACACGCTGCGCAACATCGAGGCCACGGGCGAGTTCGTCTGGAACCTGGTCACGCGTCCGCTTGCCGAGGCCATGAACGAGAGTTGCGCCGCCGTCCCGGCCGAGGTCGATGAATTCGAACTCGCGAAGCTCACGCCGCTGGCCTCGACCGTGGTGGCGCCGCCGCGCGTGGCGCAAAGCCCCGTGACTATGGAGTGCAAATGCACCCAGGTCGTGCCGCTGCGCGGCGTGGACGGGGCGACGGCGCCCAGCATCCTGGTGCTCGGCGAGGTGGTGGCGGTGCACATCGAGCGCTCGCTGCTCAAGGACGGCGTCTACGACACGGCCGCGGCGCGGCCGGTACTGCGCGGCGGTGGGCCGGCGGACTATTTCATCATCGAGGCGCCCCAGCGGTTCCGCATGTTCCGGCCCAAGTAGCCGGGCCTGCTGACGGCGGCCCCGCTTGTCGCATATGCTCGGCGCCGTGGTGCGGGGCCCGGCCCCGTTGGTCGAAAGCCCTGCAGGAATGGAAATGACCGCTCTTTTCCGTGTTCCCCTGACCAGCCCGGCGCGTTCCGGCGCGTTGCGCCGCGGCGCGGGCTACGCCCTTGCCGTGCCGCTGGCGCTGCTGTCGGTGGCGCCGGCGCACGCACAGTCGACCGCCGCGCCGGACGCATGGCGCTACGGTTGGTCGATCTACGGCTACTTTCCCAGCATCGGAGGCGCCACCAGCGCGGCTACGTCAGGTGGCGGTGGCGGTGGCGGCGGGCCGACGCTCGACGTGGACGCCGGCAAGGTCATCGACGCGCTCAAGTTCACCGTCATGACCAGCCTGGATGCGAGCAACGGCCGGTACGGCTTCTTCACCGACCTGATCTATCTCGACCTGGGCGGCAGCAAGCAGCGCAGCCGCGACTTCACCATCGACGGCGCGCCGATCTCGGCCAATACCTCCGCCGACCTCAGCTGGGACCTCAAGGGCGTGCTGTGGACACTGGCCGGCCAGTACCGGGTGCCGACCGATCCGCGCCTGACGCTCAACCTCCTGGGCGGTGTGCGCATGTTCTGGCTCGAGCCGTCTCTGCGCTGGAACATCTACGGCGACGCCGGCGGTATCGCCTCGGCCGCGCGTGTCGGCGAGGCCAGCGAGAGCCAGACGCTGTGGGACGGCATCGTGGGCGTCAAGGGCCGGTGGGCCCTGGACGACGCCGGCCGCTGGAGCGTTCCCTTCTACGCCGACGTCGGCACCGGGCAGTCGCACCTCACATGGCAGGCCGCGCTCGGGGTGAGCTACGCGTTCGACTGGGGCGACATCACCGGCATGTGGCGCTACATCTCGTACGACATGAAGTCGGGCGACATGGTCGACAAGCTGAACTTCAACGGGCCGATGGTCGGCGCCACCTTCCGCTGGTAGGCCCGGCCCGCTGCCGCGCGCGCCGCCAAGCCCGTGCGCGCCGCGCCCTCAGTCGTGCAGCGACGACAGGAACTGCCGCAGCTCCGGCGTCTGCGGCTGCCCGAAAAGCTCGTCCGGCGGGCCCATCTCGTGGACCCGGCCTTGGTGCATGAAGATCACGCGGTCGGCCACCTTGCGGGCGAAGTTCATCTCGTGCGTGACCATGAGCAGCGTCATGCCTTCCACGGCCAGCGACTCCACCACGCGCAGCACCTCGCCGACCAGTTCCGGGTCGAGCGCGGAGGTGATCTCGTCGCACAGGAGCACGGCCGGCTCCATCGCCAGCGCGCGGGCGATGGCCACGCGCTGCTGCTGGCCGCCCGAGAGCTGGTCGGGCATCGCGTCGAACTTCTCGGCCAGGCCGACGCGCGCGAGCAGGCGGCGCGCCTGCGCGGCGGCATCGGCCTTGCCGCGCTTCTTCACCAGCGTCGGCGCCAGCATGATGTTGCGGCCCACCGAGAGATGCGGAAACAGGTTGAAGCTCTGGAAGATCATGCCGACGTGCTGCCGAAGCTCGCGCATCGCCATCGCGCTCTCGTGCAACAGCGGCTTGCCGTCGACGGTGAGCGAACCTTCCTGGAACACCTCCAGCCCGTTGATGCAGCGCAGGAGCGTGCTCTTGCCCGAGCCGCTCTTGCCGATGATCGCGATCACCTCGCCGCGCTTCACGTCGAGATCGATGCCCTTGAGCACCTCATTGTTGCCGTACGACTTGCGCAGCGCGGTGATGCGCACGATGGGCGCGGCCGCCGAAGTGACGGCCGGCCGGGGAGCTTCAGCGACGAGCGCCATGGAATTTCCTCTCCAGATTCTTGGCGTAC
>Ga0160470_100314_pt1 | contig 28102 bp, 28 predicted proteins | sample HID1973I_E11MG_FD_108214 | JGI IMG/M metagenome (GOLD analysis project Ga0160470, IMG submission 108214) | Enriched mosquito-associated microbial communities from UW Madison campus, WI, USA - HID1973I_E11 MG | ecosystem: Host-associated > Arthropoda: Insects > Digestive system > Unclassified ... | reverse complement strand
GGTGGCGGCGGCTGCGCTGCCGAGCGGGGGCAGCGCGCGCGCGACGGCGTGCTTGCGGCTCTTGATGTAGGCCATGCAAATTCTCCGGGAATGGCGGTGAGAGAGGAGAGAACTCGCTGGCGGTCCGGGGGCCGAATGCGGCCTCGGAGTGGCTTGTGAGATTTCAAATACAAATGATAACGACTCTCAGTACAAAGGTAACCATTGCCACATCAACGATTGACATTTGCGTTGCGAAGGCACGACGCCGCTGTGACGCGTTCGTCGATCGATGCGTGCTGCGCGCCCGCGCCCGGCTGGCGCCGGTCAGTACACGTCCCGACGATAGCGGCCGCTGCGCAGCAGTTCGCGCACCAGGTCGTCGCCGGCGATCTGGCGCAGTGCGGCGTCAACCCCTTGAGCCATGCCTTGAAGGCTGCCGCAGACGTAGATGGCGGCGCCGCGCTCGAGCCACCGCAGCAGGTCGTCGCCGGCGGTGAGCAGCCGGTGCTGGACGTAGCGCCGCTCCTCCTGGTCGCGCGAGAACACCCAGTCCATGCGGGCCAGTACGCCGGCCTGCAGCCACCCGTCGATCTCGCTGCCCAGCAGGCGATCATGCTGCGCGTTCCGCTCGCCGAACATGAGCCAGTGACCATGGCGGCCTGATGCTGCGCAATGGCGTAGATGGCTGCGCAAGCCGGCCAGCCCGGTGCCGTTACCGATCAGAACCAGCGGCCTGTCGTCGTTGCCCTGCAGGCGGAAGCCGTGGTGCGGCCGCAGTTGCAATTGGACCTCGCCGCCGATCGGCAGCAGGGTGCCCAGCAGGCCCGAGGCGGCGCCGAGTTGCCCGTCCGGATGACGCTCCTGCCGCACCATCAGTTGCAGCGAGCCCTCGGCCGGCAGGGACGCAATGGAATAGTCGCGCGGGCGCCCCGGGTCGGCTTGCAGATGCAAACGGGCCAGATCGCCGGATCTCCACTCAGGGAGGCTGTCGCCTGCCCGCGGCACCAGGCTCAACAGGAACACCGGGGCGCCGGCGCTGCCGGCGTTGAGCAGCTCGCGCGCGGCCAGCCGCCACGCAAGTTTGGGCGAGGCACTGGCCGCGGACGTTTCGGGCGTAGCGTCATCCGGGCCGCCAGGGCTGCGGCGAACCAACTGGCGCCACTGCGCCAGGGCGGCCGGATCGGCATTGTCCACCTCGATGCGTGCCCGCTCGGGTTGGGCGCCCCGGGCGGCCAGCCAGTCGTCGAGCCGTCGCCCAAAGCCACAGAAATGTCGGTACTGGCGATCGCCGAGTGCCAGCACCGCATAGTGCAGCGCGGGCCAGGCGTCGGCATGGGCGCTGTCCATCACGGATTCGGCAAAGACGCTGGCACCGTCGGGCGGATCGCCTTCGCCGTAGGTGCTGGCGATGAACAAGGCGCGGCGCGCTTGCCGCAGATCGTCTGCGCCGACGGCATTGAGCGGCAGCACGCGTACGGGTTCCCCGCCTTCGGCCAGCCAGCCGGCGGTCTGCCAGGCAAGCGCCAGCGCCTGCCCGGTCTGGCTGGCATGAAGCACCAGCGTGGCCGGCCGGTCGCGGTCACCGGCCAGTGCCGCCGCCGTCGCCGCGTCCTGGCGGCGGCGCCGCCGCAGCCGCCAGAATATCGCCGAGCACATTGCGGCATACGCCAGCAGCGTGGCCGCTGCGGCCACGGCGCGCCACTGGTATTCGCTCATGGGGTCGCGCGATGCGAAAGGCGGCCGCCGGTTGACGCCGTGGCTTCGTTCGGCCAGGCGTCGCTCGCGACCCACTGCACGCCTTCGTCGGTGCGCAGGCAGAACACGGCGGCCAGTGCATGTCGCTGGGCAAACGCCAGCCCATCGTCCGGGCCCAGGACTGTCATCACCGTGGCCAGCGCATCGGCCTGCATGCATTCGTCGTGCACCACGCTGACACTGGCCAGCCGGCCGTCCACCGGGAGCCCGTTGCGCGGGTCGATCGTATGGGACCAGCGCAAACCCTGCGCGTCCCGGTGGGCGTGCCAGCGATCGCCGGAAGTGGCAATGCTGCGGTCGGCCAGCGGCAGGCGCAGGCCGACGCCGGGAGCGGTTTCGATCTGCACTTGCCATGGCTGGCCGCCCGGGCGTCGGCCGCTTGCGCGCAACTCTCCGCCGATCTCGAGAAGGAAATCCGACAGGCCCAGATTGCGCAGCGCGATGGCGGCGTGGTCGACCGCGAATCCCTTGGCAATGCCCGACAGATCGAGCGCCATGCCTCCTGGCTGGAGCACCGTTGCGGTCGATGCGTCGAAAGCAAGGCGTTGCCAGCCCGTGCGCTCACGCGCTCGTGCGAGGGCACCGGCGTCCGGTCGGGATGGCTGGCCCTGCGCGTGTGCGCCGAAGCCCCAGAGCGAGACCAGCGGCCCGACCGTCGGATCGATGGCGCCGTCGCTCAGGCCCGCCCAATGCAGTGCGCAAGCCAGTACCCGCGCGAACTCCGGCGCGAGCGCGAAGCGCGTGCCCGGCGCCGCCTGCCGGAACTGGCAGATGTCGCTGTCCGCATGCCAGGTGCTCATCTGGCCGATCACCGCGTCGAACGCTGCGACGAGCGCCTGGCGTACCGCCTCGTGGGGCAGCATCGCCGGGTTGTCAAAACGCAGCGACCACCCGGTGCCCATCGTCTGGCCCGACAGGTCCTGCACGCTGGCCGAATCCGCCGGGCGTGGCACGGCCGCGTTGGCGTACCCGCCGAAGTGCGGCTGTGCGTAGTCGGCCGTCGCGCGAGGGGGCGGACGCACGGTCAGGGCAGCACTTCGAGCGTGGCGGTGTAGGTCAGCCGCCGTTCCTTGGCATTGGGCACGCTCGTCTTGTTGTCGCGCGTGCTTGCCTCGAGCCAGTACATGCCGGCTTGCGGCCAGGTGACGCTGAACTCGCCCTTGGCGTCGGTCTTGACGGTGACTTCGGCCAGTTGGTCTCGATAGCGCGTGTCGCCGCGGGTGATGTTGACCGCCATGCCGGCGGCCGGCTTTCCGTCGACATGCATCGCGAAGGTCGCCTTCTCGCCTTGGACCAGGTCGGCTGGAGACGTCCTGGGCAGGAGTTCGAGCCCCTTGCCGGTGGCCTTGATTGCGCTCGGCTTGCCGACCGTGGCGAAGGTTTCGATGCGGCCGATGGACTCGGTCACCTCCACGTCGGTTGCGCCGGCCGGGATCTTCGAGGCGATGTCCTCCACGCTGCCGCGCGCCCGCTTGACCTGGCCGTCGCCGGCTTCCTTCCAGCGGGCGAACGCGCCCTGGTTGAGCACGGCGATACGGTAGGTGCCGGTCTGCGTGAGGTTCAGGTCGAACACGCTGCGCAGTTTGCCGGTGGCGGCGTTCTCCGGCGCCAGAGCGCTGCCATCGGGCGCCACGACGGTGAGATTCTCGAGCGCCAGCGGCCGGTGATTGAAGAAGAACAGGTCGTTCGACACCGCAGCGTCGACGGTGATCCAGTCGGCCTTGGACAGGACCGTGCTGGACGGCATCAGCCACACGTTGTGGGCTGCGGCGAGGGAGCCGAAGGTGCCGAGGGCCAGGGAGAGGGCGGTGCAGGCAAGCGTTTTTTTCATGATGAGTGGATCCGGTGAATCGACGGGAACAACCAATGGCTCAGGGTTTGAGTTCGAGGGCAACCGTGCCGAGTTCGCTCTTGCCTGCAGCCTGAGACTTGGCGGCCTGGGTCGGCGGCCACTGGAATGGAAGGCTGACGATCTCGCGACCGCCCACTTCGCGAGCGGCTTCCACGTACAGGGTGTAGGCACCGGGTGCCAGCTTGGGCAGTTGCACCGAACCTTCGGTAGCCTGGATCGTGTGCTGGCCGGCCGGTCGTGTGGCGCTGCTCACGCCGTCGATGGGCATCGACAGTTCGCGGCCGACGCGGCGCCACCACTGGCGCAAGTCCTTCAGCCACTTGGTGCCTTCGCCCTCGGCGTTGCCCTTGTTCTTGACGTCGTACCAGACCGCCAGAGTCCCGGCCACGCTCTGGTCTGGACGCTCGACCCAGGCGGCCAGGTAGGGCCGGTGGTACTCGGCGGTGTCGATGCGCGGGACCTCGACGCTGACGGACAGTCCGGCCGCAAATGCGGGCGCGCCCATCATCGAGACCAAGGCAAGGGAATAGCGAAGATGCACGAAAGCTCCTCTGTTCGGGTTTGAAATCAGTGGATGAGCAGCAAGGCGAGCAGGACTGGCGCAAGCAGTCCCATGCCCACCATGGGCCAGGTGAAGGGGCGGTTGCCGGCGTGCATCTTCAGGATGAAGAAGCCGGTGACGGCGAATACCAGTGCGGCCGCGGCCAGGATGTCGATGAACCAGCGCCAGGCCGCGCCGGTGTGGCGCCCCTTGTGCAGGTCGTTCAGGTAGGACACCCAGCCGCGGTCGGTGCGCTCGTATTCAAGCTCGCCGTCTGGCAGGCCGATCCGCAGCCAGGCGTCGCCACCGGGCCGCGGCAGGGAAAGATAGACCTCCTGCGGCGACCACTCCGCCTCGAGGTCCGCGGTGCCGATCTCCCATTGCTCCTCGAGCCAGGCCTGCAGCGGCATGGGCAGCGGCGCCCGGCCACCGTGGGCCCGCGCCGTCGGGAGCGCCTGGACAAGGCTGTCGACGAGCGGGGCGGCCAACTGTTGTTGACGGGTGCTCACACGGGGCTTCGACTCGATCTGCGAGGCGTGATTGAGCGTGATGCCGGTCACCGAGAACAGCAGGATGCCGAACAGGCACAGCGCCGAACTGACCCAATGCCATTCGTGCAGGGTCTTGAGCCAGTAGGCCCGGCGGCGGTGATCGGAATGGGGCGCGGGAGCAGGCATGGTCAGCCCGCATTCTAGTTGCGTAAATGAGAATGACTTGTATTTACATAACTTTACCGAGCACAAAAAAACGGGGTCCTTGCCCCGCTTTCTCGTTCCTCGCCGGCACCGCGCCGCCCGGCGGGTGGGGCCGGGTCAGGAGACCTCGGCCATCTGCGACTGGAGATAGTTTTGCAGTCCGACCTTGCCAACCAGGTCGATCTGGGTTTCCAGGAAGTCGATGTGTTCTTCCGTATCGTCCAGGATGCCCTGCAGCAGGTCGCGCGAAACGTAGTCGCGCACCGTCTCGCAGTGCGCGATGCCGTCCTTGATCGTCGCCTGCGCGCCCTGCTCGGACTTCAGGTCGGCGGCCAGGATCTCGGGCACGTCTTCGCCGACGTTGAGTTTGCCCAGGTCCTGCAGATTCGGCAGGCCGTCGAGCATGAAGATCCGGTCCATCAGTTGGTCGGCATGCTTCATCTCGCCAATGGATTCCTCGTATTCCTTCTTGGCCAGCTTGTCCAGGCCCCAATGCTTGAGCATCCGGTAGTGCAGGAAGTATTGGTTGATGGCGGTCAACTCGTTCTTCAGCTGCGCCTGCAGATGTTCGATGACCTTTGCGTCGCCCTTCATGGTTTTCCTTCTTGTTGTAGGTAAAGGCAGCGATTGTCCAAGCCGCATGCACCTGCGCGCAAGCCTGGGCCGCCTATATCCGCACGACAGTGCTCTGCATGCTTGTGAGGGTGATTGCGGTTCGCATCGCTGCACTTGGCGAGGCCGGCCGCGTCCGCTGACGGCCATAGGCGCGCGGCGTTGAAACAATAGACAAATTCTATTGAAATGGCCTATTCCATACGTATACTTGAGCCTTCACCCGAATCATTCGGCCACTTCAGCAACAGCAAAGGAAACGACACATGTCCGTTATCAACACCGAAATCAAACCCTTCAAGGCCACCGCATACAAGGACGGCAAGTTCATCGAAGTGTCCGACGCGGACGTCAAGGGCAAGTGGTCCGTCTTTTTCTTCTACCCGGCCGACTTCACCTTCGTCTGCCCGACCGAACTGGGCGACGTGGCCGACCACTACGCCGAATTCCAGAAGCTGGGCGTGGAGATCTACTCCGTGTCGACCGACACGCACTTCACGCACAAGGCCTGGCACGATTCGTCGGACACCATCGGCAAGGTGAAGTACCCCATGATCGGCGACCCGACGCTGGCCATCAGCCGCAACTTCGAAGTGCTGCGTGAAGACCAGGGCCTGGCCAACCGCGGCACCTACATCGTCGATCCGCAAGGCGTGATCCAGGCGCTGGAAATCACCGCCGAAGGCATCGGCCGCGACGCCAAGGACCTGCTGCGCAAGGTCAAGGCTGCCCAGTATGTCGCCGCCCACCCGGGCGAAGTCTGCCCCGCCAAGTGGGAAGAGGGCGCCACCACGCTGAAGCCTTCGTTCGACCTGGTCGGCAAGATCTAAGAAGGTCATGTCCGTCACCCGGCTGGCTGCCACGTCGGGCGCGTCGTCTCCCCTGGTGGGAGGGCGCGCCGGCTGAGGCTGCCCGGTCCGCGGCTTGCCTCAGGCTGCCGCGTCCGAAAAAGAGCCCGGGTGCCCACAAGGCCCCGGGCTTTTGCGTTTCGTGCAAACGCCCCCATCTGACAGAGATCGAGAAAGAGGAACAGAACGCCATGCTTGACGCCAGCACCAAAGCCCAACTCGCCAGTTACCTGGAGCGCATTTCCAACCCCATCGAGATCGTTGCCTCGCTGGACGACACGTCTGCCTCGAAGGACATGCTTTCGATGCTCAAGGACGTGGCCGAGGCGTCGAACCTCGTCACCCTGATCGAGAGCCGCGACGACACGCATCGCAAGCCGTCCTTCTCGGTCAACAAGCCGGGCGAGAGCCACGGCCCGCGCTTTGCCGGCCTGCCGATGGGGCACGAGTTCACGTCGCTGGTGCTGGCTCTGCTGCAGGTGGGCGGCTATCCCCCCAAGGTGGAGCAGGCGATCCTGGACCAGATCCGCGGGCTCGACGGCGATTTCGAGTTCGAGGTGTACGTTTCGCTGACCTGCCACAACTGCCCGGACGTGGTGCAGGCGCTGAACCTGATGGCGATCCAGAACCCGCGCATCAAGACCACGATGATCGAGGGCGGCACTTTCCAGGACGAGATCAAGGAGCGCCAGATCATGGGCGTGCCGACGGTGTTCCTCAACGGAACCATGTTCGGCAGCGGACGCATGAGCCTGGAGGAAATCCTGGCCAAGATCGACGTCGGCGGCATCGAGCGCGAGGCGAAGAAGATCTCGGCCAAGGATCCGTTCGACGTGCTGATCGTCGGCGGTGGCCCGGCGGGCGCGGCGGCCGCCGTCTACGCTGCGCGCAAGGGCATCCGTACCGGCATCGCGTCGGAACGCTTCGGCGGCCAGGTGCTCGACACGCTGGGCATCGAGAACTTCATCTCGATCAAGGAGACGGAGGGCCCGAAGTTCGCGCTCGCGCTGGAAGAGCACGTGCGCCACTACGACGTCGACATCATGAACCTGCAGCGAGCCAAGGCGCTGGTGCCGGGGGCAGGCCCCGACAAGAACCTGGTCGAAGTTCAGTTGGAAAGCGGCGCCACGCTCAAGTCGAGGACCGTGATCCTGTCGACGGGCGCGCGCTGGCGCAACGTGAACGTCCCGGGCGAGAAGGAGTTCAAGAACAAGGGCGTGGCCTATTGCCCGCACTGCGATGGCCCGCTCTACAAGGGCAAGCGGGTCGCGGTGATCGGCGGCGGCAACTCCGGCGTCGAGGCGGCCATCGACCTGGCCGGCATCGTCAAGCACGTCACCCTGGTCGAGTTCGACACCAAGCTGCGCGCCGACGAGGTGCTGCAGCGCAAGCTGCGCAGCCTGCCGAATGTCACGGTGATCATGAACGCCCAGACCACCGAAATCACCGGCGACGACAAGGTCAACGGCCTGACCTACAAGGACCGTGCGAGCGGCGAGGAGCACCGCGTCGATCTCGAAGGTGTGTTCGTGCAGATCGGCCTGGTGCCCAACACGGAGTGGCTCAAGGGCGCGTTGGAGTTGTCCCGCCACGGCGAGATCGTGGTGGACGACCGCGGCCAGACCTCGATGCCCGGCGTGTTCGCCGCTGGCGACGCGACGACGGTTCCGTTCAAGCAGATCATCATCGCCGCCGGCGATGGCGCCAAGGCGGCTCTGGCTGCCTTCGACCACCTCATCCGCGCCACCGCGCCGGCTTGAGGGCAGCGCGCCGGGCGTCCCGCAGGACGCCCTGTCAGCGCTAGTAGATCAGCCGCTCCGGCCGCACTTCCTGCAAGATCGTGGTGGCGATTTCCTCGATCGACTTGGTGGTCGTCGACAGCCATCGGATGCCGGCGCGCCGCATCATGGCTTCGGCCTCGCTGACCTCGGAGCGGCAGTTTTCCAGGCTGGCATAGCGCGATCCGGGCCGGCGCTCGTTGCGAATCTCCGCCAGCCGCTCGGGCTGGATCGTCAGCCCGAAGATCTTCTTGCGATGCGGCAGGAGGGCGGGCGGCAGCTGCCGGCGGTCGAAATCCTCGGGGATCAGCGGATAGTTGGCCGCCTTCAACCCGTGCTGCATGGCCAGGTACAGCGAGGTGGGCGTCTTGCCGCTGCGGCTGACGCCGACCAATATCACGTCGGCGCCTCCGAGGTCGCGATTGCTCTGGCCGTCGTCGTGCATCAGGCTGAAGTCGATGGCCGCAATCCGGTCGTTGTATTCCTTGCTCTTGCTGACGTCCGAGAAGCGGCCGATCCGGTGGTTGGATTTGATGCCCAGCTCGATTTCCAGCGGACGCACGAACGTGCCGAACATGTCCAGCAGCATGCCCTTGCAGCCGGTTTCGATCACCGCGAGCACGTCGGAATTGGCCAGCGTGGTGAAGACGATGGGCCGCACACCTTCCAGTTCGGCGGTGTGATTGATCTGCCGCACTGCCTGGTGCGCCTTGTCCACGGTGTCGGTGAACGGCAGGCGCACGTGGCGCGGCTTGATCTCGAACTGGGCCAGCACGGCATTGCCGAAGGTCTCGGCGGTGATGCCGGTGCCATCGGAGACGAAGAAAACGGTACGGGTGGTCATGGAACGGCGCCTTGTCCTTCAGGCCGCCAGGTCAAAGTGGCGCCTACAATTCCCGGGATTATGGTGAGTTCGGGGCAAGCCGCGCGCAGGCCCCTGCCGCCCGTTACGAATCCCACCCATGTCCTGCCTGCGCGCGCCCAAAGCAACCAGAACGATCGTGTGCGCTCCCAGGGCTGGCGATGCCCGCTTTTCAACTTCCGGAGCTTTCCCATGTCTGAACTCTTTGCGGCGACCGCGCTGGTCGTACCGTTCGAAAACCTGAGGATGACCGACGTCGAGGCGGTTGGCGGCAAGAACGCCAGCCTCGGCGAAATGCTGTCCCAGCTGCCTGAGGGTGTGCGCGTGCCGACGGGCTTTGCCACCACCGCCCACGCGTTTCGCGAGTTTCTTGCGCACGAGGGCCTGTCGGCCAGGATTCAGCAGCGCCTGGCGTCCCTGAACGTCGACGATGTGCGCGCGTTGGCAGCCGCCGGCGCCGAGATCCGCGGCTGGATCGAGGCTCAGCCTTTCCCTGCAAACCTGGCGCAGGCCGTGCGCGACGCCTTCGCCAAGCTGTCGGCCGGTGACGCGAAGGCCAGCTTCGCGGTGCGCTCCTCGGCCACGGCTGAAGACCTTCCCGATGCATCCTTTGCCGGCCAGCAGGAGACCTTCCTGAATGTGGTCGGCATCGAGGACGTTCTGCACAAGATGAAGGAGGTGTTCGCCTCCCTCTACAACGATCGCGCCATCAGCTACCGCGTGCACAAGGGCTTCGCCCATGACGTGGTGGCGCTGTCTGCCGGCGTGCAGCGCATGGTCCGGTCCGACCTGGGCGCCGCGGGTGTGATGTTCACCATCGACACCGAATCGGGCTTCGATCAGGTCGTGTTCATCACGTCGAGCTACGGGCTGGGCGAGACCGTGGTCCAGGGCGCCGTCAACCCCGACGAGTTCTACGTGCACAAGCCCACGCTGAAGGCCGGCCGCAAGGCGGTGATTCGCCGCAACCTGGGCTCCAAGCTGGTCCAGATGGTATTTGCCACGCCCGAGGAAAAGGCCGCAACCGGCAAGCTGGTGACGACCGGTGACGTGCCGACCGAGCAGCGCAACCGCTATTCGCTGACCGATGCGGAGGTCGAGCAGCTGGCGCGCTATGCGCTGGTCATCGAGGAACACTACGGTCGTCCGATGGACATCGAGTGGGGCAAGGACGGCACCGACGGCCAGCTCTACATCCTGCAGGCGCGCCCCGAGACGGTGAAAAGCCAGCAGCAGGGCAAGGCCGAGCAGCGCTACAAGCTCAAGGGCCGCTCCAGTGTGCTGGCCGAGGGCCGCGCAATCGGCCAGAAGATCGGCACCGGGCCGGTGCGCCTGGTACATCACATCAGCGAGATGGACAAGGTGCAGCCGGGCGACGTGCTGGTCACCGACATGACCGACCCCAACTGGGAACCGGTCATGAAGCGCGCCAGCGCCATCGTCACCAACCGCGGGGGGCGGACCTGCCACGCGGCCATCATCGCGCGCGAGCTGGGCATTCCGGCCGTGGTCGGCTGCGGCGACGCCACCGATCTGCTCAAGGACGGCACGCTGGTCACCGTGAGCTGCTCGGAGGGCGACACCGGCTTCATCTACGACGGCCTGCTCGAGACGGAGGTCACCGAAGTGCAGCGCGGCGAGATGCCCGACATCGACATCCAGCTGATGATGAACATCGGCAATCCGCAACTGGCCTTCGACTTCGCCCAGTTGCCCAACCACGGCGTCGGCCTGGCGCGGCTGGAATTCATCATCAACAACAACATCGGGGTGCATCCGAAGGCCATCCTCGACTATCCGAACGTCGACAACGACCTGAAGAAGGCTGTGGAGTCGGTGGCGCGCGGCCACGCGTCGCCGCGCGCCTTCTACGTCGACAAGGTCACCGAAGGGGTGGCCAGCATCGCCGCGGCGTTCTGGCCCAAGAAGGTCATCGTGCGGCTGTCGGACTTCAAGAGCAATGAATATCGCAAGCTGATCGGCGGCTCGCGCTACGAGCCCGACGAGGAAAACCCGATGCTCGGCTTCCGCGGCGCGGCACGCTACCTGAGCAGCGACTTCGGCGAGGCCTTCGCGATGGAATGCGAGGCGCTGCGGCGAGTTCGCGACGAGATGGGCCTGACCAACGTGCAGATCATGGTCCCGTTCGTGCGTACGCTCGGCCAGGCCAAGCGAGTCACCGAACTGCTCGGGCAGCAGGGGCTCAAGCGCGGCGAGAACGAGCTCAAGCTCATCATGATGTGCGAGGTGCCGAGCAACGCCATTCTGGCGGACGAGTTCCTCGAGTATTTCGACGGCTTCTCGATCGGATCGAACGACCTGACCCAGCTCACGCTGGGCCTGGACCGCGATTCGGGCCTGGACCTGCTGGCAGCGGATTTCGATGAGCGCGACCCCGCCGTCAAGGCGATGCTCTCGCGCGCCATCAAGGCCTGCAAGAGCAAGGGCGCCTATGTCGGCATCTGCGGGCAGGGGCCCAGCGACCATCCCGACTTCGCGCTCTGGTTGGCCGAGCAGGGCATCGAATCGATCTCGCTGAACCCCGACAGCGTGATCGACACCTGGCAGCTGCTGGCGTCGCGCTGAGCGGCGCGGCCCAGGGTCGTGCGGCAGTTGTTGCTGCTGCACGACAAATATTTCACTGGTCGTAGCCTGTAATTTGGCTGTCAGGCGATTGCGCTTGAAACAAAGTGCGTCTTTGGTGTCAAACTTTGGCATCAGGGATGGATGCCGGCGCTTTCGCGAATTAGAAAGTCACCAAGACGCGCGAGCCGGCGGACCAACAGGGCGCACACATGATCTTGGTGAAGACAGAGGCTGGCCAGCTGGCCTTGAAGGACCGTTCCCTTGGATTGACGCCGCGCCAGCGCTCGGCGTTCATCATGTTCGATGGCAGGCGCTCGGTCGGCGACGTGCTGGGCCTTGGCCTGGGTGTGACGGCGGACGACATCGACCAATTGATCGGTGCTGGCCTGCTGGGGCGGCCCGATGGCGCGCCGGCCACGGTGCAGGCCGCACAGGTTCTGGCGCAGACGGCTCCCGCGACGTCGCCGGCTCCGTCTGCACCGACCGTCCAGCACGGGCGTACGCCCCAACAGCGCTACCAGGACGCCTACCCCGTCGCGACGCGGCTGACCTCCGGGCTTGGCCTGCGCGGCTTCAAGTTGAACCTACAGGTGGAGGCAGCGACCCGCTACGAGGATCTGGTGGCCCTGGCGCCCAAGATCCGCGCGGCCGTCGGCCCGGATTCGGCTGCCGAACTGGACCGCGCGTTGGACGTATAGGAGCCGCGGCTTGGGGTTGCGGCAGGATCGGGCTATAATGCTCGGCTTTGCCTTGCCACACTGCGCCGACGCTGCAGGTGGCTGAACCCTCCCGGGGCGCGGGGCTTGCACAGTTGCAAGGCCTGTCATCCGGGTCCAACCCACAAGGAGTGCCATGCGTCACTACGAGATCATTTTGCTGATCCACCCGGATCAGAGCGAGCAGGTTCCGGCCATGCTGGAACGTTACAAGGGCATGATCACCGCCGGCGGCGGTCAGATCCATCGCCAGGAAGACTGGGGCCGCCGTCAGCTGGCCTACCAGATCAACAAGCTCAACAAGGCGCACTACCTGTGCATCAACATCGAGGCTGACCAGGCCGTGATGGCCGAACTGGAGCACGCCTTCAAGTTCAACGATGCCGTGCTGCGCCACCTGACGGTCCAGAAGAAGAAGGCCGACACCGCGCCTTCGTCGATGATGAAGACCGTCGAGCGCGAAGAGGCCCGCAAGGCCCAGCAGGCGGAATACGCCGCCAACAACAACGGTTGATGGAAGGTGCCGGCGTGGCGGCCAATCAGCTGGTGCTGACGGCCGTTCTCGCCGAACGCGGATCCCTGCGCTATACGCCCGCCGGCCTGCCGGCACTCGACGTGAGGCTCGAGCATGAGTCCATGGTCGAGGATGCCGGCCAGCGAAGGCAGGTCAAGGCGGCGCTGAAGGCGGTTGCCTTCGGGGCGCAGGCGGAACGATTGGCGGTCCAGGCGTTGGGAAGTCTCTGGCGGTTCCAGGGCTTTCTCGCCACCCCAGGCGCTTCCAGGCATCCGGTGCTGCACATCCAGGATTTTCAGCAAGATTAGTTCTCGAGAAGAAAGAGGTCCCGAAAATGGCCACGTTCAAGAAATTCAACAAGGACAAGCGTCCTCGCCGCAACACGCAATCGCTGCTGTTCAAGCGCAAGCGTTTCTGCCGCTTCACCGTCGCTGGCGTCGAAGAAATCGACTACAAGGACATCGACACGCTGCGCGATTTCATCAGCGAGAACGGCAAGATCGTTCCCGCCCGCCTGACCGGCACGCGCGCGATCTACCAACGGCAACTCAACACCGCGATCAAGCGTGCCCGCTTCCTCGCGATGGTGCCGTACAGCGACCAGCATCGCGTCTAAGCCAGGGAAGGAACAAAGAAATGCAAGTCATTCTTCTGGACAAGGTCCTGAACCTCGGCACGCTCGGTGAGATCGTCAAGGTCAAGGACGGCTACGCCCGCAACTTCCTGATCCCGTCGGGCCGCGCTCGCCGCGCCACGGAAGCCAACAAGGCCGAGTTCGCCGCCAAGCGCGCCGAATTGGAAAAGGCCGCGGCCGCCAAGCTGGCCGAATCGCAAGCCCAGGGCGAGAAGCTCTCCGGCACCACCATCAAGCTGACCCAGAAGGCCGGTGTCGATGGCCGCCTGTTCGGCTCCGTCACCAACCACGACATCGCCGAAGAGCTGGAAAAGCTCGGCTACAAGGTTGCGAAGTCGCAAGTGCGCATGCCCAACGGCCCGATCAAGGTCGTCGGCGACAACACCGTGTCGGTTGCACTGCATACCGACGTGGTGGTCGAGATCGGCGTCACCGTCTACGGCGAAAGCGCCTGATCGCTGGCTCCAACGGAGCCGCATCGCCAAGGCCGCCCGCGGGGCGGCCTTTTTCATTTCGGGCGCGGCCTGGGTTGTCCCGTGCAGCGCACCGGAAGATCACCGGATATCCACAGCCTTGTCCCGTGACCTGGGCCCTTCGGCGGCTTAGGATGGGCGGTTGCCAATCGACCACCAATGTCAGCAGTTTTTTCCAAAGCGGACAACGATCCGACCCCTGACCGCCAGGTCGCCCAGTTGCGGGTGCCGCCGCATTCCGTGGAAGCCGAATCCAGCGTACTGGGCGGCCTGCTGCTCGACAACGGCGCCTGGGACCGGGTGGGCGACCTGCTGGTGGACAACGACTTCTACCGTCACGAGCACCGGCTGATCTACGCCGCCATGGGTGTGTTGATCAACGCCAACAAGCCGGCAGACGTCATCACTGTCTACGAGCGCCTGCAGAACCTGGGCAATGCCGACGAGGTGGGTGGCCTGGCCTACCTGAACTCGCTGGCGCAGTACGTGCCCAGCGCAGGCAACATCCGCCGCTATGCGGAGATCGTGCGCGAGCGCTCCATCCTGCGCAAGCTGGTGGCCGCCAGCGACGAGATCGCCACCAACGCCTTCAATCCGCAAGGCAAGGCGGTCGACAAGATCCTGGACGAGGCCGAGCAGAAGATCTTCAACATCGGCGAAGAAGGCACGCGGATGAAGCAGGGCTTCCAGAGCATGGATGCCCTGGTCGTGGAGCTGCTCGATCGGGTGACGGAAATGGCCGACAACCCGAACGACATCACGGGCGTTCGCACCGGCTTCTACGAATTCGACAAGATGACCTCGGGCCTGCAGCCGGGCGACATGATCGTGCTGGCGGCGCGGCCTTCGATGGGCAAGACCTCGCTGGCCATCAACATCGCCGAGCACGTGGCGATCGAGGAGGGGCTGCCGGTGGCGGTGTTCTCCATGGAAATGGGCGCCTCGCAACTGGCGGTGCGTATCGTCGGCTCGATCGGCCGCATCGATCAGGGCCACCTTCGCAACGGCCGCCTCACGGACGAGGAATGGCCGCGCCTGACCGAGGCGATCGAGAAGTTGCGCACCGTGTCGCTGCACATCGACGAGACGCCGGGCCTGACCACCAGCGAATTGCGCGCCAATGCGCGGCGCCTGGCGCGCCAGTACGGCCGGCTGGGCCTGATCGTGGTCGACTACCTGCAGCTGATGAGCGTGTCGACCAGCATGAACGACGAGAACCGCGCCACGGCCGTGGGTGAGATCTCGCGCGGGCTGAAGATGCTGGCCAAGGAACTCAAGTGCCCGGTCATCGCCCTTTCGCAGCTGTCGCGCGGCGTGGAAAGCCGTACCGACAAGCGCCCGATGATGAGCGACCTGCGTGAGTCCGGCGCGATCGAGCAGGACGCGGACCTGATCATGTTCATCTACCGCGACGACTACTACAACAAGGAAAGCAAGGAGCCGGGCGTGGCCGAGGTAATCATCAGCAAGCACCGCAACGGGCCGACCGGCACCGTCAAGCTTGCCTTCCTCAAGCCACTGACCAAGTTCGAGAATCTCGCCACCGGCGAGGACTACTCGTACTGAAGCGCTCGCGCCGCCTCAGGAGGGGCGTGCCGCGGCGTCCTGCCGCTCGTGCGCCTGTTGCGCCAACTGCGACTGGCGTTCGAGCTCGCGCAGGAGATCGGCCAGTGTCCGGCCGGGTTCGTCGCGAAAGCGCTCTTGCAGCACTTCCACCGTGTCGATGCGGTCGATGCGGAAGCCGCGGAAACCCTCGCGCAGTTCGCACCACGCCGAGAAGGTCCACACCCGGCCCCAGTAGAAGCAGCCGAGCGGACGCACGATGCGCTGGCTGGCCGCGCCATTGACGTCGCGGTAGTCCATCCGCAGCTTGTGGCGCGACTGGACGGCTTCGCGCAGCGTCTGCAGGCGGTTGCGCATGCCGTCGTCCATCACGTACGCGGGGGCGTACAGAGCCTGGCTTTCGGCTGCGGCGCGGGCCGACGGTGGCAGCACGGACAGGATCTTGCCCAGTGCGCTTTCGATGTCGCGCGCCATGGCACCGTCGAGCCAGCTCTGGGCGAGCCGGGCCGATGCCACCAGCGCCTTGGCCTCTGCCTCGGTGAACATCAGCGGCGGCAGGTCGAACCCGATGCCGAGGCGGTAGCCGACGCCGGCTTCGCCCTCGAGCGGCACGCCCTGGCGCTGCAGTTCGGCGATGTCGCGGTAGACAGTGCGTTCCGAGATCTCCAGCCGGCGCGCCAGGAAGGCGGCCGTGGTGAGCCGCCGCCCGCGCACGAGCTGGACGATCTGGAACAGGCGATCGGCGCGTCGCATGGGCGTGATGGTGCCAGATGCCCGCCGCGCATGGCGTCGCGGGCCGATGGACTCAGACCGCTGCGGGGGCGCGCTCGACGCCGATATGCAGCGCGACCTGCTCCGGACCGCTGTAGGCCTCGAAGTCGCTGCGGAAGCGGCGCCGCAGCTCCGGGTGCCGCTCGAAGTAGGCATCGGCCTCTTGCCACAGCGCGTGCACCAGCGCCGGCATCGGCCCGCGCCCGCTGAACACGAGGTACTCGCCACCTTCGACCTGGACCAGCGGCGTGCCTTCGTGCACGGCCACGCCCGCGGTGACCTCGAAGCTGCCCGGGCCGGCCGCGCCGCGGCGGGTATAGACACCGAACAGGCGCGGATCCGGCGTGCGCTGGGGGCGCTCGTAGGCGTCCTCCTCGAAGAAGCGCAGCCAGAGTTGTTCGACGCGCGCGGACGCCGGGTCCCGCTCTGCGGCAATGCAGGTTTGCTCGGTCAGGCCCGAGATGTAGAAACTATCCAGTCTTTCGAGATGGGGTGTCATGATGTTCGCTCCTTGTCTCACTCGCCGACCGCCATGCTGCGACGCCCCTCCTGACAGCGTGATGTCAGGAGCAGAAGGCGCGCGGAAAGAGCTTCGGAAAGAAAAAAGGCCCACGACGCCTTCGAGGCAGTCGTGGGCCCTTTCGGGGCTGGTGCCGGTTCGGCTACAGCACGTCGCTGGCGAAATCCGCCAGGCGCGAGCGTTCGCCGCGCGCCAGCGTGATGTGGCCGCCATGCGGCCAGCCCTTGAAGCGGTCGACCGCGTAGGTCAGGCCGGAAGACCCTTCCGTGAGGTAGGGCGTGTCGATCTGCGCGATGTTGCCCATGCAGATGATCTTGGTTCCCGGGCCGGCGCGGGTGATCAGGGTCTTCATCTGCTTGGGCGTGAGGTTCTGGGCCTCGTCGATGATCACGTACTTGTTCATGAACGTGCGTCCGCGCATGAAGTTCATGCTCTTGATCTTGATGCGGCTGCGGATCAGCTCGTTCGTGGCTGCACGACCCCACTCACCGGCGCCCCCGCCGTCGCCCTTGGCCAGGAACTCGAGGTTGTCGTCCAGGGCGCCCATCCACGGGCCCATCTTCTCTTCCTCGGTGCCGGGCAGGAAGCCGATGTCTTCACCGACGCTGACGGTCGCCCGCGTCATGATGATCTCGGTGTAGCGCCGGTCGTCGAGCACCTGCGTGAGGCCCGAGGCCAGCGCCATCAGCGTCTTGCCGGTGCCGGCGGTGCCTGTCAGGGTGACGAAGTCGACGTCCGGGTCCATCAGCAGGTTCATGGCGAAGTTCTGCTCGCGGTTGCGCGTGGTCACGCCCCAGACCGCGTTCTTGGCCGAGGCATAGTCCTTGAGCGTCTTGAGCACCGCGGAGTTCTCGCGGATTTCCGTCACCCGCGCGTACATGCTCGGTTCGCCCGGCGCCTCGAAATAGACGAACTGGTTGATGTACATCGAGGGCACGATCGGTCCGCTGATGCGATAGAACGTGCTGCTGCCGCTTTGCCAGCTCTCCACCGACTTGCTCTGGCGCGTCCAGAAGTCGGGTGGCAGGGCGAGCGAGCCGGAGTAGAGCAGGTCGCCGTCCTCGAGCGTCTTGTCGTTCTGGTAGTCGTCGGCGTCCAGGCCCAGTGCACGCGCCTTCACGCGCATGTTGATGTCCTTGGAAACCAGAACCACCTGGCGCTTGCCCTGTCCCGGCGCGTCGACCGCATACCGGTCGCGCAGGGCCTGAACCACGCCCAGGATCTGGTTGTCGGCCTTGCCCTGAGGCAGGCTGGTGGGCAGCGAATACTCCAGCGGCGAGGTCTGGAAGAACAACCGCCCGCCGGCGTCGCGGTGGCCGGTCGTGTCGAGTTTCAGGCCCTTTGCGATGTCGGCGCCATGGGCTGCCGCCAGCGCGTCGAGCATGCGGCTGCTCTGGCGGCCGTTGCGCGCCACTTCGGTCGTGCCCTTCTTGTGGGCGTCGAGTTCCTCCAGCACGATCATGGGCAGGAAGATGTCGTGTTCCTCGAACCGGAACAGGCACATCGGGTCGTGCAGCAGCACGTTCGTGTCCAGGACGAACAGCTTCACCGGACCTTCCGATCGACGCCGCTTGCTTCGCGACGCCGGTTGCGCCGTGGGTGCGGCCACCGGTTGCGACACCGGCTGCGGTGTCAGGAGGGCGGAAACCGGGGCCGGCGCCCGTCGGCCCGAGCGGGCCGCAGGAGCGGCGGCCGGGGCGGGTTGCGGCTCTTGCGCGCGAGCCGCCGGACGGCGTGCCGCGGTCGTTGCCGCGGGCGGCAGGGGGGCTGGCGCAGCGCCGGGCTCGGCAGCCTGGTGATCGAACAGTTCCAGGGCCCGGTTGTCGCCGCCGGCGGATCGCTCGTCCGACCGGCGTTCGCCCGTGCGACGGCCACTTCTATGGGCGCCGCGCGCGGGCGCATCGATCGCGTCCGGCGAAAGAAAGGACGCGCGCTTCGTGGGGGCGGGAGGCAGGGGCATGAGGTATTCGGCTCGCTGGAAAAGACCCTTGAGAGGGCGCGGAAAACAAAAAAGCCGCCGGACTAACCGGGCGGCTTTCTGCGGGGGATGCGGACGCGGGCGTCAACTGCATGAGTCCATTATGCACAGCGCGTGTGACCGTACATCCCCTCGTTGCCTAGCGGCAACGCCCCTGCGCAACGGTTTGTGCGACTGTGCACAAATTGGAAGATCAAGCCTTCTTGAGCGTCTTGACAGCCTTGAGCACGTCGTCGACGTGGCCGGGCACCTTCAGCCCACGCCACTCCGCCTTGAGGACGCCATCTGCGCCGATCAGGAAGGTGCTGCGCTCGATGCCCTTCACCTTCTTGCCGTACATGATCTTGTTCTTGACCACGCCGAACATGTGGCACATTTTTTCTTCGGTGTCCGCGATCAGTTCGAAGGGCAGTTCGAGCTTGGTCTTGAATTCCTCGTGCGACTTCATGTTGTCGCGCGAGACGCCGAACACGGTGGCGCCCGCCTTCTCGAAATCCTTGAAACGGTCGCGGAACTGCATGGCCTCGGTGGTGCAGCCGGGTGTGTTGTCCTTGGGGTAGAAGTACATCACCAGCACCTGACCGAGGTGCGACGTATTGGAGACCTTGATGCCCCCCGTGGCCGTGGCTTCGAATTCTGGAATGAGTTTATTGACAACGATCGCCATGAATCTTTCTATCTCCGCTTAGATTCCCCGCAAGGAAGGTTGGTCGTTGCTCGCCAGTGGCACCGGGCGCGAACGAGAAGACGGCGAACCCGAATAGGCGATCTTTGTGACCTGGTTTCCGGCACCCGATTTCCCTTCTCCCTTCGCAACGCGCCGTCGCGGTGGACTCCTTGGAAACTGGGGTCGGCAGGTCAGTTTGCAACCTGCGATTGTATCCTGAATCGGCTTGCCGAAGGCTCTCAGGGCACTTGCCCCGGCTCGACGAGCAGCGCGGCGACGACGTGCCTTCCCTCCGACGCCAGGATGTTGTAGGTGCGGCATGCCGCCGCGGTGTCCATGGTTTCCACACCGGTTCGGCGGGCCATCAGCGTGCGCAGCCACGCCGGCTGCGGGAAGCGGATGCGGCGGCCGCTGCCGAAGATGATCAGCTCGGCGCCCAGGTCGGCCAGTTGCTCGAAATGGTGTGCCTGCAGGTCTTCGAAGCGGGTGCAGTCCCAGTCGAAGCGCTCGCCGCGAGAGCCGACCACCACGCTGGCCTCAACCCGTTCGTTGTCGATCGCGACCCAGCCGGGGCCGTGCGCGGTGAGGGTCGGGACGTCGGATTTGTCAGGCTGGAGCTTCATTCGAGAGGGCCGATCTGTGGTCAAATTATAGGTTTTCCCATTGAAAATCACGGCCCGGTACCCGGTATATGGGCCAATTCCGCAAATTGCGGAGGGACTTTGAAAACCATCCAGAAATCGGCCAAGCTGGCCAACGTGCTCTACGACATCCGCGGCCCCATCATGGAGGCGGCCAAGCAGATGGAGGAGGATGGGCACAAGATCATCAAGCTCAACATCGGCAATCTGGCGGTGTTCGGCTTCGATGCGCCCGAGGAAGTGCAGCAGGACATGATCCGCAACCTGCCCAACTCGGCCGGCTACTCCGACAGCAAGGGCATCTTCGCCGCGCGCAAGGCGGTGATGCACTACACCCAGGAGCAGGGCATCGCCGGTGTCACTCTGGAGGACATCTACCTGGGCAACGGCGCCAGCGAACTCATCGCCATGGCGACCAACGCGCTGCTCGACGATGGCGACGAACTCCTGCTGCCGGCCCCCGACTATCCGTTGTGGACGGCGGTCACCAGCCTGTCCGGCGGCCGGCCCGTGCACTATCTTTGCGACGAAGCCAAAGGCTGGCTGCCCGACCTGGACGACATCCGGGCCAAGATCACGCCGCGGACCAAGGGCATCGTGGTCATCAACCCGAACAATCCCACCGGGGTGATCTACCCGGAAAGCCTGCTGAGGGACATCGTCCAGATCGCGCGCGAGCATGGCCTGGTGATCCTGGCCGACGAGGTCTATGACAAGGTGCTGTACGACGGCGTCAAGCATGTGGCGCTGGGCAGCCTGTCGACCGACGTCCTCACACTGACCTTCAATTCGCTGTCCAAGAGCTATCGCTCCTGCGGCTACCGCGCCGGATGGCTCGTCGTCTCGGGCGACACGTCTGCCGCCGGCGACTACATCGAGGGCCTGAACATGCTCTCGAACATGAAGCTGTGCGCCAACGTGCCTGGCCAATGGGCCATCCAGACCGCGCTGGGCGGCTACCAGAGCATCAACGATCTCACCCGCGAAGGCGGGCGGCTGCGCCGCCAGCGCGACCTGGCGTACGAGCTGATCACGGCCATCCCGGGCGTCAGCTGCGTCAAGCCGACGGCAGCCCTGTACATGTTCCCGAAGCTCGACCCGAAGATCTACCCGATCGAGGACGACCGCATCTTCTTCCTCGAACTGCTCAAGGAAACCAAGGTGATGCTGGTGCAGGGCACCGGGTTCAACTGGGCGACGCCGGACCACTTCCGCATGGTGTTCCTGCCCCATGAAGAAGACCTGCGCGAGGCCATCGGCCGCATTGCCCGCTTCCTGGAACGCCAGCGCAAGCGCTTCGGCACCTGAGACTCCTTTTTTTCGTTTCGACACCCGGCCGCCCCGCGGCGGCCTAAAGACAAGAGTGAAATCATGAAACCCATCCAGGTCGGCCTGCTCGGCATCGGCACCGTCGGCAGCGGCACTTTCAAGGTGCTCGCGCGCAACCAGGAAGAGATCAAGCGCCGCGCCGGCCGCGGCATCGAGATCACCATGGTGGCCGACCTCGACACCGCCCGCGCCCGCTCCGTGGTGGGCGAAGGCGTGCAGGTGGTGGACGATGCGCGCAAGGTCATCGGCAATCCCGACATCGACATCGTCGTCGAGCTGATCGGCGGCTACGGCATTGCCAGGCAACTGGTGCTCGAGGCCATCGCTGCCGGCAAGCACGTGGTGACGGCCAACAAGGCGCTGCTGGCGGTGCACGGCACCGAGATCTTCGCTGCCGCGCATGCCAAGGGCGTGATGGTGGCCTTCGAGGCCGCCGTGGCCGGCGGCATCCCGATCATCAAGGCGCTGCGCGAGGGCCTGACCGCCAACTCCATCCAGTGGATCGCCGGCATCATCAACGGCACCACCAATTTCATCCTGTCGGAGATGCGCGACAAGGGACTGGACTTCGACACGGTGCTCAAGGAGGCGCAACGCCTGGGCTATGCCGAGGCCGACCCGACCTTCGACATCGAGGGTGTCGACGCCGCGCACAAGGTCACGCTGATGAGCGCCATTGCCTTCGGCATGCCGGTGCAGTTCGACAAGGCGCACGTGGAGGGCATCACCAAGCTCGCCTCGCAGGACATCAAGTATGCCGAGCAACTGGGCTATCGCATCAAGCTGCTGGGCATCACGCGGCGCAATCCGGCGGGGATCGAGTTGCGCGTCCATCCGGCGCTGGTGCCGTCCAAGCGCCTGCTGGCCAATGTCGAAGGCGCGATGAACGCCGTGGTCGTCCAGGGCGATGCCGTGGGCACGACGCTCTACTACGGCAAGGGCGCCGGCAGCGAGCCCACGGCCAGCGCCGTGATCGCCGACCTGGTGGACATCACCCGCCTGCACACGGCCGACGCGGAGCACCGCGTGCCGCATCTGGCATTCCACCCGGACGCGATGAGCGACCTGCAGGTCGTGCCGATGCGCGAGGTGGTCACCAGCTACTACCTGCGCCTGCGCGTGGCCGACGAGGCCGGCGTGCTGGCCAAGGTCACGGGCCTGCTGGCTGGCGCCGGCATCAGCATCGATGCGGTGCTCCAGCGCGAGGCCGACGAGGTCGGCGGCGAAGGCTCCACCCAGACCGATCTCATCATCCTCACGCACGACACGCGCGAGGGCACGCTCGACGACGCGCTGGCGCAATTGCAGGGGCTGCCTTCGGTGCTGGCGCCGATCGTGCGGCTGCGCAAGGAAGAACTGTCGTGACCATGCGCTACCTCTCGACCCGCGGCCACCCGGAACGTCGCCGCTTCTGCGAGATCCTGCTCGAAGGCCTGGCGCCCGATGGTGGGCTGTACATGCCCGAGCGCTATCCGCAGGTTGACGCGGCCACGTTGTCGCGCTGGCGCACGCTGTCTTACGCCGAGCTCGCCTTCGAGATCCTGTCGCTCTACATCGACGACATCCCGCCGGCCGACTTGCGAGCGCTGTGCGCCAGGACATACACCGCCGAGGTGTTCGGCAGCGAGGAGATCGTTCCGCTGCGCGAACTGGAGGACGGCGTCTACCTGGAGGCCCTGTCCAACGGCCCGACGCTGGCCTTCAAGGACATGGCCATGCAGTTGCTGGGCAACCTGTTCGAGTACGAACTGGCGCGCCGCGGCGAGCAGCTCAACATCCTGGGCGCCACCAGCGGCGACACGGGCAGCGCCGCCGAATACGCCATGCGCGGCAAGAAGGGCGTGCGCGTCTTCATGACGTCGCCCGATGGTCGGATGAGCCCGTTCCAGCAGGCGCAGATGTTCAGCCTGCAGGACGCCAACATCCACAACCTGGCGATCGCCGGCGTGTTCGACGATTGCCAGGACATCGTCAAGGCGGTCAGCGGCGACCTGGCCTTCAAGCGCAAGTACAAGATCGGCACCGTCAACTCGATCAACTGGGCGCGCCTGCTGGCGCAGGTTGTCTACTATTTCGCCGGGTACTTCCAGGCCACCGCGGGCAACGACCGCAAGGCAAGCTTTGCCGTGCCGTCCGGCAATTTCGGCAATGTCTGCGCCGGCCACGTGGCACGCCAGATGGGCCTGCCGATCCACACCCTGGTGGTGGCCACCAACGAGAACGACGTGCTCGACGAGTTCTTCCGCACCGGGGTCTACCGGGTGCGCGGCGCGGCCGACACGCACGAGACGTCGAGCCCGTCGATGGACATCAGCAAGGCCAGCAATTTCGAGCGCTTCGTGTTCGACCTGCTCGGCCGCGACGCAGAACGCACCCGCGCGCTGTTCGAGGACGACCTGGGCCGGAACGGCCGCTTCGACTTGGGCGCCGACCCGGCCTTCGCCCAAGCCGCCGGCCGCTTTGGCTTTGCCAGCAGCCGAAGCACGCACGCCGACCGGATCGCCACCATCCGGGATACCGACAAGCGCTTCGCCACGCTGATCGACACCCACACCGCCGACGGGCTCAAGGCCGCACGCGAGCACCTGACGCCCGGGGTGCCGATGGTGGTGCTCGAAACCGCGCTGCCGATCAAGTTCGCTGCCAGCATCGTCGAGGCCCTGGGCCACGAGCCGGACCGGCCGGCGCGTTTCGTGGGTATCGAATCACTGCCCAAGCGGGTGATCCGGTTGCCGTCGGACGCCGAAGCCGTCAAGCGATACATTTCCGAGCACTGCGACTGACAATGGCCGCAAAGCGGACGCGATCGGCGTCCGCGGGGCACGGCCCGCCGGCCGCGCCCGTGGAGACAACGACCAAGCTGCGATGGAAGGTGTGCTGCGATGTATGTGATCGCCTTTGCGGGCTATTCCGGGGCGGGCAAGACCACGCTCGTGGAACGCCTCATTCCCGTGCTCAAACTGCAGGGCCAGCGGGTGTCGGTGGTCAAGCATGCGCACCACAATTTCGACATCGACCATCCGGGCAAGGACACCTGGCGCCACCGGGAGGCCGGTGCCTTCGAGGTGGTGGTCGCTTCCGACCGGCGGCTGGCGCTGATGCGCGAGTTCGAGCGCCCGGCGGAACTGAGCGTCCACCACCTGATCGCCGAACTCTACGAAGGCGTCGACTGGGTGCTGGTCGAAGGCTTCAAGCAAAGCGACCTGCACAAGGTCGAGGTCTGGCGCCCGCCGGAGCCCGGAGGCGTGGCGCGCCCGGCGCTCTATCCCGTGGACGACTTCGTCTGCGGCATTGCCACCGACGCGCCCGACCGTCTGCCGCAAGCCACGGGCCTGCCGGTGTTCGACCTCAACGACGCGGATGCGATCGTCGACTGGCTGCTGCGCAATGCGCACCGTTTCGAATACAAGGCCGATCTCTATGTCTGACCAGGCACCTTTCATCCGTCCGCCCCTGATGCCCCTCGACGAGGCGCTCGCGCGCCTGCTCGCCAACGCCCGCCCGCAACTGGGTACCGAGCGGGTGTCGACGTTCGACGCCGATGGCCGGGTGCTGGCGCAAGACGTTACGTCCGCGTTGACGGTCCCGCCACGCGACAACAGTTCGATGGACGGCTATGCCGTACGGACCGCCGACTGCGCGCAGCCCGGCGCCGTGCTGGTCGTGTCGCAGCGCATTCCGGCCGGCAGCGTCGGCGGGCCGCTGGCCGCCGGCACCGCTGCGCGCATCTTCACCGGAGCGCAGATTCCAGAGGGCGCCGATGCGGTGGTGATGCAGGAAGATACCGCCGCGCTGGAGGGCGAGGGCGGCCAGGACGCCTTCGGCCGAGTGCGGATCGACACCCCGCCGAGCGCCGGCCAGTGGATCCGCCGCGCCGGCGAGGACGTGGCCAGTGGCGACCTGGTCCTGCGCCGCGGCGAACGCCTGACGCCCCAGGCACTGGGTCTGGCCGCCAGCGTCGGCATGGACGCGCTCGAAGTGTCCCTGCGCCCGCGCGTCGCACTGCTGTCGACCGGTGACGAACTCGTCATGCCCGGCGAGGTGGCGCCGCAGGACATGAAGCCCGGCGCCATCTACAACTCCAATCGTTTCTTCATGCGCGCGCTGCTCACGAGACTGGGCTGCTCCGTGAGCGACCTGGGCATCGTGCCCGACAAGCGCGAGGCCATCATCGAGGCATTGCGCCAGGCAGCCGAAACCCACGACCTGATCGTCACCACCGGTGGCGTGTCGGTCGGCGAGGAAGACCACATCAAGGCGGCCGTGCAGTGGCTCGGCAGCCTGGAGCTGTGGTCGTTGTCGATGAAGCCCGGCAAGCCTTTCGCCTATGGCCGCATCGGCAACGCCCACGTCACCGGCCTGCCCGGCAATCCGGTGTCCAGCTTCCTGACCTTCCTGCTGCTGGTGCGGCCGTTCCTGCTGACGCTGCAAGGCGCCGAGCGCACGGCGCCTCAGCCGGTGCCGACGCGCGCGGACTTCGACTGGCCCCGTGCGGACCGGCGCCGCGAGTTCCTGCGCGCCCGCCGCAACGCGCAGGGCGGCCTCGACCTGTTCTCCAACCAAAGCTCTGGCGTGCTCACCTCCACCGTCTGGGGCGACGGCGTGATCGACACGCCTGCCGGCCAGTCCTTCAAGGCCGGCGACACAGTCCAGTTCATTCCCTTTGCGACCTTGCTGGCATGACCAAGCAGATCCAACTCAGGTATTTCGCCTCGGTACGCGAAGCCCTCGGCACCGGCGGCGAGCCTCTGCGCACCTCGGCCGCCACACTGGCCCAGCTGCGCGACGAGTTGATCGCGCGCGGTGGCGCCTACGCGCAGGCGCTGGCGCGCGGCCGCGCCGTGCGCATGGCGCTGGACCAGGAAATGAGCAGCGAGGACGCGACCTTGCGCGAAGGTTGCGAAGTGGCTTTCTTTCCGCCGGTCACTGGTGGCTGAACCACTCGGGCTCCTGCCCGGGCGCCGACACTCGGGCGGCCAGATGCGCTGCGTGAGCATGCAAAGCACGAAAGCGTGAATTGGCACTTGCCAGAGCATGAGGGGCGGAGTGTCGCGCGCATCCCATTTCTCCGGCTGTTCTCTCGCTTGAATCCGGCACGAGGCACGTACAGTCCTTCGGCTTGATCTGAGGGATTGCGGCGATTCGCAGCGTCATCGCATCGCGAACACCGGGGAGGAATGAATGAGCGCATTGCAAGGGCCTCGAAGCAGGAAACTTCGTACGTGGCTGGTCCTGCTGCTAGCGCTGCTGGCGCCGGTACTGTCTGTCGGTGGCTACGTCGCATTTGAACGCCATCCGGAGTACTTCCCGCGCCTCGACCTGCCGCCGTTCGACAGCGCCAAAGCTGCGCGGTTGTCGCCGCAGAAGCGCGCGGCTTACGAGCAGGAACTGTTCAGCGAGATTCCCAAGTGGAGTCGCGGCACCCGTCGCTATCCGAACCCGGCCGATTCCGTCAAGCGCGAACAGCGCTGGATGCAGATGGCCAACGATGGCTTTGAACTTGCCTACATCACGCTGCGCGTGCTGTCGCCTGCAACGCTGGAGGAGTACTCGATGCGAGGCCCCATGAAGCGCCTGGAGGCGTTGGCCGAGCAGGGCGATACAGGAGCCATGTGCCTGATGACCGCCTTGGCGAGTGGTGGGGAAGAATACGTCCAGCTCTACAAGAAGTGGCTCGAACGTGGTGCGGCGCTGGGCCACCCCGAATGCATGATCCGGCTCGGCGGCAAACTGCTTGACGGAAGCGACGGCTATCCAAAGGATGTTCACCGCGGTCTGGCCCTGGAGTTTGCTGCGCGCCGCAAGTCAGGCTATGTGCATCTGGCGGGGTCCCTGGCCCAGCATTTCGAGAAGCCCATTCGCAGATTGCAGCCGCAAAGCGGCTTCAGAACGCCGGATGGCAAATTGCTCCTTGACCTGGGTTATGGGAAAAGAGCCGATATACGACGTCTGTATTGCTGGAATCAGGTCGAATCTCAAACCTGGGATCGAGATATTGCCGCAGAGACGCTGAGGGATCTGCGGGTCGACTCGAAGGTGTTTGATCGCCCCGAGTTGCGGGTGATCTACGAAGACCTTAAGGACAAGCGCTACACCTTGGAAGACTGTTTGAACATGGGAACGGGGGAGTAAGACGATGAGCACATCAAAGCCCGAAACATCGCGCTTGCACGATTTGCGCAAACACTGGACCGATCAGATTGACATATTGCGTCCAAGCTATAGAACGGCCACGCAAGCCAGAATTGATGCTGCCCGTGTCTGGGACGTCGATCGCAACTCAGCCGACAAGCGAGAAGCCCTCACCCAAGCCAGCCTCGCCGAATTCGCCGCAGCCAAGGCACTCAACGACTTCCTGGACACCGACCGCCGTGGCCTCAAGCGCGTCACGGTCATCGAGAATCAACTGCGGAACAACGACAGCCTCAGCCTCCTGGACCGACACGCCCTGGAGGTCGAGAAGCGGAACCTGATACGCACCGTCTCCGAATTCCTCGACTTCAAGGAAAGCGAGGATCTGTCACCGGTCTATCCTCCTCCCGCCCGTGTCGAGGGCAAGATCCACTACTCGGACGGATCGGTGCAATGGGACCCGGCCACCGCGCAAGGCCGGGCCGGCATGGAGGGGGACGCCTTCACCGCCTCCGCGTCCGAATGGGCCAAGATCGCCCCGCTGTCCAACGCCGACCAGTACATCGCCTGCGTGGGAGCGCTCGATGCATTGACCGGACGCCTGACGAGCAGGATGCTGCCCGCCCCCATTCGACCAGGTCGAAACGATCCCT
>Ga0160470_100313_pt1 | contig 28145 bp, 19 predicted proteins | sample HID1973I_E11MG_FD_108214 | JGI IMG/M metagenome (GOLD analysis project Ga0160470, IMG submission 108214) | Enriched mosquito-associated microbial communities from UW Madison campus, WI, USA - HID1973I_E11 MG | ecosystem: Host-associated > Arthropoda: Insects > Digestive system > Unclassified ... | reverse complement strand
TCGGGGCCCCGTCCCGACGGGGAGGGGCTTTGCGGTGTCGACAGACGTCCATGTGCTGACGCCACCGCCGTGGGCCATCCATGGCCCACTAAAGCCCCTCCCCGCCGGAACGGCGCAAGGCGCCTTGAAGTTCCTACTTCGTTTGAGGCGCAACGGATGGGGAAAGGGAAGAGCAAGAGCAAGAGCAAGAGCAAGAGCTAAAAGCAACCGCGATGCTCCGTTTCTCTATGTGCGTCGGAGATTGGCTTTTTTTGCTTTTGGCTCTTGCTCTTGCTCTTGCTTCTCCCTCCTCCCCTCTCCGTTGCGCAAACCCGAAGTGGGGAAAATGACGCGCCTTGCCCCGTCCCGGCGGGTAGGGGCTTCAGTGGGCCATGGATGGCCCACGGCGGTGGCGTCAGACAGGGACGTCTGTCGACACCGCGAAGCCCCTACCCGCCGGGGCGGGGCCCGCACCGTAAGCCAACGAACCCAACCGCCCACACCTGCGCAACTCCTCAATAACCCCCTCCCCCCAAAAAACTCCACGCAAATCGGCGAAGAACCAAAACAAACCCCACCCAAAAATTCCAGCCCGACAAACTTGGAAAGCCAGCCAAACCTGTCACCAGCCCCCAAGCCCGCCCCCGCTAAGATCCGAAAGGTGAACCCACCCCGCCCAAGCTTCCACAAACCCCTCCGCGCAGCGCTGGTAAACCCCCTGCGCAACCGCCGTCTATGGATCGGCGTGGGCATCACCGCCCTGCTGCTGGTCACGCTGCTGGTGGCCTTCCGCCGTCCGCTCGCCCTCTGGCTGTGGCCCGACACCCGCATCCAGCAACTGCTCGCCCAGGGCGAACACGCCTTGGCGCAGGGGCGGCTGAGCTCGGCCGATGGGAAAGGCGCGCGCGAGGCGTTCGATGCGGCGCTGGCGCTGGACAGCGACCGCGGCGAGGCGCGCGACGGCCTGGCGCGGACGGGCCAGGCGGCGCTGGCGCAGGGCCGCCATGCGCTGGCGCAGGACAAGCTGGCCGCCGCCAAGGACGCGTTGGCGCTCGCGCAGACCCTGCAGGTGCCGCGCGCGCAGTCCGATGCGCTGGCGCTGGCGATCCGCCGCCATGAGGCCGCCAGTGCCGGCCTGGACGATCTGGTCGCGCGTGCCCGCACCGCGCAAGCCGATCACCGCCTGGACGGCGATGCGGACAGTGCGCTGCCGCTGTACCAGCGCGTGCTCGAGCTGGCGCCGGAACGCCTGGACGCGCTGGAGGGCCGCGAGGATGCGCTGTCGGACCTGCTGCAGCAGGCGCGCGCGGCGCTGGCACGCGACGATCTCGCCGCCGCGTCGGCGAAGCTGCAAGCCGCACGCGGCTACGACCTCGGCCATGCCGATCTGCCGGCTACCGAAGCGGCAGTGAACGATGCCGTGCAGAAGCGCTTGCGGCGTGCGGAAACGCGGCTGCGGCAAGGCCGTCTGGCGCTGGCGGACGCCGATTACCGCCTCGTCGCCGATCTGCGCCCGGACGCGCCGGAGGTGGCGCGCGGCGGCGAGCAGCTGGCGGCCGCCTATGCCAGCGAGGCGATCCGCCTGGCGGGCGATTTCGACTTCGCCGCTGCCGAGGCTGCCTTGGCCCAGGCGCGGCAATGGACACCGGGCGCGCCGGCCCTGCGCAACGCCGAACAGGCCGTGGCACGGGCCCGGCAGGCGCATGCCTCGCAGCAGCAACCGCTGGCGCCGGCCGCCCGCGCGCGGCAATTGCGCCGGTTGCTGGCGCAGATCGAGGCAGCCGAGGCCCGCCAGCACTGGATCACGCCGCCGGGCGCCAGCGCCTACGATGCGCTGCGCGAGGCGCAGGCGCTGGCGCCGCGCGATCCGCGCGTGCGCAGCGCGGTGCAACGCATCGTGCCGCAGACGCGCGCGTGCTTCGAACAGGCCTTGCCGGCCAATCGCGTGCGCGCGGCGCAATCCTGCCTGGACGCCTGGCAGGCGCTGGCCGCGCGCGATCCTGCCCTGGCCACGGCGCGCCGGCGCCTGGCCCAGCGCTGGTTGGCGGTAGGCAGCGAGCGGCTGGGCGCGGGCGATGCCGTGTTCGCCGCCGATGCCGCGCGCCAGGCGCGCCGGCTCGACCCGGCGGCGGCCGAGTTGACGGATTTCGAAGCGCGCGTGCGCGCCGCACAGGGCCGCGAGCCCTAGGCAGGCTCAGTCGAGGAAGATCCGCCGTACCGTGTCGCGCGCCGCATCCAGCGAAAAGTGCTGCGCCACGTTGTGCAAGCCATTGGCCGACAACCGCGACCACAGCGCCGCGTCTTCGTGCAGCCGCACCACCGCCGCGGCGAAGGCCTCGGCCTGGTCGGCGACCAGCACGTCTTCGCCGTCGCGCAGATGCATGCCTTCCACCGCGCATGCCGTCGCCACCACCGGCTGGCCATGCGCCATGCTCAGGTTGACCTTGCCCTTGACTCCGGCGCCGAAGCGCAGCGGTGCCACGGCGACGCGGCAGCCGTCCATGTACGGCGCCAGGTCCGGCATGTGGCCGTGGATCTCCACCCCCGGCTGGGTCGCGGCGAGCGCGCGCAGCGCGTCCGGCACGTCGGCGCCGATGCAGTGGAAGCGCACGGCCGGCAGGCGCGCACGCACGTGCGGGAAGACTTCGCCGATGAACCAGCGCATCGCGTCGGCATTGGGCGGGTGGCCGAAGCCGCCGACGAACACCAGGTCGCGCCGCGCCTCCCAGCCCGGTGCCTGCGTGCGTACCTCGTGCAGGTTGGACAGCAGCTCGACATGGACCTGCGGCGCTTCCTGGCGCAATACCTCGCGTTCGGCGGCCGACACCAGCACCGTGACGTCGGTGCGGGCCATGATCGACAATTCGCGCTGGCGCGTGCGCTCGGCCGCGCGCAGGCCGGCGGCATCGGCGGCGACTTCGGCGCCGCGGCGCTCGCGCAGGAAGTGCAGGTCCACCGTATCGAACAGCGTGCGCGCGCCCGGCGCATAACGCTGCAGCAGCGGCAGGCAGGCGGCGGCGACGTGGTGGCGCACCAGCAGCGCGGCATGGAACCGGGCACCGTGCTGGCGCAACCAGGCGGCCAGGCCATCGAGCTGCGGTGCGTACCAGACCTCGACCCCGAGCGCCTGCAAGGCCTGGGTATGGCGCCCGCCGTGCGCGCGGGCGGTGGGCACGAACACGACGTGCGCGCCGGCCTGCCGCAGCAGGCGGATCAGGTTGAACTGACGCAGCGAGCCCGAGTCGCGGTCCGGCTGCGGCACCGCTTCGTCGAGGATCAACACCTGGCGCTGGCCCCGGTGCAGCAAGGCCGGCGACGGCACGTTGCCCGCCGCGGCATGCGCCGCCAGCGCGCTTGCCCACTTCTGCGCGAATACCGCGCGGTTGCGCACCTGGTAGGCCTTGGTCCCGCTGCCGGTGTCGGTGCCGTGGCTGGTGCCTTCGTCATGCACCACGCGCGCGGCCGGCTGCACCAGGACCTGATGGCCGGCCGCGCGCACGGCGAAGGCCAGGTCGGTGTCTTCGTAGTAGGCCGGCGCATAGCGCGCATCCAGGCCGCCGATCTGCGCCAGCAGCGCCCGCGGCACCGCCAGCGCGGCGCCGGACACGTAGTCGGTCTCGCGCACGTAGGCATAGCGCGGGTCGTCCGGTGACTCGAAACGGCCATAGCTCCACGCGCTGCCGTCGCTGAAGACGACCCCGCCGGACTCCTGCAGGCGTCCATCCGGATACAGCAGCTGCGCGCCCACCAGCCCGGCGCGCGGATGGGTGGCGAAGGTGCCGATCAAGGCGTCGAGCCAACCCGGCTGCGGCACGGTGTCGTTGTTCAACAGCACCACATAGTCGCCGCGGCTCAGCGCGATGCCGTCGCCGCAGGCGGCGATGAAACCGCCGTTGGCGGCGCGGCGGTGGTAGCGCAGGCCGGCGACTTGCGGCAGCACGCGCGGGGTGTCGTCGTCCTGGCCGGCGTCATCGACGACGATGACCTCGCAGGCCAGCGCCGGCGGATGCGCGGCCAGCGCCCGGAGGCAGGCCAGCGTGTGGGCGAGGTGGTTGTAGACCGGGATGACGATCGACACCACCGGCGCCGCGCTGGCCGGCACGGCGAACGGTGCGAACGGCCCGGCCGGCGGAAACCACAGCGGCACCGCGCCTTCGCCGGGCCGCGGCTGCAGGTGGACGCGGGCGCGCGACAGCGTGGCGCGCCAGCCGCGCGCGCGCAGGCTGGACCAGCCGCGGCGTGCCAGGCCGAGCATGCGGTGCAGGAAATAACGCCATTCCGAAAGCGACATGCGGGCGCGGCTCACGCTCGGCGCCGCCATCGGGCGGCGGCCGGCCAGGGGGCGCCCAGCGCGGTCGAATCGGGGTCTGACTTGGTTTCTGCCTGCATCTTCTGCTTCCACAACGGGCCATGAGCCGGGCGAGGCGGTGGCCGCATCGCCCGCGCCGGCTGCGCTAGACTCGCCGGAATCCACATTCTCGCATCCCCGTGCCGCGACACCACGATTACGAAGATTCCGAGGATATCGAAGACGACTTCGACGACGCAGACCCTTCCGGGCCGGCATGGCAACGCCGGCTGATCGTATGGGGCCTGGCCGCATTGGCGCTGGGCCTGGGTTTCCTGATTCCCTACACGCTGTACCTGAACCAGCAGGTGACCCAGCGCTTCGGCGAGCTGCGCTGGCAGATTCCCACCCGCGTCTATGCGCGGCCGCTGGCGCTGGCGCCGGGCAATGCGCTGGATGCGGCGACGTTGAAGACCGAACTGGACGCGGCGTCCTACCGCGAAGACGGCAGCGGCCAGCTGCCGGGCACCTACCAGCGCGACGATGGCCGCTTCGTGATCGCCAGCCGCGGCTACATCGACGTCGACGGCCGCGTGCCGGCGCGCCGCATCGAAGTCGGCGTCGGCGGCGGCCGCGTCACCGTGCTGCGCGATGCGGCCAGCCGCAAGGCGCTGCGCGCCGCGCGCCTGGATCCGGCGCGCATCGCCACGCTGTACGGCCAGAAGCAGGAGGAGCGGCGCCTGGTGCGGCTGGAGGAAACGCCCGAGCTGCTGGTCACCGGCCTGCAGGCAGTCGAGGACCGCGACTTCAACAGCCACCATGGCATCGACCTCAGCGGCATGATCCGCGCCGCGTGGGTGATGGTGCGCTCCGGCGGCCAGACCCGCCAGGGCGCCAGCACGCTGACCCAGCAGTTGGCGCGCAGCGGCCTGCTCGGCATCGGCAAGGAACAGACCGTCACCCGCAAGTTCAATGAGATTCTCTACGCGCTGATCATGGAGGCGCGCTACGACAAGCGCACCATCCTGGAGGCCTACCTCAACCAGGTCTACCTGGGCCAGCGCGGCAGCCAGGCGGTGCATGGTGTGGCCTCGGGCGCGGAGTTCTGGTTCGGCCGCGACCTCAATTCGCTGACCACCGAGCAGGTCGCCTTGCTCATCGGCCTGGTCAAGGGGCCTTCGTTCTACGACCCGCGCCGCAGTCCGGAGCGGGCGCTGGACCGGCGCAATTTCGTGCTGGGTAAGCTGCATGAGAACGGTTTGGTCAACGACGCCGAGTACAAGCGCGCGCTGGCCGCGCCGCTGGGCGTGCCCGAGCAGCCCGGCCTGGTCGCCGCCAATCGTTTCCCGGCCTATGTCGACCTGGTGCGCCGCCAACTCGCCCACGACTACCCCGAAAGCGTGCTGCAAGGCGCCGGCATGAGCGTGCTGACCGGCATGTCGCCCGCGGCCCAGGCCTATGCCGAGGGCGCGGTGACGCGCACGATCAAGTCGCTGGAAAACAAGAAGCGCCCGCCGCTGGAAGCGGGGCTGGTGATCACCGACGTCCACAACGGCGACGTGCTGGCCGTGGTCGGTGGCCGCGACGTTTCGCAGCCGGGCTTCAACCGCGCGGTGGAAGCGCAGCGTCCGGTCGGCTCGCTGCTCAAGCCTTTCGTCTACCTGCTCGCGCTGGCCTCGCCGGATCGCTGGTCGCTGTCCAGCTGGGTCGACGATTCGCCGGTCACCGTGCAGCTCTCTCGCGGCCGTACCTGGTCGCCGGGCAATGCGGACAACCGCAGCCACGGCACGGTGCGGCTGGTCGATGCCCTGGCGCATTCCTACAACCAGGCCACGGTGCGCGTGGGCATGCAGGTCGGCCCCGAGCGCGTCGCCCAGCTGATCCACGTGCTGGCCGGCGTGCAGGCCGAACCGAACCCGGCGCTGATCCTCGGCTCGACCGACCAGAGCCCGTATGCGATGGCGCAGCTGTACCAGTTCCTCGCCTCGGGCGGCGAAATCCAGCCGCTGCACGCGGTGCGCGGCGTGCTCGATCCGCAGGGCAAGCTGCTCAAGCGCTACGACAAGCGCCCCGCGCCGGCGCAGGAGGGCGACTCGATCGCCGCCAACCTGATTGGCGTGGCCCTGCAGCAAGTGGTCAGCAACGGCACCGCGCACCAGCTGATCGCCGACGGCCTGGGCCGGCTGGCGCCGGCCGGCAAGACCGGCACCACCAACGACGGCCGCGACAGCTGGTATGCCGGCTACACCGGCGACCACCTGGCGGTGATCTGGATCGGCAACGACCAGAACGAACAGGCCGGCCTTTACGGCGCCACCGGCGCGATGAAGGTATGGTCGGGCATCTTCGCGCGGCTGCCGAGCGCCGCGCTGAAGGTCAACGGCAAGGGCCTGGACTGGCAGTGGGTGGAAGCCAGCGGTTCGGGCACCACCGATGTGGATTGTCCGGGCGCGCGCCAGTTCCCGTTCGTGGTCGGCTACGCGCCGGCCTACGTACCCTGCAGCGCCGCCGCCGCGCCGAGCGAAGGCGAACCGGCCGAAGGCGAACCGGCAGGGCAGGGCGGCGGCTGGCGCAGTTGGTTCGGCCTGGACAAGAAGGACAAGGAAGCTGCGCCGGCGCCGTCCAATCCCCCGCCCGAACAGTGAGTTTTCCGATGAAGCCGATCCTGCCGACCCTGTCCCGCATCGCCCTCGCCGCCCTGGCCGTGGGCCTGGGCGCCTGTTCCAGCGCGCCGCCGCCGGCCGTGCCGGTCGACACGACGACGCCGGCCCAGCGCATGGCCGCGGTCGAGAAGCTCGCCGGCGCCGAAGACACCGAACTGTCGGTGCAGCCATTGCGCGACCCGCAGGTCGGCGACCTGCGCGAAAGCGCCCAGCGCAAGCGCGCGGCCGGCGACCTCGGCGGCGCCGCGACCCTGCTGGACCAGGCCCTGGCCCTGGTCGCCGACGATCCGGGCGTGCTGCAGGAACGCGCCGAAGTAGCGCTGCTGCAGGGCGACTGGCAGGGCGCGGAGAAGTTCGCCAAGCGCGCCGTCGACCTCGGCTCCAAGACCGGCCCGGTCTGCCGCCGCCATTGGGCGACCATCGAGCAAGCGCGCCTGGCCCGCGGCGAGAAAGAGAACGCGGCCTCCGCGCAGGCGCAGATCGATGGGTGCACTGTGCCGGGGATCAAGCGTTACTGAGGGGGGCGGGACTCGGGACTCGGGACTCGGGACTCGGAAAAGCAGGATTCCGTGATCGGCAGGGCATCCGCGCGCATTGCGGTGAGCTTTCCCCGTCTTCCTGCAGCCCGCTTGAACCACGAGTCCCGAGTCCCGAGTCCCGAACTGAGGGACTCGGAAAAGCAGGCTTCCGTGATCGGCAGGGCATCCGCGCGCTGCGGGAGAGCTTTCCCGGTCTTCTTGCAGCCCGCTTGAACCACGAGTCCCGAGTCCCGAGTCCCGAGTCCCGAAAAAAAATGTCCCTCCTAGCCACCGCCAGCCGCGAAGCGCTCGACGAACACGGCGCGCTCGCGCAGCAGATTCCCGCATTCGTGCCGCGTGCGGCGCAGTTGCGCCTGACCGGCGCGATCGCCGAGGCCTTCGACCAGCGCGAGGTGCTCCTGGCCGAGGCCGGCACCGGTACCGGCAAGACCTTCGCCTATCTGGTGCCGGCGTTGTTGTCGGGGATGAAGACGATCATCTCCACCGGCACGCGCGCGCTGCAGGACCAGCTCTACCACCGCGACCTGCCGCGGGTGCGCGCTGCGCTCGGCGTCGGCGTCGAATCGGCGCTGCTCAAGGGCCGCGCCAATTACCTGTGCCGCTACCGCCTGCAACAGGCGCGCGGCGAACCGCGCCTGGCCACGCCCGAGCAGGTCACCCAGTTCCAGCGCATCGTGGCCTGGAGCGGGCGCACCCGCTTCGGCGACATGGCCGAACTGGAAGCGCTGCCCGACGACTCGCCGCTGCTGCCGATGGTGACCTCGACCATCGACAACTGCCTCGGCACCGAATGCCCGTTCTGGAGCGAGTGCTTCGTGGTGCAGGCGCGGCAGCGGGCGCAGGCGGCCAACGTGGTGGTGGTCAACCACCACCTGCTGCTGGCCGACCTGGCGCTCAAGCAGGAAGGCTTCGGCGAGATCCTGCCGGGGGCGCAGGCCTTCGTGATCGACGAGGCGCACCAATTGCCGGAGTTGGCGGCGAATTTCTTTGGCGAAGGCTTCGGCATGCGGCCGTGGCTGGAATTGGCCCGCGACTGCGTGACCGAGGCGCGGCTGGTCGGCGGCGCGCAAGCGGTATTGCAGGAGCCGGTGCGCCTGCTGGACGAGTCCTTGCGTCAGCTGCGCGTGGACATGGAAGGCTTGCCGCCGCGCGGCACGCAATGGCGCGCGCTGGCGCGGCCGCAAGTGCGCGAAGGCTTCGATGCGGTGGTGACCGCCTTGCAACACCTGCAGGACGCGCTGGTGCCGCTGCGCGACGCCTCGCCCGGCCTGGACGCTTGCGCCGCGCGGGCGCGCGAAGCCGCGCAGCGGCTGTCGCGCTGGCTCGGCGACGACGCCCACGTCACCGATTTCGACGCGGAGCCGCAGGCCGCCGAGCCGGACAACGACGTGCGCTGGTACGAACTGACGCCACGGGGCTTCCGCTGCCAGCGCACGCCGCTGGACGTCTCCGGCCCGCTGCGCGAGCACCGCGAGAAGTCCCATGCCGCGTGGATATTCACTTCGGCAACGCTGACGGTGGACGCCGACTTCTCGCATATCGCCAAGCGCCTGGGCCTGGACGACCCGGTGACGTTGCTGCAGCCCAGTCCGTTCGACTGGAACCACCAGGCCCTGTGCTACCTGCCTGGCCCCTTGCCCGACCCGGCCGCGCGCGGTTACGGCACCGCGCTGGTCGCGGCGATCACGCCGGTGCTCGACGCCTCGCAGGGCAGGGCATTCGTGCTGTTCGCCTCGCACCGCGCGCTGCGCGAAGCGGCCGAGGCCCTGCGCGACAGTCCGTGGCCGCTGTTCGTCCAGGGCGAGGCGCCGCGCGCCATGCTGCTGCAGCGCTTCCGCGAATCGGGCAATGGCGTGCTGCTGGGCTCGGCCAGTTTCCGCGAAGGCGTGGACGTGGTCGGCGATGCCTTGAGCGTGGTGGTGATCGACAAGCTGCCGTTCGCCGCGCCGGACGAGCCGGTGTACGAAGCGCGGCTGGACGCGATTCGCCGCGAGGGCGGCAACCCGTTCTGCGAGGAGCAGTTGCCGCAGGCGGTGATTGCGCTCAAGCAGGGCGTGGGCCGGCTGATCCGCAGCGAGACCGACCGCGGCGTGCTGGTGCTGTGCGACCCGCGGTTGCAGACCCGCAGCTACGGCCGCGTGTTCCTGGATTCGCTGCCGCCGTTCGCCACGACGCACGAACTGGCGGATGTGCAGGACTTCTTCGCGCTGGAGCCGCAGGCATCCCTTCTACCGCCCTAGCGGGAGAAGGTGCCCGAAGGGCGGATGAGGACGCCCTTCGCGACACCTCCGTCCTTCCCATCAACCCTGTAACCTTGCGCTCCCATGAACATCCTCGCCTTCGAAACCTCCACCGAAGCCTGCTCCGTCGCCCTGCACAGCGCAGGCGGCGTGATCGAGCGCTTCGAACTGGCGCCGCGCCGGCATGCCGAACTGGCCTTGCCGTGGGCCGAGGCATTGCTGGCCGAGGCCGGGTTGGCGCGCTCCCAGCTCGACGCCATTGCCGTGGGCCGCGGCCCGGGCGCGTTCACCGGCGTGCGCCTGGCGATCGGCATTGCCCAGGGCATCGCCCTGGCCCTGGACCTGCCGGTCCTGCCGGTCTCCACCCTGCGCGTGCTGGCCTTGCGGGCACCGGCCGAAGCGGAAAAAGTGCTGGCCTGCATCGATGCGCGCATGGGCGAGGTGTACGCGGCGACGTTCGCGCGCGAAGGCGGCGCCTGGCGTGCGCTGTCGGATGAGGTCGTGCTTGCGCCGGATGCCTACGCACTGCCCGACACTGCCGACGATTGGCATGCGGTCGGCAGCGGCCTGGCCGCAGCCCAAGGCGTGTTGGCGCGGAGTCTGTCTGCGCAGCTGCGCACCGTCGATGCCGCTGCGCTGCCGCACGCGGCCGATGTGCTCGCCTTGGCCGTGCCGGCGTTGGCGCGCGGCGAAGGCATCGCCGCCGACAAGCTCGAGCCGGCCTATCTGCGCAACAACGTGGCGCTGACCTTGGTCGAGCAGCAGGCGGCCAGGAAGGCGAAGGCGGAAGGGTAACTGGCCGCGGGCTGTGGGTGTCGGGGCTGAAGCCCCTCCCACAAGCGCGGGGCCTCCCCGCAGAAGCAGTCATTCCAATGCCCGGAGCAGTCCTGTGGGAGGGGCTTCAGCCCCGACGCTCTCAGCGGTCGTCGCGCAACTCGCCGTTCGGCAGGAACAACCAGGTCCGCGTCACTTCCAGGATATCCACACCGTCATCGGCAGGCGGCAGGGCCGGGAATGGTTTGGCCAGCTCGACCACCCGCAGCGCGGCCGCATCCAGCACCGGAACGCCGCTCGAAACCAGCACGCGGCTGCTTTCCACGCTGCCATCGCGGCGCACGCCCACGGCAACCACGACCCGGCCGGACAGGCGCCGTTGCCGTGCTTCATCCGGGTAGTTGAGGTTGCCCACCCGTTCGGCCCGGTCCACCCAGGCGCGCAGGTAGTTGGCGTAGGCATATTCCCGCGTGCTGGCCGAAACGAACTTGCGGTTCGGACGCTTGGCGTACTGCTCCGAGCGCAGGTGGACTTCGGCGGCCAGGCGCGCCATTTCGGCATCGCGCTGCTCGCGCGCGGCGTCGGCCGCGCTCTGCGGTTGCTGCACTTCCGGATGCGGTTGCTGCGGCGGCATCGGTTCCTCGCCGCGCCGGCTGGCGACCACGCGGGTTTCCGGTGGCGGCGTGGCGGCCGCGTGCTGGGCCTGCACCGGCACCGGCGCCAGGCCGGTGCGCGGCTGCGGCACCAGGCCGGGCTGGCTGTCGCGCGGGCGCGCGGCCTTGTCGTGGTCGCCGCCGCCTTGCTGGTTGGCCTGGGCGAGGAAGTCGGCCTGCTTGGGCGTCAGCGGCGTGCTGGTCTGGCTGAAGATCACGTCCAGCGTCGGCACCAGCGGCGCCTCGTCGCTGACCGCGAAGCCCACGCCCAGGATCAGCAGCCCATGCACGATCAGCGACAGCACCAGGGTCGCGGTCAGGCGCTGGTTCTCGGCGTCGCGTCCGGCCGGTCCGCCGGGGGCGCGGCCGGCGCTCATCGTCGCGCTCATGCGGAAGCGGAGGACGCCGCGGCCAGGCCGGCCTCGAGCGCGTCGAACAGCTGGCCGCAGATGTTCAGGCCGAACTGCGCGTCGAGTTCGCGCGCGCAGGTCGGGCTGGTGACGTTGACCTCGGTCAGGTAGTCGCCGATCACGTCCAGGCCGACGAAGCGCATGCCGCGGCGCTTCATTTCCGGGCCGACCTGGGCGGCGATCCAGCGGTCGCGCTCGCTCAGCGGGCGGCCTTCGCCGCGGCCGCCGGCGGCGAGGTTACCGCGGAATTCGTCGCCCTGCGGGATGCGCGCCAGGCAGTAGTCCACCGCTACGCCGTCGATCAGCAGGATGCGCTTGTCGCCGGCCGTGATGTCGGGAATGAAACGCTGCGCCATCGCCAGCTTGCGCTCGCCGTCGGTCAGGGTTTCCAGGATCACGTTGAGGTTGGGGTCGCCCTGGCCGCTGCGGAAGATCGAGCGCCCGCCCATGCCGTCCAGCGGCTTGAGCACGACCTGGCCGTGTTCGGCGGCGAAAGCCTTCAGCAGCTTGGTGTCGCGGCTGACCAGGGTCGGCGGGCAGCACTGCGGGAACAACTGCGCGGCCAGTTTCTCGTTGAAGTCGCGCAGGCCCTGCGGGTCGTTGACGATCAGCGCGCCGGCCTGCTGCGCAATGCCCAGCAGGTGGGTGTCGTAAATGTATTCAGGATCGACCGGCGGGTCCTTGCGCATCAGCACGACCTGGCCCGGCCCGAACGCCAGCTCGGCGAACTCGCCCAGGGTGAACCAGCCAGCCTTGTCGTCGCGCACCTGCAGCGGGGCGACATGGGCCACCGCCACGCCGCCGCGCAGCGATAACCCGCCGGGGCGCACGTAGTGCAGGCGGTGGCCGCGGCGCTGGGCTTCCAGCAGCATCGCGAACGTGGTGTCCTTGGCGATCTTGATGTGGTCGATGGGGTCCATCACCACGATGACGTCTAACGGCATGGCAAAACCCGGGGGCGCGACGGCGGGAACTGGCCGACGATGTTAACGGTTTGCCGCCCCCGCGCGGAGCGCGCCGGTGGGACGGTTTGGCACAGGATTCGCATGTCGGCGCCGAACGTCCCGGATTTGCGCAAAACTGCGATACAGTTCCGTCGTTGCGCGCTCGTTCCCGTGCGACATTGCTGGCCCGGCATCGCCGCGCTTGACAGTATCGGCGGGTACTGGGATATACATGATGTTTCGCAGTGCCGCCGGAGTGGATGAAGCGGCGCGCGTCCCGGGGACATTGGAATGACTGAAAATATTGCCGCGGGCGGGGAGCTCGCAGGTCTGAGGGTGATGGTCATCGATGATTCGAAGACCATTCGCCGCACCGCCGAAACCTTGCTCAAGCGCGAGGGCTGCGAGGTCGTCACCGCGACCGACGGCTTCGAGGCCTTGGCCAAGATCGCCGACCAGCAGCCGCAGATCATCTTCGTGGACATCATGATGCCGCGGCTGGATGGCTACCAGACCTGCGCGCTGATCAAGGGCAACCAGCTGTTCAAGGGGACGCCGGTGATCATGCTGTCCTCCAAGGACGGCCTGTTCGACAAGGCGCGCGGCCGCATCGTGGGCTCGGAGCAGTACCTGACCAAGCCCTTCACCCGTGAAGAACTGCTGAGCGCCATTCGCACATACGTCAACGCCTGACCAGGGGGAAGGGCACATGGCAAAAATCCTGCTGATCGAAGACTCGCCGACCGACCGGGCAGTCTTCAGCCAATGGCTGGAGAAAGCCGGCCACGAAGTGGTCGCCACCGACAACGCCGAAGAAGGGCTGGCCCTGGCCAAGGGCCAGGCACCGGACCTGGTGCTGATGGACGTGGTGCTGCCGGGCATGAGCGGTTTCCAGGCCACCCGCGCGATGTCGCGCGACGAAGCCACCAAGCACATCCCGGTGCTGATCGTGAGCACCAAGGGCATGGAAACCGACAAGGCCTGGGGCCTGCGCCAGGGCGCGGCCGACTACATCGTCAAGCCGCCGCGCGAGGAAGACCTGCTCGCGCGCATTGCCGAACTGGTGCGCTGATGCGTTCGCCGTTCGACATCCTCGAAGTCTACGAACGGCGCAGCCTGGCCCATGCGGTGCAGTTGCCCGAGCGTCAGTTCGCCACCGACATCTGGCGCGGGGTCGGCTTCCGGGTCGGCCAGCGCCGGCTGGTGTCGGACTTCCGCGAAGTGGTGGAAATCGTGCCGATGCCGCCGGTGACCCCGGTGCCCGGCGCGCAGCCCTGGCTGCTCGGCGTGGGCAACCTGCGCGGCAACCTGTTCCCGGTGGTGGACCTGAAACAGTTCATGGAAGGCCGCCGCACCGTCTTCCATGAAGGCCAGCGCGTGCTGATCATGCGCCAGGCCGGCGGCGACGTGGCCCTGACCATCGACGAGCTGTATGGCCAGCGCAGCTTCGAACAGAACCAGGCCACCGAGCCGGGCGAACTGGCGCAAGGCCGCTACGGCCATTTCGTCGATCGCGCCTTCCGCGCCGAAGACCAGGATTGGGGCGTGTTTTCCCTGTCCCTGCTGTCGCGCACCCCAGAATTCCGGCAGGCCGCGGCGTAAGCCCGGCCCGCCCCGCATCGAGCATCGAGGTCGAAAATGAGTACCGCCCCGGACGCGCCCCAGAACAAGAAGATCGGTGGTGTCAGCACGAGTTTCTGGCTCATCCTGCTGGCCGCATCGCTGATCGTGTTCGCCGCCAACTTCGCCGTGTCGACCTGGCAGGGCAGCCGCCTGGCCGGCGCCAGCACCGGCGCGGCCGACCTGCAGGTGCTCTCGCAGCAGCTGGCCAACCAAGGCCGCGAAGCGGTTTCCGGTGACGCCAAGGCCTTCGCCGCGTTCAAGGACACCAAGGCGCAGATCGAAAAGACCGTCTCCGAGCTGGAAGGCCGCTACGGCCAGGAGACCGGCGTGTCGAGCCCGATCCGCCAGCTCAAGTCGACCTGGACCCCGCTGGGCAAGAGCGCCGAGCAGGTGATCGCCTCCGAGCCGGCCGTACTCGGCCTGGCCGGCAACGCCGACCGCTTCGCCGGGGCGGTGCCGCAGCTGCAGGCGCAGTTGAACGAAGTCGTCCGCGCGATGACCGTCAGCGGCGCGCCCTCCTCGCAGATCTACAACACCCTGCAGCAGGTCGTGGTCGCCGGCACCATGGCCCGCCGCGTCACCGAAATGCGCGCCGGCGGTACCGGTGCGGCCGCGGCCGGCGATGCGCTGGCGCGTGACTCGGTGGTGTTCAGCCAGATGCTGGAAGGCCTGCGCAACGGCAACGACGAGCTGGGCATCGCCGCGGTGAAGAACCCGGCCGCGCTCTCGGCCCTGGAGCAGTCGCAGGCGCAGTGGGCGACGATGAAGAAGGACGTCGACGCCATCCTGGCCAGCTCGCGCAACCTGTTCGCCGCGCAGTCCTCGGCCGCCGCCATCACCGGCGGCTCGGCCAAGATGCTCGACGACAGCAAGAAGCTGTTCGACGCGTTCTCGGCCTTCGGTTCGGTCCGCGACACCCGCCTGTTCCCGAACCTGTGGCTGGGCGTGCTGTCCGGCGCGCTGCTGGTGATCTCGATCATCGGCCTGGTCTGGTCCACGGTGCGCTCGCGTTCGCGCGAACAGGAACTGCGCCTGCAGACCCAGGTGGAATTCAACAGCCGCAACCAGCAGGCGATCATGCGGCTGCTGGACGAAATCTCCTCGCTCGGTGAGGGCGACCTGACCGTGAAGGCCTCGGTGACCGAGGACATGACCGGCGCGATCGCCGACGCTATCAACTACGCCGTGGACGAGCTGCGCCACCTGGTGACCACGATCAACGACACCTCGGCCAAGGTCGCGGTGTCCTCGCAGGAAACCCAGGCCACCGCCATGCAGCTGGCCGAAGCGGCCGGCCACCAGGCCAGCCAGATCACCAGTGCTTCGGAGCGCATCAACGAAATCGCCGCGAGCATCGAACAGGTCTCGCGCAACTCGACCGAGTCGGCCGAAGTGGCGCAGCGCTCGGTGGTCATCGCCGCCGAAGGTGCCGGCGTGGTGCGCGAGACGATCCAGGGCATGGACCAGATCCGCGACCAGATCCAGGAAACCTCCAAGCGCATCAAGCGCCTGGGCGAATCGTCCCAGGAAATCGGCTCGATCGTGGAACTGATCAACGACATTTCCGAGCAGACCAACATCCTGGCGCTCAACGCCGCGGTGCAGGCCGCCTCGGCGGGCGAGGCCGGTCGCGGTTTCGCGGTCGTGGCCGACGAAGTGCAGCGCCTGGCGGAACGCACATCGAGTGCGACCCGACGCATCGAAAGCCTGGTCCAGACCATTCAGGCCGATACCAACGAGGCCGTCAGCTCGATGGAGCAGACGACCTCCGAAGTGGTGTCCGGCGCGCGCCTGGCCGAAGACGCCGGCACCGCGCTGACCGAAATCGAGCGCGTGTCCAACGCCTTGAACAACCTGATCAAAAACATCTCCATCGCCGCCCACCAGCAGTCCGCGGCGGCGACGGACATCACCCAGACGATGGACGTCATCCGCAAGATCACCGGCCAGACCTCGCAAGGTGCGGGACAGACGGCCGAGTCGATCGGTCACCTGGCCCAGCTGGCCGCGGACCTGCGCCGTTCGGTCGCCGACTTCAAGCTGCCGGCGTAAGCGACGCACGGAACGGGAAAGGAATACGAGAATGACGCGTAGCAATACGCCAATGCAGGAAAAGGCCGGATCGCGAGCGCTTGCGCGCGCGTCGGGCATGGCAGTGGAATGCTCGGGGGGGCGGCAATGAGTGCACTGCGCGATGCGATGAGCCACGCGGCGCTGGGCTGGGTGAAGCCCGAGCTCGACGAAACCCTGCGCCAGGCCCGCCACGAGATCGAGTTCTTCGTCGAAGAACCGGCCGACACCAGCCGCATGCGCTTCTGCGCCGGCTACCTGCACCAGGTGCAGGGCACCTTGCGCATGGTCGAGCTGTACGCCCCGGCGATGGTGGCCGAGGAGCTGGAACTGCTGGCCAAGGCCGTGCAGGAAGGCCAGGTCGGCGACACCAACGAAGCCTGCGCGATGCTGATGCGCGGCACCGTGCTGCTGCCCGACTATCTGGAGCGCCTGCAGAACGGCCACCGCGATATTCCGATCGTGCTGCTGCCGCTGCTCAACGAGATTCGCTCGATGCGCGGCGAAGCGGTGCTCAACGAAAGCGTGCTGTTCGCCTTCGATCCGCAGGCCGGCAACGCTACCGAGGCCGAGCTCGACCACGCGCGCGGCAGCCTGAGCGGCCGCAACCGCGAACTGCTCGACACCGTCGGCAACGCGGTCAAGGAAGAACTGCTGCGGGTCAAGGACGCGCTCGACCTGCACCTGCGCACCGGCGGCGATGTCGCCGAGCTGCAGGCCCAGGTCACCGACCTGGGCAGCGTGGCCGATACGCTGGGCATGATGGGCCTGGGCGTGGCGCGCAATGTCGTCGTGCAGCAGCGCGACGCGCTGCGCCGCATCGTGGAAGGCCAGCAACAGGTGGACGAAGGCCTGCTGCTCGATATCGCCGGCGCGCTGCTCTATGTCGATGCCTCGCTGGACGACCAGGTCGCGCGCCTCGGCGCCGACGCCAGCAACGACGACGACGTCAACGCCAATGCCAGCGCCGCCGAAGTACGGCGCACGCTGGAAGTGCTGGCGCACGAGGCGATCGCCAATTTCGGCGCCGCCCGCGAGCATTTCGTCGCCTTCATCGAGACCAACTGGGACCACGGCCGCCTGGCCGGCGTGCCGCACCTGCTCGGCGAAGTTGGCGGTGCGCTGCGCATCCTCGAACTGCCCGAGCCGGCGGACTACCTCGAAGGCGTGCGCCGCTACATCCAGCGCGAGCTGATCGACCGCCAGCGCGTGCCCAGCGGCCGCCAGCTGGACACCCTGGCCGATGCCATGGCCAGCCTGGAGTACTACCTCGAAGCCCTGCGCGAGCGTCGCCCGGGCCGCGAGGAAATCCTCGACATCACCCGCAGCAGCCTGGAAACCCTGCGTTACTGGCCGCTGCCGTCGAACGACCAGGCCGAGCTGCCGGCGACGCCGGTGGCTGCCTTTGCCGCGCCGGCCGAGGCGCCGGCTGCGTTCGCGCCCGAAGCGCCCGCCGTGGTCGAAGCGCCCGCGGTGGTCGAAGTCGAGGCCGTCGTGCCCGAGCCGGTGGAGATCGAAACCATCGAACTGGTGGCGGTCGCCGAGACCCTGGAGCTCGAGACCGTCGCCGCCAGCGCCGGGACCCACGAGGTCATGGTCGCCGACATCAGCCCGCTGCCGGACGGCCTGCACGTGACCTCCGCTGGTTTCGAGTGGACGCTGCAACACGAAGCGCCGGCTGCGACCAATGCGCCGATGAGCTTCGATCCGGTGGCGGCCGAACACGGCGACAGCGCCTACGAGGCAGCTGCCCTGGCGCCGCTGGACCTGTCGAGCGACGGCGGCCAGATGCCGGGCACGGGCGACTGGAACATGGCCGCGCAGGCGCCTTCCTTCGATCCGGTCTCGGCCGAGCAGGAAGCCACCTCGGCCGCGGCCGAGGTCCGCTATCACTTCGACGCCAGCCAGCTGGAAGGCGAGGCGGCAGGGACGATCCTCGCCGAGGAAGCGGCCCCTTACGCCACGCAGGCGGCCGAATTGCCGCCGTTGCCGCCGCTGCCCGAGCGCGAGATCGAAGTCGCAGCCGCGCCCGACGCGCCGCGCGCCTTCGACCCGGCCGACCCGGCGCTGGACGCCGACAGCCCGTTCGTCGAGTCGTTCGAAGCCACGCTGCCGGCCTTCCTCGAAGAGGAAGCGGCGGTGGCCGAAGATCGCTCGCAGGTGCAGGAAGGCACGATCGGCAAGATCGAGCTGGACGACGCCTCGTCCGCGTTCCTGGCCGAGCTCGACGCCGCCGCGGCGGACTTCAGCACCGACGCCGAACCCGAAGCCCCCGCAGCACAGGCCGAAGCGGTTCCCGCGCCGCTGGAAGGCGGTTTCGAGGACGACGGCAACGAAATCGACAGCGACATCCGCGACGTGTTCCTGGAGGAATTCGACGAGGAACTGGTCAACCTCGGGCAGCTACTGCCGGTCTGGCGCGCCGCGCCGGACAGCAACGAGAACCTGCGTCCGATCCGCCGCGTGTTCCACACCCTCAAGGGCAGTGGCCGCCTGGTGGGCGCGCGCACCCTCGGCGAGTTCAGCTGGAAGATCGAGGGCATGCTCAACCGCGTGCTCGACGGTTCGCGCCCGGCCAGCCCGGCGGTGATCGCGATGGTCGAGCAGGCCTACCAGGTGCTGCCGCAGCTCAACGCCGCCCTGCGCGGCGCCGGGCGCATCCAGGCCGACCTGGTCGAAATGCAGGCCGTGGCCGACCGCATCGCCACCGGCGAGGAAGCCTGGTACGTGCCGGTCGCGCCGAAGGCCGTCGAGGCTGCGCCATTGCCCGTCGTCGTCGCGCCCGCCAGTCCCATCGTGGAAGGCACGCCGGCCTCGGTCGACGCGGTGCTGCGTGAAATCCTCGAGGCCGAGGTCGCCACCCACCTGGAGACCGTGCACGCCTGGTTGGCCGCATCGCGTCCGCAGCCGCAGCCGGTTACCGAAGAACTGCTGCGCGCGGTGCACACCATGAGCGGCGCGTTCGCGATGACCGACGTGCCGGAAATCACCGCGGTCACCACGCCGGCCGAAAGCTTCGTCAAGCGTTCGCTGGCCGCTGCCCGTACCCCGGGCGTGGAAGGTGTGGACGGCATTGCCGATGCCGCCGCCGCCATCGCGGCCACGGTTGCCGCGCTGCAAGCCGAATCGCCGCGCATTCCGTCCTTCGCCGATGTGGCCGCGCGCCTGCGCGCGCTGGTCGAGACCCTGCCCGAGGCGCAATGGCCGCCGCATGCCCTGGCCGACGACGAGCTCGACGGCCTGCTGCCGCTGGGCGATGAAGACCTGACCGGCGTGGAGGACCTGCAGGCTTACCTCGACCCGCGGATCGCCGGCTTGTCCGGCGAACCGGCGGCAGGCAGGCCGGCGGATCCGTTCGCGGGCCTGGCGGTGGAAGAGATCGACATGCCGATGCCGGCCGGGTCCGAGCCGGCCGGGCAGGCCGTGGACGCCGGCGATGCCGTGGCCTTCGACGGGCGCGCCGGCCAGGACGACGGCTTCGCCGACGCCATCGCCGCGTTCGAGGCCCTGCAGCCGGCGGGCACGCCGCAGCCGCGCGAAGCGGTCGCACTCGATGCGCCGCAGGCGGACAGCGCGTGGCAGATCGAGGAAGTCGAACCGGTCTCGGACGCCGAAGCGTTCGACGCCGTGGCGTTCAGCCCCGAGGAGGTCGAGGCCGTGGTCGAGACCACGGCCGAACCGGCAGCCCCGGCCTGGGTGGCCGAAGAAGTCATCGCCGTCGTGGCCGAGGCCGCGCCGGCAGCCGAGGAACTCACCGCGTTCGATGCCGCGCAGCTCATCGATGCCACCACGGTGGCCGAGCCTGAGCCGGTGGAAGCCATCGTCGCCGAGACCGTGGCCGAGCCGGTCGCCGCAGCCGCCGACGAGGCCGAAACCGCCGCGGTCGATGTCGATGCCGGCCCGCTGGATTTCGCCGAGCTCGACCGCGAGCTGGTCGACATCTTCGTCGAGGAAGGCAAGGATCTGCTCGACCATTGCGACGGCCTCATTGCCGGCCTGCGCAAGACCCCGGAGGACCGCGAGCTGGTCGCCGGGCTGCAGCGCGACCTGCATACCCTCAAGGGTGGCGCGCGCATGGCCGGCATCAACGCCATCGGCGACCTAGGCCACGGCATCGAGTCGCTGCTGGAGCAGGTGGCCGCCAACCGTACCGACATCGGTCGCGAAGACGTGCGCCTGTTCGAGCGTGGCTTCGATCGCCTGCACCAGCTGCTGACCCGCACCGGCGAACACCGCGCGGTGCGGATGCCGCACGACCTGATCGACGCCTTCGAGGCCCGCACGCAAGGCCGCGCGGTCCCGGCCGCCGACACCGACGTCGCGCGCATGATCAGCGCCGCGGTCGAACCGGTGGCGGTGACGCCGTTGTCGGCACCGGTGCCGGCCGAAGGCATCGTCGACGAGGAACTCGGCCCGGCCCGTGCGCCGCAGGAACAGGTGCGCGTGCGCGCCGACCTGCTCGACAGCCTGGTCAACCACGCCGGCGAAGTGGCGATCTACCGCTCGCGCCTGGAACAGCAGCTGGGCGCCTTCCGCGGCGCCATGAGCGAGCTGGACCGCACCAACGCCCGTCTGCGCGACCAGTTGCGCCGACTGGACCTGGAAACCGAAGCGCAGATCGTCGCCCGTTACCAGCGCGAGCAGGACCAGGCCGACCCGGTCTTCGATCCGCTCGAGCTCGACCGCTTCTCCACGCTGCAGCAGCTCAGCCGCGCGCTGAACGAATCGGCGGCGGACTTGGGCGGCCTGCAAGGCGTGCTCGACGACCTGGCGCGCCAGTACGACACGCTGCTGCAACAGCAGTCGCGCGTCAGCTCCGAACTGCAGGACGGCCTGATGCGCGCGCGCATGGTGCCGTTCGACGGCCTGGTGCCGCGCCTGCGCCGCGTGGTCCGCCAGGCGGCCAGCGACACCGGCAAGCAGGTCCACCTGGTGCTGGAAGGCACCCACGGCGAACTGGACCGCAACGTGCTCGACCGCATGGTCGCGCCGCTGGAACACATGCTGCGCAACTCCGTCGCCCATGGCCTGGAAAAGCCCAAGGCGCGTCGCGAAGCGGGCAAGCCGGAAGAAGGCACCATCGCGATCAAGCTGCGCCGCGAAGGTTCGGAAATCGTGCTGGAAGTGTCCGACGACGGCGCCGGCCTGGATCGCGAGGCGATCCGTCGCCGCGGCGAACAGCGCGGCCTGGTCGCCCCGGGCGCGCCGCTCAGCGAGACCGAGCTGGACCAGCTGATCTTCGCCGCCGGCTTCAGCACCTCCGAATCGGTCAGCCAGTTGGCCGGCCGTGGCGTGGGCATGGACGTGGTCCGCAACGAAGTGCGCCAGCTCGGCGGCTCGGTGGACATCCACTCGGTGCGCGGCCAGGGCGTGGTGTTCACCTTGCGCCTGCCGCAGACCCTGGCGGTCACCCAGGCGGTGTTCGTGCGCATCGGCGAGACCACCTTCGCCGTGCCGGTGGCCTCGGTCAGCGGTATCGGCCGTATCGCCCGCGCGCGCTACGAGTCGGGCGAGGGCGGCTACCACTACGCCGGTGAGGAATACGCGCTGCAGGACCTCGGTTCGCTGGTCGGCCAGGCCGCGGCCAATGCCGACGGCGCGGCGCAGATTCCGCTGCTGCTGGTGCGTGCCGGCGACCTGCGCGCCGCCGTGGCGATCGACCAGGTGCTCGGCAACCGCGAAATCGTGGTCAAGCCGGTCGGCCTGCAGATCGCCTCGGTGCCGGGCATCTACGGTGCGACGATCACCGGCGACGGCCGTGTCGTGGTCATCCTCGACGTCGCCCCGCTGGTACGCCGCCACCTGGCCCAGCCGGTGCGTCCGGCCGCCGAACCGCTGCCCGACGCACAGCGCCGCGTGCCGCTGGTGATGGTGGTCGACGACTCGCTGACCATGCGTAAGGTCACCGGCCGCGTGCTGGAGCGCCACAACTTCGAAGTCGCCGTCGCCCGCGACGGTGTCGAAGCGCTGGAGCAACTGGAAGAACGCGTGCCCGACCTGATGCTGCTCGACATCGAAATGCCGCGCATGGACGGCTACGAGCTGGCCACCGCGATGCGCGCCGACGCGCGCTTCAAGGAAGTGCCAATCGTGATGATCACCTCGCGCAGCGGCGACAAGCACCGCCAGCGCGCCTTCGAGATCGGCGTCCAGCGTTACCTGGGCAAGCCTTACCAAGAGTTGGATCTGATGCGAAACGTGTACGACCTGTTGGGTATCGCCCGTGTCCGCGAGTAACGAGCCGGGGACCCCGGTGGCGCTGCTGGGCCGTCATGGCCCGGCGCGTGAAAGGATGCGCGAGGCGCTGTCGCTGATCGGCGCGCGCGTGGTGCTGGAAGACGAGCCGGGCGCGATCGATGCGCGCACGCTGGCCGACGCCCAGCCCGCCGCGGTGCTGGTGGCGCTGGAGCCGGCGATCGAGGAGGCGCTCGAAGCGCTGGAATCGGTGCTGCAGCAGCCCGGGCTGACGGTGATCTTCGACGAAGCCGAGCTGGCCGCGCGCCGCGAGGGCTGGGACGCGCAGCGCTGGGCACGCCATCTGGCGGCCAAGCTGCACGGGCATGGCGACGTGCTGCCGCCCGGCGCCGAACAGGAGCCGACCTGGGCACCGGAACCCGGCTTGCCGGTCACGCCGGCACAGCTGCATTCCGAGCAACCGGTCGGCCGTCATCTGCAGGCCGCGGCACAGGCGCTGGACGACGTACCGGGCGACACGCTGTTCGCGCCGGTCGAGTTGAGCCTGGAAGCCGAGCCGGCCGTGCGGCCGATGCTCGAGCCGATCGACCGTCCCTTCGACAATCCCGTTGCCGAGGCGCCGCCGCCCGTCGCGGCCACGACGGTGGCGGCATCGGCGCTGGGCGATTCCAGCACCTGGGACCTGGTCGAGGAAGTGGCGATCGTCGAGCGTCCGCGCGGCGAAGCGCAGTTCGACCATATCCCGAGCAGCGGCTTGTCGCTGGTCGACCTCAATCCGCAAGCCGAGGCGGCAAAGGCGCAGGGCGCGGTGCTGGTGATGGCCGGCATCGGCGGCCCGGACGCGATCCGCCGCCTGCTCGGCGCACTGCCGGCGCAATTCCCGCGCGCGGTGTTGATCCGGATGGCGCTCGAAGGCGGCCAGTACGGCAACCTGGTGCGGCAGATGGGCCGGGTGTCGGCGCTGCCGGTCGAACTGGCCGAGGCGGGGCTGGCGCTGGACCCGGGCAAGGCCTACATCCTGCCCGACGGCGTGGGCCTGCAGTCCGCTGAGGCCGGCCTGTCGTTCGTGGAAGGCGCCGGTGCGCCGGCGCTGGTGCCGGCATTGCCGGCCGGCGACAGCGCGGTGCTGTTGCTCAGCGGTGCCAGCGAGGCGCTGGTGGGCGACGTGCTGGCGCTGGCCGAGCAGGGTGCCTGGGTGGCCGGCCAGGCGGCGGAAGGGTGCTATGACCCGGCCGCGGCGGCACGCCTGGTGCAGGGCGGCAAGGCGTCGGGTGATCCGGTGCAGTTGGCGCAGGCCCTGGCCGAGCGTTGGCCGGCCTGATGTCGGCGGCTGCGGCCGCCGCTGTTTGATCCTTAGGAGTTTGCATGAGCTACGCCAATAACGACGAAATCCGCGGCGTCCTGATCCAGGCGGGCGAGGAGCGCGTGCTGTTGCCGAATGCGACAGTGGCCGAGGTGATGTCGCGCGTGGCGGTGGAGCCGGTGGTCGATGCGCCGCGTTGGTTGGTCGGGCAGATTGCCTGGCACGGCTGGAAGGTGCCGCTGTTGTCGTTCGCGCGCTTGAGCGGGCTGGGCGAGGAGCCGACGGCGGTGAACAACAAGATCGTGGTGCTGAAGGCGCTGGGGGGGAATGCGGTGCTGCCTTACTTTGCGCTGCTGACGGTGTCGTTTCCGCAGTTGATCTCGGTGCCGCGCGATGGCTTGCTGGCGGATGCGTCGGAAGATGCGTTGCCGCAAGGGGTGCATATGCGGGTGCTGCTGGGCGAGCAGAGTGCGCTGTTGCCGGATCTGGACGCCATCGAGGCGATGGTGTTGGAGACGATGGCGGCGTGACCGGTCCGCTGCGCGGCCCTGCCCGCAAAGTTCGCTGCGCAAACTTCGGGCCCTCGCGCCAGCAGCGTCATAATTTATAGATCGCCCAGGCGCGCCTGCAGCGCGGCAATCGCCGCCAGGCCTGCCGTCTCGGTGCGCAGGATGCGCGGGCCCAACTGCAGGCCCTGGAAACCTGCTTGCGCCAGCGCCTGCCGATCCTTCGGCGACCAACCGCCTTCGGGGCCTATGGCCACTACCACCGGCGTGTCGGCGGCGGCTTCGAGGGTGGAAAGCCGATGCTCGCCGTGCGGATCCAGCGTCAGTTTCAATGCGCCGGCTGGCACCGCGGCCGCCGCGGCCGCCAACGATTGCGGCATCGCCAACGCGGGCACGCGCGCCCGCCCGGACTGCTCGCACGCCGAGACGATCACGCTGCGCCAGTGCGCCACGCGCTTCTCCAGCCGCGGGCCGTCGAGCTTGACCTCGGTGCGTTCTGCATTGACCGGCAACACGGCGCTGACGCCCAGTTCGGTGGCCTTCTGCAGGATCAGGTCCATCTTCTCGCCGCGGGCGATGCCTTGCAGCAGCAGGATCGGGCGCGGCGATTCGTTGTGCACGGCCTGCGGTGCGCCCAGGCGCACGCGCGCTTCGCGCTTGCCGGCCACCGAGAGGGTGGCCGGGTAGTCGTGGCCGTCGCCGTTGAACAGTACGCAGGCGTCGCCTTCGCTCAGGCGCAGGACGCGCAGGAGGTGGTTGGCGGTGGCTTCGGGCAGGGCGACTTCGGCGCCGGCGGCGAGGCCCAGCTCTACGTGGCAGCGGGTCAGGCGCATGCGGTGGCCTCTTCGATGGCGGCCAGGGTGGTCTCGGCCAGCAGGGCGAGTTGCGCTTCGTCCACGCAGTAAGGCGGCATCCAGTAGAGGATGTCGCCCAGGGGGCGCAGGACCACGCCACGCGCGAGCGCGGCGCGATAGGCGCGCAGGCCGACCCGGGCGTCGGCCGGGAACGGGGTGCGGCGGTCGCCGTCGCGGCTCAGTTCGAAGGCCACGACCATGCCGGCCTGGCGCACGTCGGCGACGTGGCGGTGGTCGGCAATGGCGCGCGACAAGGTGCGCATGGTCGCGGACGTGGCGTGGTTGCGGGCGAGGATGTCGTCGCTCTCGAAGATGTCCAGGCTGGCCAGGGCGGCGGCGCAGGCCAGGGGGTTGCCGGTGTAGCTGTGCGAGTGCAGGAAGGCGCGCTCGCGCGAGTCGTCGAGGAAGGCGTCGTAGAGGTCCTGGGTGGCGAGCACGGCGGCCAGGGGCAGGAAGCCGCCGGTCAGGCCTTTCGACAGGCACAGCAGGTCGGGCATGACGTTGGCCTGTTCGCAGGCGAACATCGTGCCGGTGCGGCCGAAGCCGGTGGCGATTTCGTCGGCAATCAGGAAGGCGCCGTGCGCGTCGCACAGTTGCCGCACGCGGGCGATGTAGGCCGGGTCGTGTATGCGCATGCCGCCGGCGCATTGCAGCCGCGGCTCGAGGATCACCGCGCAGATTTCGCCGGGATGCTGGTCGAACAGGTCGGCCAGGGCGTCGGCGGCCTCGTGCGCGCGGCCGGCGGCGTCCTGGCCGGGCCTGGCCAGGTAGGCGTCGGGCGAGGGCGCGAACAGGGCTTCGGCCAGCAGCGGTGCGTAGACGCGGCGGTACAGGGGGATGTCGCCCACGGCGAGGGCGCCGATGGTTTCGCCGTGGTAGCCGTTCTCCAGCGCGATGAAGCGGGTGCGATGCAGTTCGCCGCGGTTGCGGAAGTAGTGGAAGGCCATCTTCAAGGCCACTTCCACGCCGGCCGAGCCGTTGTCGGCGTAGAACACCTTGGACAGCGGCGCGCGGCCGGGCTGGCGCGGGGCGATCTGCAATAGCCGCTCGGCCAGCCGGATCGCCGGTTCGTGGCCGAAGCCGGCGAGCATCACCTGTTCCAGCGATTGCGCCTGGGCGCCAATGGCCGCGGCAATGCGCGGTTCGGCGTGGCCGAACAGGTTGGTCCACCAACTGCTGACCGCATCGAGGTAGCGGCGGCCGTCGTGGCCGATGAGCCACGGGCCTTCGCCGCGGGCGATCGGTACCAGGGGCAGGGTGTCGGGGTGTTCGCGCATCTGCGTGCAGGGGTGCCAGAGCACGGCGAGGTCGCGTTGCCGCCAGGCGTCGGCCAGGGCAGTAGGGTCTGCTAGCATTTCGTCACGATGAAGCTCTTTGTGCATATGCCCATTCTACTGGCCCGTTTCCTGGACCGTCCGCCGGCTCGCCGCGCGGCCGGATTGCCCGCATGAGCCGGCCCCTGCCGGTCATCCACGACGTGCGCGAGCTGGGCGAAGGCCGCCAGCAGCTGGACCTGGAGTTCTCCAATGGCGAACGCCGGCTCTATCACCGGCTGCTCAGCGGCGGCCATGGCGCGGTGGTGGTGGTGCCGCTGCTCGACGCGGACACCGTGCTGCTGGTGCGCGAATACGCCGCCGGCATGCACCGCTACGAGCTGGGGCTGGTGAAGGGCCGCATCGACGAGGGCGAGACGCCGCTGCAGGCCGCCGACCGCGAGCTCAAGGAGGAGGCCGGCTATGGCGCGCGGCGGCTGGACGTGCTGCGCGCGATGACCCTGGCGCCCACCTACATGGCGCACCAGTCCTGGCTGGTGGTGGCGCGCGACCTCTATCCCGAGCGCCTGCCCGGCGATGAGCCGGAGGAGCTCGAGGTGGTGCCGTGGAAGCTGGCCGATCTCGACCAGTTGCTGTTGCGCGAGGATTTTTCCGAAGGCCGTTCGCTGGCGGCGCTGCTGATCGCCCGGCAGTGGCTGGCGGGCAAGCTGTGAGCCGGCCCCTCGACGCGCACCTGGGCGAGGGCGTCATCGCGATCGCGCAGGCCGCCGGCGCGGCGATCATGACGGTCTACCGCGAGGGCTTCTCGGTGCAGACCAAGGACGACGCCAGCCCGCTGACCCAGGCCGACCTGGCGGCGAACCGGGTGATCGTCGAAGGCTTGGCGACGCTGACCCCGGAGATTCCGGTGCTGTCCGAGGAGTCGGCGCAGGTGCCGTGGGCGCAGCGCCGCGGCTGGACGCGCTACTGGCTGGTCGACCCGCTCGATGGTACGCGCGAGTTCATCAAGCGCAATGGCGAATTCAGCGTCAACATCGCCTTGATCGAAGACGGCGTGGCCGTGTTCGGCGTGATCCAGGCCCCGGTCGACGGGCGCGTGTGGCACGGCTGGCGCGGCGACGGCGCGTACCGGCGACTGCCCGGCCAGGCAGACGTGGGCCTGCACGTGCATGCGCCGGCCGCGGCACCTTTGCGCGTGGCGGCCAGCCGTTCGCACCGTGGCGAGCGCACCGAGGCCTTGCTGGCGCGGATGGGCGAGGTCGAGGTGATCGCGCAGGGGTCTTCGCTGAAATTCTGCCGCATCGCCGATGGCGAGCTTGATGTCTACCCGCGCTTCGGCCCGACCTCCGAATGGGACACGGCCGCCGGCCAGTGCATCCTCGAAGCGGCGGGCGGCGCGGTGCTGGCGGCGGGCAGCGGCCAGCCGTTTCGCTACAACCAGCGCGAGACCTTGCTCAATGGGGATTTCGTAGCGCTGGGCGACCCGGCGCTGCCGTGGCGCGAGTGGCTGTAGCGCTGGCCCGAATGAGCGGGTGCTGCTCCTTTGGGAGCGGCTTCAGCCGCGACCGCCATCTGACAGATCGCGACTTCGTTCGTCGGGGCTGAAGCCCCTCCTACAAGGGCTTCGATCAATTTGACGCGGATCGTCTGGGGGCACTGTAGGAGCGGCTTCAGCCGCGACTGCCATCTGACAGATCGCGACTTCGTTCGTCGGGGCTGAAGCCCCTCCCACAAGGGCTTCGATCAATTTGACGCGGATCGTCTGGGGGCACTGTAGGAGCGGCTTCAGCCGCGACCGCCATCTGACAGATCGCCGCTTCGCTCGTCGGG
>Ga0160470_100312_pt1 | contig 28249 bp, 27 predicted proteins | sample HID1973I_E11MG_FD_108214 | JGI IMG/M metagenome (GOLD analysis project Ga0160470, IMG submission 108214) | Enriched mosquito-associated microbial communities from UW Madison campus, WI, USA - HID1973I_E11 MG | ecosystem: Host-associated > Arthropoda: Insects > Digestive system > Unclassified ... | reverse complement strand
TCTGTGCCGCCGAGGAGCGCAGTGAAGCCGGCCTGCGCGCACAGGTGTGCGCGCTTCAACTTCTGACTCGCCGTGTCTGTCTGAGCGCAGTGAACGCAGTGAACGAAGCGAGTTACACGGCGCGGGCCGGCTTCGCGAGCACCGCAGGGCAGCCCCGAAGGGGCCGGCGCAGTGAAGGCCGCCGGCGGGCAGCGCAGGCCGGGCGGCCTCCCCAAGGCAACCGAGCACCGAGCACCGAGCACCGAGCACCAGGCGCCAGGCACCGAACAACCCCCACGCCCCACAAGCCAGCCAAGGAAAGAATAAGATCGCCACGTGACCCCGATCCGCAACGCCGACCTGCACTGCCACTCCGTGGTGTCCGACGGCACGCTCACCCCGGAAGAACTGGCCGCAAGGGCCGCCGCCAACGGCGTCGACCTGTGGGCTCTGACCGACCACGACGAGGTCGGCGGCCAGCACCGTGCCATGGCCGCCGCCCGGGCCCAGGGCATGCGCTATCTCACCGGCACCGAAATCTCGGTCACCTTCGCCAACGAAACCGTCCACATCGTGGGGCTGGGATTCGATCCGGACGACGCGTCCATGACGCAAGGCCTGTACGACACCCGTGGCGGGCGCGGCCGGCGCGCGCAGGAAATGTCCGAAGGCCTCGCCCGGGTCGGCATCCACGGCGCCTACGAAGGTGCGCTCAAGTTCGTCGGCAACCCCGAACTGATCTCGCGCACCCACTTCGCGCGCTTCCTGGTCGAGACCGGCCACTGCCGTGACACCTCCGAGGTGTTCCGCAAGTTCCTGACCGAAGGCAAGCCCGGCTTCGTGCCGCATCGCTGGGCCTCGCTCAAGGACGCGGTGCAATGGATCGCCAACGCCGGCGGTCTGGCCGTCATCGCCCACCCCGGTCGCTACCGCTTCACCGCCAACGAGGAATATGCGCTGTTCCTCGAATTCAAGGCCCATGGCGGCCGCGCCATCGAGGTCGTCACCGGCAGCCACACAACGGCCGAGTACCAGGAATACGCCGACAAGGCCCTGGAATTCGGCTTTGCCGCCTCGCGCGGCAGCGACTTCCACAGCCCCGACGAAAGCCACTGCGACCTCGGCCAGCTGCCGCCCCTGCCCGGCAGCCTGCAGCCGGTGTGGGACCTGCTTGAAAGCCGCATCCAGTGATCCGCCGCGGCTGGCGAGACCGGCAGGCGGCGGGACGATGAGTCCCCGCAAGGTCGCTCCGAAGAAACCGCGCAGCACGGCGCCAAGGGCGGAGGCGCCCTCGTGAGCGCCGTCGCGCCGCCGCGCGGCATGCGCGACCTGCAGGCCGAGCGCGTCCTCACGGGCATCGGCCTGGTCGTGCTGGCCACCGCTTGCTTCGCCACGCTGGACACCGCCACCAAGGTATCCACCACCGCCGTTCCCGTCATCATGGGCGTGTGGTTCCGCTATGCGTTCCAGGCGCTGGCGATGTCCGCCGTCTTGCTGCCCCGGCACGGCCTGGCCCTGCTGCGTACCGCCCATCCCAAGTACCAGGCGCTGCGCGGTGCATTGCTGCTGGGCTCGAGCGTGTTCGCCTTCCTCAGCCTGCGCTACATGCCCATGGCCGAATTCACCGCCATCGTGCTGCTCACCCCGCTGGCGGTGACGCTGCTGGCCTCGATCGTCCTTAAGGAGCAGGTGTCGGCCATGCGCTGGGGACTGGTGGCCGGCGGATTCGCCGGCACGCTGGTCATCCTGCGGCCGGGCGGGGGCGCCTTTTCCTGGGCCATGCTGCTGCCGATCGGCCTGGTCGTCACCAACGCATGGTTCCAGCTGCTGACCAGCAAGCTGGTGCAGACCGAGAACCCGCTGACGATGAACTTCTACACGGGCTGGGCGGGCGCATTGATCGCCGCGGTCGCCCTGCCCTTCGCCTGGACCTCGCTGCCTTCCTGGCACTGGTGGGCGCTGCTATGCCTGATGGGGTTCATGGGCACGGTGGGGCATTTCATCCTGATCCTGGCCTTCCAGCGTGCGCCGGCCTCCACCCTCACGCCGTACCTGTACGCGCAGATCGGCTTCGCCATGCTCGGCGGCTGGATCGTCTTCTCGCGGGTGCCGGACCTCGTCTCGCTGGCGGGCATCTCCATGATCGCGGTGTGCGGTGCCGCCGGCGCCTGGCTCACGGTCAAGGAGCGGCGCGTACCCATCCAGCCGACGGAGTCGTAGACTTGCCGGCGCCATGGCCCAGTATTTCGAAGTTCATCCGGACAACCCGCAGCAGCGGCTGCTCAAGCAGGCCGCGACGCTGCTGGCGCGCGGCGAGATCGTCGCCGTGCCGACCGACTCGAGCTACGCCCTGGCCTGCCACCTCGACGACAAGGACGCGGTCGAGCGGCTGCGCCGCATCCGCCAGATCGACGAGAAGCACCACCTCACGCTGCTGTGCCGGGACCTGAGCGAACTGGCCAACTACGCCATCGTCGACAACCGCCAATACCGCCTGCTCAAGGCCGCCACGCCGGGGCCCTACGCCTTCCTGCTGGAGGCCACCAAGGTCGTGCCGCGCCGGGTGAGCCACCCGCAGCGCAAGACGATCGGCCTGCGCGTGCCCGACCACAACGCCCTGAGCGAACTGATCATGCTGCACGGCGAGCCGCTGCTGGCCACCACGCTCATCCCGCCCGGCGAGACCGAGGCGCTGAACGACCCGCAGGTCATCCGCGAACGTTTCGAGAAGCAGATCGGCGGCGTGATCGACGCAGGCGCCTGCGCGTCGCAGCCGACCACCGTGGTCGACCTGGTTCCCATGGGCACCGGCGGCGAGCCGGTGGTGGTGCGCCTCGGCCGGGGGCCGCTGGCGCCGCTGGGGCTCCAGTAGTGCACCGGCCCGGCGGCCGCGCCGGGCCGCCGGCGCCGGTCTGAGACAATCGACCGGTGGATATCAATCAACTCGTTCAAACCGTCCTCATCTATGCGCTGCCGGTGATCTTCGCCATCACCGTGCACGAGGCGGCCCACGGCTACGTGGCGCGCCACCTGGGGGACAACACCGCCCAGGTCCTCGGGCGCGTGACGCTCAACCCGATCAAGCACATCGACCCGATCGGCACCATCCTGATGCCGATCCTGCTGTACTTCGCCACGTCGGGCGCGTTCCTGTTCGGCTATGCCAAGCCGGTGCCGGTGAATTTCTCGCGCCTGCGCCACCCCAAGCGCGACATGGTGTGGGTGGCGCTGGCGGGCCCGGTGTCCAACTTCGTCCAGGCCATTCTGTGGGCGCTGCTGCTGATCGTGCTGGCGCGCGGCCTGAACATCACCGAGCCGTTCTTCATGCGCATGTGCCAGGCCGGCGTGCTGGTCAACCTGGTGATGTGGGCCTTCAACCTCTTTCCCCTGCCGCCGCTGGACGGTGGGCGGGTGCTCGCCGGCCTGCTGCCGCGCGGACAGGCGCAGATGGTGCTGGCGCGCATCGAGCCGTTCGGCTTCTTCATCGTCATGGGCCTGGTGCTCGTCGGCGTGGTCGGCAGCCTGTGGCTGCAACCGCTGATGAGCTTCGGCTACGACGCCATCAACTTGCTGATGTCGCCCTTGGCCGCATTGCTGCGCTGAGCCTTCCTCCATTCATTCGCCCGTTTCCGACATGGCTGAGTCCTCCTCCATCATCCGCTACCTGACCGGCATCACCACCACCGGCACGCCGCACCTGGGCAACTACGTGGGGTCGGTGCGCCCCTCGGTGGCGGCCAGCCGGCGCGACGACGTCCAGAGCTTCTACTTCCTGGCCGACTACCACGCGCTCATCAAGTGCGACGAGCCCGCGCGCATCCAGCGCTCCACCCTGGAGATCGCCGCCACCTGGCTGGCCTGCGGACTCGATCCCGAACGCGTGACCTTCTACCGCCAGTCCGACATTCCCGAGATTCCCGAGCTCACCTGGCTGCTGACCTGCGTCAGCGCCAAGGGCATGCTCAACCGCGCGCATGCCTACAAGGCAGCCGTCGACAAGAACGTGGCCCGCGGCGAAGACCCCGATGGCGAAGTCAGCGCCGGGCTGTTCATGTACCCGGTGCTGATGGCCGCCGACATCGTGATGTTCAATGCGCACAAGGTGCCGGTGGGCCGCGACCAGGCGCAGCACCTGGAGATGACGCGCGACATCGCACAACGCTTCAATCACCTCTACGGCGAGCACTTCACCCTGCCGGAGGCCGAGATCGACGACGCGGTCGCCCTGCTGCCGGGCCTCGACGGCCGCAAGATGAGCAAGAGCTACGACAACACGATCCCGCTGTTCACCCCGCGCGCGCAACTGCAGAAGCTGATCGCGGGCATCGTCACCGATTCGCGCGCTCCGGGCGAGCCCAAGGACACCGAGGGATCGGCCCTGTTCCAGATCTACCAGGCCTTCGCGAGCGCACAAGAGACCGAGGCGCTGCGCGCCGCATTCGCCGACGGCATCGCCTGGGGCGACGCCAAGCAACTGCTGTTCGAGCGCATCGACCGCGAAATCGGCCCGCTGCGCGAGCGCTACGAGTCGCTGATCGCCGATCCGGCCGGCATCGAACGCACCCTGCTGGCCGGCGCCGAGAAGGCCCGGGCCCTTTCGCGCCCGTTCATGGGCCGGCTGCGTCAGGCGGTCGGCCTGCGCAACCTGGCCGAAGGCGCCGCCACGAAGACCGTCAAGGGCGCGAAGGCGTCCAAGAGCAGTTCAAAGATAGGTTTCAAACAGTATCGCGAGCGCGATGGCCTGTTCTATTTCAAATTGCTGGATGAACGAGGAAGTACTCTTTTGCAGAGTATTGGATTCAAAAGTCCTCAGGATGCCGGCCAAATTATTGGCGCATTGCAACAATCGCCAGACGATTTTGTGAATTCTTTCGCGAATCAGCTCGAACCCATCGACAATGAGACGGCGCTCGCTGCTGCCAAGGTGCTAAAGACTCTGTCTCAAGCAGCAGCCGAGTCGTGAGGGAGTGACTAAAGAACGCGCCGGTACCCCGTTCGACGGGCAACAACGAGTACAGAACACCGGCGCCTACCAAGACTGAACCAGCATGAGTATCTACGTCATCGACGACCACCCCTTGATGCGCGACGCCATCGTGATGGTGCTGCGCCGGCTCCGGCCCGCCGAAAACATCGTCGAACTCGAACGCCTGGACCGCCTGCCGGCGGCAGTGCGTCAGCACGGCACGCCCGACCTGTTCTGCCTCGACCTGAAGCTTCCAGACACCACCGGCGTCTCCGGCGTGGTGTCGGTCAAGAGCAGCTATCCGGGTGTGCCGGTGGCGGTCTACTCCGCCTCGCCCGCCGCGGACATGGAAGAAGCCTGCGTCGAAGCCGGGGCAGACATCTATATCGAGAAGTCGGCCGGTTCGGCCGAACTCACCGCCGCGCTGCGCGGCCTGTTGTCTGCCGATGACGAACGCGAGGAAACCGCGCCCGCGGCCCCCGGCAAGCTCTCGAAGCGCCAGACCCAGCTCATTGCCATGCTCGACAAGGGCATGAGCAACCGGGAGATCGCGACGCAACTCGAGATCAGCGAGCACACCGTGAAGGTGCACCTGTGGCGCCTGTTCCGGCGTCTGGGCGTCAAGAGCCGCACACAGGCCTTGCACCACGCCCGCAGCCACGGCCTGCTGTCCACCTCCAGCTGAAGGTCCCGGCCCCGCGCGGCGGGCCCCTGCGGCGCCCGGGAAAGGCCGCGCGGTCGGCGCCAGCTCAGCCCACGGCGCCCGAGATGCGCGTCTGGGCGCGCGCCTCGTCCGCGTCATGCAGCGCCACGCGGAACACGCTGCCCCGGCCAAGCCGCGAGCGCACACTCACCGGATGGCCCAGGGCGTGCGACAGGCGCGCCACGATGGCCAACCCCAGGCCGAATCCATCGGACGTGCCCGCGTGGTCGGCCACCTTGTAGAACTCCAGGAACACGTCGCGCAGGTGCTCGCGCGCGATGCCGATGCCGGTGTCCCAGACCTCCACGCGCAGGCCCTCGCGCGTCTGGCGCGACGCCAGCAGTACGCCGCCCTCGGGCGTGTACTTGATGGCGTTGGCGATCAGGTTGCCGATCATGCGGCGCACGCGGATCGGATCGGTCAGCACCGTGCCGGGACAGCTGTGCATCCGGAAGCTCAGGCCCTTGGCCTCGGCCACCGGGCGATACTGCAGTTCCAGGTCGTGCAGCAGCTGCTGCACGTCGACCCGCTCGATGTGCAGGCGCACCTGGCCGGAGTCGATGCGCGCCAGGTCGAACAGCGAATCGAACAACGCGTTCACCGCGTGGGTGGCGCGCACGATCTTGGGTGCGATTTCCTGCACCAGTTCCGGCTCGTTGCGCAGCCAGTCGGCGTACAACGACAGCGCCAGCACCGGCTGGCGCATGTCGTGCGCCGCGCTGGCCAGGAAGCGGTTCTTCATCGCCACGGCCGATACCGCCGCCTGGCGCTGCTGCGTGAGCGAGTTGATCAGGATGTGGTTGTGGTAGAGCAGTTCGAAGCTGTTGCGCGCGGTCTCGTGGATGCGCCGGCCGGCGCGCAGCAGCATCCACCAGTGCAGCAAAGGCAGCGCCAGGAAGCCGTAGTTGAAATGCGGCTTGTCCAGGTCCATCTGGAAGGCGCGCAGCACCACGCCGGCGAGCATGGTGACGAACAGCGTGTTGACGTAGCGGTGCAGCAGCGGCGGATGCAGCGACAGGCCGTTGAGCGGAAAGGTGGCCACGCCGGCCACGATCAGCCAGCTCATGAACTGGTTGATGAGCGGGGTGCGCTCGAAGAAGATCAGAATCGACAGGCCCCAGACAAACGCGCTGGAACTCCACAGCACGTGGTAGCGCTGCATGAACTGCTGCTGCGCCGCCGAGTCGCGCGCCGCGTATTGCGTGGAATACACGCGCTCGCCCCACACGCGCAGCCCCGTCGCCGCCGCGCCCAGGGCCAGCCAGACCAGCAGTTGCCAGGGCGGCACGTGTCCCCACGCCAGGCCGACCATCGCCGGCATCAGGGCGGCTGCCAGCAGGTACGAGCCGCGCGCAGCCCGCATCAGGCTGCGGATGAGTTCGCCGCGCACCCATGGCTCGGCCTCGTCGACCGTGACCGGCGCCGGCGTCAGGTTGGCGAAGGAGGAGTTGCCCAGGCCTGCGAAAGCCGAACTGCCACGCATTTCAGCTGCCACGTGCACCGCCCGGAATCGACGCGGCCCGCGTCTTGTTCTGCTGCTGCTTCCAGTCGGCCTCGTCCATCACCAGGCGAAAGCCCAGGTGCGACATGCTGGTGTAGGGATCGGTGCCGCGACGCGCGCTCGGCCGATAGCTCATGCAGTAGTCCTCGTTGCACAGGAACGACCCGCCGCGCGTCACCCGCTTGGGAGCGTTGACGGGCACCCCCGGCTCGGTGGGGTCGAAGCTGTCGTCGGGCCCTTTCGGGTCGTCGGCCACGTTGCCTTCCAGACGCTTCGCCTCGCGCGCGAACTGGTCGGCCCGGTACCAGTCGGCCACCCATTGCCAGGCGTTGCCGGTCATGTCGACCAGGCCGTAGCCGTTGGCCGGGAAGCTGCCCACCGGGCTCGTGCCCACGGCACCACCGGCCTTGGCGCTGACGACCGGGAACTGGCGCGGCTGCTGGCCTTGCCAGACGTTGGCCATCTGCTTGCGCCCGGGCGTGAACTCGTCGCCCCAGACGTACGTCGCCTGCGCCAATCCACCGCGGGCCGCATATTCCCATTCGGCCTCGGTCGGCAGGCGCTTGCCGGCCCACTTGGCATAGGCCACCGCATCGGCGTAGCTCACCTGGACCACCGGGTGGTCGTCCTTGCCCTCGATGTTGCTGTCCGGACCGGTGGGGTGGCGCCAGTCGGCGCCCGGCAGGTAGCGCCACCAGCGCGAGAAATCGCTGTAGTCGACTGGCGCGGCCGTGCCGACGAACACCATGGCGCCAGCCACCAGCGCGCTGGGGGGCGGCTTGGGCGTGCCCGGCGGCAGTTGCGGCTTGAGGGTCTCCCAGTCGGGCGGCAGTTCCGCGGTGGTCTTGTAGCCGGTGGCCTCGACGAAGCGGCGGAATTCCGCATTGGTCACGTGGTGGCGATCCATCCAGAAACCATGGACGCGGGCAGGATGGGCCGGCCGCTCGTTGGCCTGCGCGACGTTGCTTTCGCTGCCCATCTGGAACTGTCCGCCCGCAATCCAGACCATGTCGGCCGGGCCGCTCCTGCCGTCTCCGACCACGACGTCCGGTCCGGACGGTGCAGCCGTCAGCCAGCGCACTGCCCCGTAGCCGCCCGCGGCACATGCCAGAACCACCACCCCGAGCAACCAGTTGCGCCGGCCGGCGCCGGCGCGCGCCGCGGTTGCAGCCATGCCGTCGGAGCCGGCGGCCGAGGCGGCTACTGCATGGCGGCTGCTTTCAGCGGATGAAGAATTCTTGCGTCGACCCATGCCGCGCACTGTATCAAGAGCGCGCCAGCAGGTGCAGCAAAGGTTTCGGCGGGATTTCCTGCTGCCCGGTCCCCTGGTCGATTGGGGCTATGCTTGCCGCCCGAGAAGCGGAGTCGGCAGGAGAAGTTCCAGTGGCACCCGAGAACGATCCGGGCGGTGTGGACAACACATCGCCACAGCAACAACCGTCCGCCGCGGCAGACGGCGCTTCGGCGCGCCTGCCTGCCGGATGGCGCCTCGCACTGGCGCTGGCACCCGACGCCGACGGCGAACTGGGCGGAACGGCAGAGTTGTGGCAAGGCAGCCAGATGCGCTGCCGTGTCGTCATTGCCCGCTACGGCACGGACCGCGCCACCGCAGAGGCGCGTGTACACGCGCGCATCGAATACTGGCTCGCCGAATGGCTGGCCCGGCCGCATACCGGTGACACCGGCTTTGCGGATCTCGAACCTTGATCACTCCGCGGCGCATTCGAGCGCGAACACCGGCACGTCCGAGCGCCGGCTGAGCCACAGGCCTCCGCCCATCTGAATGAAGTGCCGGGCCAGGCCGCGCCGGTAGACCTCGGCGCCGTGCCGGAACAGTTGCGGATCGGTCAGCGTCTCGTCGACGATGTCGCGCTCGTAGTCCTCGCGCGCCACCACCTCCACGTACGCGGCTCCCTGGCTCAGCGCCCCCAGGTTGGCCAGCGCCCGTTTGAGGTCCGCGGGACTCAGGTACGCCAGGACGCCCTGGCAGATCACCAGATCGAACGGCCGCGACGCCCGGTAGTCGACGACCGACCCGCGCTCCCAGCCGTACCGTTCGCACAGGTACTCGCTGACCTCCACGCCGTGGTAGGTGGCCTGCGGAAAGTGGCGCGCCACGATGTCGCGCCACAGGCCGATGCCGCACCCGACGTCGAGCACCCGTTGCACCGGCACGCGCAGGTATTTCAGGTAGGCGCAGACGAAGGCGCCCAGCCTCTCGACATGCCGCGGGTCCGCCACCTTCGTCTTCTGGTCGAAGTAGTAGCGCTGGTAATAGGAAGCGTCGAACGCGGTGGCATCGACTGATTTCATCGGGATCCTCCAGGTTCATCCGGCTCGCTCGCGCGAGGCGGCGGCGAGGGACGAAGATTCCGGTCATTGTCGACCAGGGTCGCAGGCACGGCATTGCCCGACACGCAGGCACGCGCGCCATGTGGCAAGCTCATTGCCATGCTGCCCTGTTCACCCCGTTCGACGGCGCCGGCCGACACCCCGTCGCGCCGGCGCCTGGTGCTGGCGACCGGCGCCGCCATCGCCCTGACGGCCGCCGCGCCGCTGGCCGCACACGCCGGCTTCAACTTCTTCCTGAATGAATACACCGCCACGCGCGACGAACTGCAGGCGGAGGTTTCAAAGCGGTTTCCCCTGACCGAACGCTATGCCGAGATCTTCAGCGTGACGCTGCGCGACCCGCGCCTGTCGCTCGACGGCAGCGCCGGCCGGGCCACGCTGGCCGCGCGCCTGACCATCTCCAGCCCGCTGCTGCAGCCGTCCAGCGTACCGGGCCGGTTGGCGGTCAGCAGCGCCCTGCGCTGGGACGCCGACACGCTGTCGCTGCGCCTGCAGGACCCCCGCGCCGATAAGGTCGAGCTCGAGGGGGTGCACGGGCGCGACGCCGAGCAGTTGCAGCGCATCGGGGCGGCGGTGGCCCAGCAGTTGCTCCAGGGGTACGCACTGCACACGTTCAAGCCCGAGGAATTGCGCTTTGGCCGCAAGACGTACGGCGTCGAGGCCATCAGCATCGCCGACGACATGGTCAAGGTCATGCTCAAGTAGCCGGCGCCGGCGCACGGCACAGGTATGGCAAGCTTGCCTCCCCATGCGCATTTCCCTGCCCCTTTCCGTCCGTCGTGCCGCAGGCCTGGCAGGCATCACCTGCCTGTGGGTGCTGGCCACGGCCGGCGCCCAGGCCTTCGACCTCCAGGCACACCGCGGCGGGCGGGGACTGGCGCCGGAGAACACGCTGGCGGCCTTCACCCAGGCGATCGCGCTGGGCGTGGACACGCTCGAACTGGACGTGGGCCTGTCGGCCGACGGCGTCGTCGTCATCTCGCACGACATGGCGCTCAACCCCGAGCACACCCGCGACCCCGAAGGCGCCTGGCTGAAGGCGCGCGGGCCGCTGCTGCATGAATTGACCCTGGCGCAACTGCAGCGCTACGACGTCGGCCGGCTGCAGCCCGAATCCGCCTACGGCCGCCAGTTCACCCGCCAGCATCCGGTCGACGGCCAGCACATTCCCACCCTTGCGGCGCTGTTCGACGAGGTCAAGCGCCTCGGTGCGAGCCGGGTGCGATTCAACATCGAAACCAAGATCGACCCGACGCGCCCTGGCGATTCGGCCCCGCCGGATGCGCTGGTCGATGCCCTGCTCGAGCAGATCGACCGCGCCGGCATGGCGGGCCGCGTGACCGTCCAGAGCTTCGACTGGCGCACGCTTGCGCGCGTCGGCCAGCGCGCCCCGGGCATGCCGCGGGCCTACCTGAGCAGCCCGCGCACCCTGGCCGACGCCCGCTGGACGCAGGGTCTGATGCTGGCGCAGCTCGGCTCGGTCCCGCAGTTGGTGAAGGCTGCCGCCGGCATGGCGGGCGACGGCTCCCTGACCTGGTCGCCGTCCTTCAAGGACCTGAGCGCCGAGCAGGTCAAGGAGGCGCAGGCGCTCGGGCTGAAGGTGCTGCCCTGGACCGTCAACCAGCGCGCCGACATGGCGCGCATGATGGACATGGGCGTGGACGGCCTCATCACGGACTACCCGGACGTGCTGCGCGACCTGATGGACGAACGCGGCATGTCGCTGCCGCCCTCGGCCACCCGCCGATGAACGTGTCGGCGACGGACGCGACCGCATAATCTTTCGATATGCCCTCCGGTCCGCACGCCCCCGCCACGACTTCTTCTTCCCAAGCCGCCGCCGGCGCCATCACCGACGTCGCCGGCATCGAGGTCGGCCATTTCACCGATACGCGCCGCCCGACGGGCTGCACCGTCGTGCTGGCGCGCGAAGGCGCGGTGGCCGGCGTGGACGTCCGCGGCGCGGCGCCTGGCACGCGCGAGACCGACCTGCTCGACCCGGGCAACCTGGTGCAGCAGGTACACGCCGTGATGCTCGCCGGCGGCAGCGCCTGGGGCCTGGCCGCCGCGGACGGCGCGGTCCGCTGGCTGGAAGCGCAAGGCGTGGGCCTGGACGTGCGCTACGGCCGCCTGCCGATCGTGCCGGCCGCCGTCCTGTTCGACCTGCCGGTGGGCGACGCGCGCATCCGTCCGGATGGCGAGGCCGGCTACGCCGCCTGCCAGGCCGCCAGCAGCGCGCCGCCGGCCGAGGGCAACGTCGGCGCCGGCAGCGGCGCCCTCGTGGGCAAGCTGTTCGGCATCGAGCGCGCGATGAAGGGCGGCATCGGCACCGCTTCGGTACGGGTCGGCGGCCTGACGGTCGGGGCGCTGATCGCCTGCAACGCGCTGGGCGACGTGCTCGACCCCGACACCGCGCAAGTGGTCGCCGGTGCCCGCAGCGCCGACGGCCGCAGCCTGCTCGACACGCGCCGCGCGCTGCTGCGCGGCGAACTGCCACGCCCGCTGCTGGCCGGCACCAACACCACCCTGGGCGTGATCGCCACGGACGCGAAGCTGACCAAGGCCCAGGCGCAGCGCCTGGCGACCGTGGCGCATGACGGACTGGCGCGCGCCATCAACCCGGTCCACACCATGAGCGACGGCGACACGTTGTTCGCGCTCTCCACCGGCCGCGTGCCGCCCGCGCCGGATGCGCCGGGCATGACGGTTCTCGGCGCCATGGCCGCCGAAGCCGTGGCCCGCGCCACCTTGCGCGCAGTGCGCGCGGCACGGACCGTCGACGTGCTGAGCGGCGGCGCGATGCTGCGCTTCCCATGCGCGGCGGACCTCGGCTGAGCGGCCCCGCGCGCGCATGATGCCGAAGTCGCTGCGCCTGATCCTGCTGTCCCTGCGCGACCTGCTGGTTTCGGCCGGCCCGGTGCTGGCGCTGGCGGTCGGCCTGCTCATGGCGGCCTACTGGTGGCTCGACCCGCAGCCGCCCACGCGCGTGGTGCTGGCCACGGGCCCGGCCGACAGCGCCTATGCCAACTTCGGCAGGCGCTACGCCAAGGCGCTGGAGGCCGACGGCATCGAGGTCGTCGAGAAGCGTACCGACGGCTCGCTCGACAACCTGACGCTGCTGCGCCGCGGTGACGTGGACGTCGCCTTCGTCCGCGGCGGCAGCGCCGACCCGGCGGCCGACGAGGAAGCCGGACTCGTGTCGCTCGGCGCCCTGTTCTACGAACCGCTGTGGATCTTCGTTCGCAAGGATGCGGTGCCTGCGGCGGCCGCGTCCGGCCAGGGAGCGGGTGCGCTGGTGCAGCTCAAGAACCTGCGCGTGAACGTGGACAAATCCGGCAGCGGCGTGCCGCAGCTCGTCGACCAGCTGCTGCGCGCCAACCACCTCGACCCGGCCACGATGAAGCTGTCCCGCCTCGAGCCCGCGCCGGCGGCCGAGGCCCTGCTCGGCGGCATGCTCGACGCCGTCGTCCTGGCCTCCGCACCGCAGTCCAGGCAGGTGCAGCAGCTCCTGCGCGCGCCGGACGTCCTGCTGATGGACGTGCAGCAGGCAGAGGCCTATGTGCGGCGATTCGGATACCTTCAGTCCGTGACGCTGCCGCGCGGCGTGGTCGACCTGGCGGCAGACCTCCCGCCGCATGACGTGACCCTGCTGGCCGCCACGACGTCGTTGCTGTCGCGCGAGCAGACGCACCCGGCGCTGCGCGAGCTGTTCGCCAAGAGCGCCCAGTCGATCCACAGCGCCGGTGGCTGGTTCAACCGGGCACGCGACTTCCCCAATACCCGCACCAGCGAACTGCCGGTCAGCCCCGAGGGCGACCGCGCCATCAACGGCACGCCCCCGTTCTGGCAGCGTTACCTGCCGTTCTGGGCCAGCAACCTGTTCGAGCGCATGTGGCTGGTGCTCGGCGGCCTGCTGGTCCTGATGCTGCCGCTGTCGCGGGTCGTGCCGCCGCTCTACCAGTTCCGGGTACGCTCGCGCGTATTCCGCTGGTATGCGCGCCTTCGCGACATCGAGCAACGCGGCGGCGCGGGTGACACGCCGGAGCCCTTGCTGCGCGAACTCGATGAACTGGAGGCGCGCGTCAACAAGGTCACCGTGCCGCTGTCCTACGCCAACGAGTTGTATGAACTGCGTGCGCACATCCGCGCCGCCCGGCTGCGCCTGACCGCGCATGCGGAGGTTGCCCCGTGAGTGACTTCGAGCCGACCGCCTCCTCGCCGGCCACGCTCGAACGCAGCCAGCGCGAGCGGCGCCGGCTCCTGCGCTTCCTGCTGCGGCTGGGCCACCTGCTGCTGGCCACTGGCTCGCCGGTGCGGCTGGTCGAGACCACGCTGCAGCGGGTCGCGGCGGTGCACAAGATCGCGCAGTTCAACGTGCTGGCCCTGCCGACGGTGCTGTTCGTCAACTTCGCCGAGGAAGACGACGTCATGCAGATCGAGTTCACCGCCGAGCAGGGCCTGGTGCTGCGCTTCGACCAGATCGAGGCCACCTTCGATCTGGTGCGCGATGCCGAGCGCGCGGCCCTGGACCCGACCGAGGGCCTGCGCCGCATCAACGCGATCCTGGCCATGCCGCCGCGCTACCGCTGGCAATGGGACCTGCTCGGGCACGTGCTGGCGACCATCGGGATCGCGCTGGTCCTGCAGCCGTCGATCGACCTGGTGGGCGTCACCGCGTTCTTCGGGCTGCTGGTCGGCGGGCTGCGGCTGTGGTCGCGCCAGCGCGGCGTGCTTGCCGTCCTGCTGCCGATGCTCTCGGCCTTCGTGGTGGTGCTGGTGGCACTGATCGGCGCGCGTCACGGGCTGCAGGCCAGCCCGACCTATGTGCTGGTGGCCTCGCTGCTGACCTTCCTGCCCGGCGGCGTGCTGGCAACCGCCACCGTGGACCTGGCCTACGGCGACGTCGTCTCGGGCGCCACGCGCTTCGTCGCCGGCCTGCTGCAGCTCGTGTTCCTCATGCTCGGCATGCTGGCTGCCGCCTCGATCGTCGGGCTGCCGCCCGAGCAGTTGCTCATTGCGCCGGCCGACGCGTCGACGCGCACCTGGGCGCCGTGGCTGGCGGCGGTGCTGTTCGGCGTCGGCCACTGGCTCCATTACTCGGCGACGCGGCATGCGCTGTTCTGGATGGTGGTGGTGCTGCTGATCGCCCAGGTCGGGCAGCTGGCCGGCAACGCCGTCTTCGGGGGTTACATGAGCGGGTTCGTGGCCGCGGTGCTGATCACGCCGGCCTCGTACATGATCCAGTACCGCCTGGGCGGGCCGCCTTCGATGGTCACCTTCACGCCGGCGCTGTGGATTCTCGTGCCCGGCTCGCTCGGCCTGATCGGGATTACCGAGATGGCCAGCAGCAACCGGCTGGCGGGCCTCGAGAACTTCGTCACCACGTTGTTCTCCATCGTGGCCATCGGCCTGGGCACGGTGGTCGGCACGGCGCTGTACAACCTGCTGTTCGAACCCGTCTTCCAGCGAGCCGGCAACATGGCCGACCTGATGCTGCGTTACCTCAAGCTGCGCCGCTAAGAAGCGCGCCGTGGGGTCTTGTCCGGCCAGCGACAGGGCGGCCGGGCGCGAGACGGCACAATCGCGCTGCCGCGCCGGAGTGTCCGGAGCGGCACAAGCGTTCTCAGGGCGGGGTGAAACTCCCCACCGGCGGTAAAGGCACCAGTGCACGAGCCCGCGAGCGCCCGCATCCCACCGCAAGGCCAGGGGCGCGGGGTCAGCAGACCCGGTTGGATTCCGGGGCCGACGGTCACAGTCCGGATGAAAGAGAGCGCGTTTCCGCCGGAAGGCGCCACCTGCCCCTGCGGGCGTCGGGCGCGTTCCCGTGGTTTCGTGCGCCCTGATTCAAGCCAACCTGCAATCCACGAGGTGCAGCATGAGTCAGATCAACGACCTTCCCCTTTCCGCCATTCCCACCGGCCCGCACGGCGGTGGCGCCGGCCGCATCGCCTTCGTTCAGGCGCTGTGGCATCGCGACATCGTCGACCAGGCGCGCGACGCCTTTCTCGAGGAGATGCTGCGCAGCGGCGTCGCCCGCGAGCAGATCGACCTGTTCGAGGTGCCGGGCGCCTTCGAGATCCCGCTGCATGCCAAGCGCCTGGCGCGCTCGGGCCGCTACGCCGGCATCGTCGGCTGCGCGCTGGTGGTGGACGGCGGGATCTACCGCCACGAGTTCGTCGCCCACACGGTGGTCAACAGCCTGATGACAGTCCAGCTCGAGACCGACGTGCCAGTGTTTTCGGCCGTGCTCACGCCGCACCACTTCCACGAGCACGTGGAGCATCGCAAGTACTTCCACCGCCATTTCGCGGTCAAGGGGTCCGAAGTGGCGCAGGCCTGCATCGGGACGCTCGCGGCGCTGCAGCGCGTCGGCGAGGTGCTGGCCGCCTGATCTGCTGCGAATGGCCGCCGGCCTCGCCGCAGGGCGCGCCGGTGGCATGATCGCCTCCATGGCCAACGCACCCACGTCCCCTGCCGAGGCGCGAGCCGTCGTCGACTTCTGGCGCGCCGCCGGGCCGCAGCGCTGGTTCAGGAAGGACGACGCCTTCGATGCCGAATTCAAGTCTCGCTTCGAGGCGGCTCATCACGCCGCCGCGCGCGGAGAACTCGACCATTGGGCGGCGAGCGCCGAAGGTGCGCTCGCCCAGATCCTGCTGCTCGACCAGTTTCCGCGCAATGCCTGGCGCGGCAGCGGGCACATGTTCGCCACGGACGGCAAGGCCCGCGCGGTGGCGCGGGCGGCGGTGGATGCCGGACTCGACCGGGGAATCGAGGACGCTTCGCTCCGTGCCTTTTTCTACATGCCCTTCATGCATTCGGAAGAGGTGTCCGACCTGGATCGCTGCGTGCAGCTGTGCGCTGCCATCGACACCGACAACCTTCGGTTCGCGGAGCACCACCGCGAGATCGTGCGCCGCTTCGGCCGCTTCCCGCATCGCAATGCGGTACTCGGCCGCACCAGTACGCCCGAAGAAGAGAAGTTCCTGGCAGAGGGCGGGTTCTCAGGCTGAGGCGCCGTAGCGCCAGCGCCCGGGTTCAGGCGAAGGCGCGCGAGGTGGGCATGGCGGCCATGTTGCGCAGCCGCTCGAGCTGCCGCTGTTCCTCGGCTTCGCGCAGGCTGCGCGCCGCGCGCGCGGCCACGTAGCTCACGTAGAGGTTCTCGACTTCACGGGTCCACTCTTTCAAGGCTGCAGCATCCTGTACGCCATCGCCTTGCGGCTTGGCCGGCACGGCGTACCCTGCGCGAGCGAGGATCTTGGATTTCTGCAGCGTGTCTAGCATCTCTTGGCCCCTGATTTCGAATGAGCTCAAGCGTAGAGCCTGCACGCGTGTGTTTCCATCAGCTAAAGAGCGTATGCGCCTGTAAGACGCTGCCCACTATTCCCGCTTTCGGCAATCTTCTTGCACCGCCGGCCGTGGCGGCTCTGCCGAGTGGCCGAATGCCATCGGCCAGTCCGACGGCGAATCAGGCGCTCGCGACAAGCGTCGTGCGCCTTGCCTTGCGCACGTTGAACGCGCCGGCGATCAACACTGCCTGCACCAGCGCCAGGCCGAGGATGACGCTGCGGTAGTGGCCGCGGTCCATCATCGCGCCGAACAGCAGCGGCGCACACGCCTGTCCGATGTCGAGCCCGGCATAGACCACGCCATAGACACGGCCGGACGCGTTGGCCGGCGTCGCGCGCTTGACGATCAGGTCGCGCGAAGGGCCGGCCAGTCCGCTGGCGAAGCCCATCGCGCCGAACAGCACCGGCACGGCGATCGGCGGAAAGTCCGCGAATGCGAGCAGCAGCGCCATGCAGGCGGCCAGGCCGAAGCCGAGCGCGACAATGCGTTCGCAGCGCGAAGGATCGGTCACCAGGAAGCCACCCACCAGCATGCCGCCGGCGCTGGCCACCATGTAGGCCGTGAGACAGGCGGCGATCAGGGCCACCGGCACATCGTGCAGGTGCGCCGCAGCGGTGGGCGCAAAGGTCTGCACCACGCTGATGACCACCGCATAGAGGAAGAAGAACCCGAAGCACACCCAGACCGCGGGGATGCGCAGGAAGTCCAGTTCGCCGGCTGCGGACGCATGTGCTCCGGCCGCCGCCTTGCGCGCCGGCGCCAGGTCGAGCGCCAGCACGCTGCGCCAGATCCACAGCACCAGCAGCACCGCCAGCGCGACGCCGCCGGCCGCGGCCAAGGCCACGCGCCAGGAGAACGCCATCGCGAGCGGCACGACGAAGATCGGGGCCAGCGCCCAACCCAGGCTGCCGGTGATGCCGTGCACGCTGTAGGCATGACCCAGCCGCGTGGGCGCCACCTTCCGGTTGAACAAGGTGTAGTCGACCGGGTGGAACACGCCGTTGCCGATGCCGGCCAGGCAGGCGCCCAGGAACAGCATCCAGTAGCCTTGCGCCGACGCGTAGACCAAACCGGACGACGCCAGCAGCGCCAGCCCGCCGAACAGCACCGGCCGCGGCCCCATGCGGTCGACCAGGAATCCCGAGGCTGTCTGGACGATGCACGAGACGATGAAGAAGACCGTCAGCACCGCCCCGAGCTGGGTATAGCTCACGGCGAATTCTTCCTTGATCCAGGGAAAAAGCGGCGCGAGGACGAGTTGGCTGAAGTGGCTGATTGCGTGGGCCAGGCCCACCAGACCGATCAATTGGGCATCCGCGCCGACGGAGCGTTGCGGGGATACGGTGGCGGAAGCATTCATTTCTTGTTGATGTGATTCGTGCGGTAACGACGGGATCGTATCTGCGCGGATGACGTCAGAATGGCGATACAGCGACAACATTTGTCGAAACCATGCCAAACACCGACACGCCCTCGCCCGGCCGACAACGGCAACCGGCCCGCCCGCGCCCGGCGCCGGTGCACAGCGTCAGCTCGCTGACGCCGCACCTCTTCGCGCCCGACGCCGTGCGGCCGTTGCGGGCCAAGGAGCACTTTCTCAAGGCCGACACGTTCGTCGAGCTGCACACGCACCCGTGGCCGCAGCTGACCTTCTCGACCCGGGGCGTGATCCGGCTGTCGACCGAGGACGGCAGCTACATCGTGCCGCCGTCGCGTGCGCTGTGGGTGCCGGCGGACATGCCGCACAGCATCACGTTGATCGAGGACGCGGAGTTGCGGACGGTCTACGTGCACACCTGGCTGGCGCCGGGCTGGCCCAGGTGCGAGGTGCTGGAAATCAGCCCGCTGCTGCGCGCGCTGATGCTGGCGCTCGACACCACGCCGGACGGCCAGCCACCGGCCGACGCGCACGCGGCGCAACGAGAGCGCTGGATCGCGCCGCTGCTGGTCGACGAGATCGAGCGCGCCACGCAGATCCGCATTGACGTGCCGCTGCCGGCCGACAAGCGCCTGCGCCAGTTGTGCGAGGCGGTGCTGCGGGCGCCCGACGACCGCGCAACGCTTGCCGAGCGTGCACAGGCCATCGGCGCCAGCGAACGCACGGTGGCGCGGCTGTTCCGCACCCAGTTGGGCATGAGCTGGCAGGCCTGGCGCCAGCAGGCGGTGCTGGCGCATGCGTTGCCCCTGCTGGCGCGCGGCATGCCGGTCAGCCAGGTGGCCGCAGCCAGCGGCTACGCCACCGACAGCGCTTTCTGTGCGATGTTCAAGGCGGCTACGGGACAATCACCCACTTCTTTCCAACACAAGCGCAAGTCGTCCCCCGCGTCCTCATGACCGATCGCCTGCTTCCCGACAACGACAACGACATCCGCAGACGCCTGCAACGCTGGCTGCCCTTTCTCTCCTGGCCCCGCCCGGACCGGGCACTGCTGGTCAACGAGGCGTCGGCCGGCGTGACGGTCGCGCTGATGGTGATTCCGCAGGGGGTGGCTTATGCGGCGTTGGCAGGCATGCCGCTGGTCACCGGCATCTATGCAGCCTTGTTCCCGGCCCTGATCGCGGTGCTGTTCAGTTCGTCGGCACGCCTGTCCGTCGGGCCGACGGCGCTGACGAGCCTGCTGGTGGGCGCTTCGCTGGCGCCGCTGGCCCGCCCCGGCAGCGACGAATGGGTGGCGCTGGCGGTGTGGCTGACGCTGCTGTCCGGCGTCATGCAGGTGCTGCTGGGGGCGGTGCGCTTCGGCTGGCTGCTGCGGCTGGTCAACTCGCCGGTGCTCATGGGCTTCACCCAGGGCGCCGCGGTGCTGATCACGTTGTCGCAGTTGCCGGCATTGCTCGGCTTCATGGGGCGCAGTTACGCCTCGCTGTTGAACGGGCCGCCGCCGGACTGGCTGGCGATTGGCTTCGGCCTGGGCGGGATGGCGGTGCTGTGGCTGGGAAAGCGCCTGGCGCCCAAGGTTCCCACCACCATGGCGCTGATGGCGTTGAGCGCGGCCCTGAGCTACGCAGTGGGCTACGCCCTGCACGGCGGCGCGGTGATCGGCGCCCTGCCCTCGGGCCTGCCGTCGCTCTACCTGCCGCACGCGGTATCGACGGCCGAATTCGCCGGCCTGCTGCTGCCGGCATTCCTCATCACGCTCGTGAGCTTCCTGGAAACCGCGTCCAGTGCCAAGGTGGACAACGCTCGCGCCGGCACGCTGTGGAACGAGAACCAGGACCTGATCGGCCAGGGCCTGGCCAAGATCGCCTCCGGCCTGTCGGGCGCCTTCCCCACCAGCTCCTCCTTCTCGCGCTCCGCCATTACGCTCTACGCGGGCGCCAAGTCGCAGTGGTCGACCCTGTTTTCCGTGCTGGTGGTGGCAGCCGCGCTGCTGTGGGCCATGCCGCTGCTCTATCACGTGCCGCAGGCGGTGCTGGCGTCGGTGGTGGTGACGGCCACGCTGGGCCTGATCAAGCCGCGCGGGTTCGTCGCGCTGTGGCGCGTCTCGCGCATCGAGGCGGCCATCTCGCTGGGCACCTTTGCGCTGACCATTGCCACCGCACCCACGATCTACTGGGGCGTGCTGGGCGGCCTGCTCGCCTCGCTGGCGCACTACATGTACCGGCACCTGCATCCACGCATCATCGAAGTGGGGCTGCACACGGACGGCAGCCTGCGCGACCGCGCGCTGTGGCAACTGCCGCCACTGTCGCCGCAGGTGTATGCGCTGCGCATGGATGCCGACCTGGACTTCGCGACCGCCAGCCCGCTCGAGCGCGACATCAACGAGGCGCTGGCGCGGCGCCCCGACCTGAAGGACGTGTGCCTGTTCGCCCAGCCGGTCAGCCGGGTCGACCTCACCGGCGTGGAGGTGCTCGGCAGCATCCGGCGCCTGCTGGAGTCGCGCGGCATCCGGCTGCACATCTCGGGGCTCAAGCTGCCCGCGCAACAGGTGCTCGAGCGCGCCGGCCTGCTGGCGCCCGGCCCGCTGCTGGCCTGTTACCGCACCGACGCCGAGGCGCTGGCCGCGCTCGAGGCACTGGCCGAGATGGACAGCGCCGGCAATGCAAAGGCGCAGGAAGACGGCGCGCGAACGCTCAGTCCTGAATCGGCCCGCGCTGGCGCTTGACGTCGGCGCGACCGCGCTTTTCTTCCAGGCGGCGCCGCCGCGACGCCAGCGTCGGCCGGGTGGCGCGGCGCACGCGCGGGGCAACGGCCGCCGCGTCGATGATCAGCTGAAGCCGCGCCAGCGCGTCGGCACGGTTCATGTCCTGGCTGCGGTACTGCTGCGCCTTGAGCACCAGCACGCCCTCGGCGGAAATCCGGCTGTCGCGGCTGGCAAGCAGGCGCGCCTTGACAGCGTCCGGCAGCGAGGAGGCCGGGATGTCGAAGCGCAGATGCACGGCGCTCGACACCTTGTTGACGTTCTGGCCGCCCGCGCCCTGCGCCCGGATGGCGCTGAGTGCCACTTCGTCCGGATCGAAAGTGATGCGCGGGGGCGGGGTCACGAGGCAGCTTCCCTGCATAGCGCCGCGGCGCTCATGCTCATACGCGCTCGAAGATCGCCGCGATGCCCTGGCCGCCGCCGATGCACATGGTGACCAGCGCATAGCGGCCCTGCACGCGCTGCAGTTCGGCCAGCGCCTTGACGGTGATGATCGCACCGGTGGCGCCGACCGGATGGCCCAGCGAAATGCCCGAGCCGTTGGGGTTGACCTTGGCCGGATCGAAGCCGAGCTCCTGGATGACGGCGCAAGCCTGCGCCGCAAAGGCTTCGTTGGACTCGATCACGTCGAGGTCGGCCACGTTCAGGCCGGTTCGCTCGAGCACCTTGCGCGTGGCGGGCACCGGCCCGATCCCCATGTAGGCCGGCTCGACCCCGGCATGCGCGTAGCCCACCAGGCGCGCGATCGGCGTCAGCCCAAGCGCCTTGGCGCGCGCCCCCTCGGCCAGCAGCACCGCGCCGGCGCCGTCGTTGATGCCCGAGGCATTGCCCGCCGTGACCAGACCGTCCTTCTTGAAGGCCGGGCGCATGCCCGCCAGCGTCTCGAGGGTGGTGTCCGCGCGCACGTGCTCGTCGGTGTCGAACACCACGACGCCCTTGCGCGTCTTGATCTCCAACGGAACGATCTGCTCCTTGAAGCGGCCGGCCGCAATGGCTGCAGCCGCACGCTGCTGACTCTGCACCGCCAGCCGGTCCTGCTGTTCGCGGGAGATGCCGTAGCGCGCGGCCACGTTCTCGGCAGTAATGCCCATGTGCATCTTCTCCCACGGGTCGTGCAAGATGCCGACCATGTAGTCGAGCAGTTGCGCGTCGCCCATGCGTGCGCCGAAGCGGGCGGCGGTGTCGAAGTACGGACCACGACTCATCGATTCGGAGCCGGCACCGATGGCGACGTCGCAATCGCCCAGGGCGATCGCCTGCGCCGCCGACACGATGGCCTGCAGGCCCGAGCCGCACAGGCGGTTGACGTTGAAGGCCGGCGTCTCGATGGGGCAGCCGGCATCCACCGCGGCGACGCGGCTAAGGTAGGCGTCGCGCGTGTCGGTGGGAATGACGTTGCCCATCACCACGTGCCCGACCTGGGCGGCATCGACGCCGCTGCGGGTGATGGCGGCCTTGACGGCGGTCGTCGCCAGCTGGGTGTTGGGCACGTCCTTGAGCGAGCCGCCGAAGGTGCCGATGGCGGTGCGGGCGGTGCCGACGACGAAGATGTCGCGCTGGGTCATGAAGAAGCTCCTCGGTGTTTCAGGGGCGGACGCCGCAGCGTCCGGCGCAGCCGTCCGCCCATGGGCGATTGCGCCTGCTGGCAGGCAAGGCCCGGCGCGGGGCCGAAGCCGGAGATTCTATGAGGGTGCGGCCGCCACGGCCGCCGGCGTGCGCCGCTACTCGGCGCGCGTGGCCGGGCGTGCGCGCACGTCGGTCACGCCTTCGCCGGCACCCAGGCCGATCGGGCTGCGCGCCGATTCGCCGCGCGCACGGGCGTTGACCACGTCCGCCGCGGTCGGCTCCTGGGCGCGCTGCGTGGCGGCGCGATAGGCCTGGAAGCCGGCACCGGGGTTGAAGCGCATCACCCAGGGCGTGATCGGCTTGCCGGTGAGTCGCGCCCAGCCGTAGCGCAGGCCCCATGCCGCCGCCAGCAGCAGCACCGCAACGGCAAGGCTGGCGGCGAACACGAGGCCGACCATGAACAGAACAAGACGGATGACAAAGTTGAGCATCTTGTCTTAGGCCGCCTTCTCCGCCACAGGTTCCCCGGCCCGGGTAAAACTGAACTGGCCGGGGTTGCGGATCGGGTCCGTGTCGACGCGGATCGTGTCCTTCGGACCGAAGGTCCCGTCCAGCAGCAGCTTCGACAGGGGGTTTTCGATCCTGTTCTGGATGGCCCGCTTGAGCGGACGCGCCCCGAACAGGGGATCGAAGCCCACCTTGGCGATCTCGGCCAGCGCCGCGGGCACCACCTCGAGCGACAGGTCGAGCTTGGCCAGCCGCGCCTGCAGCACCTGAAGCTGAATGTGCGCGATCGCTTCGATGTTCTTGGCGTCGAGCGCATGGAACACCACCGTCTCGTCGATCCGGTTCAGGAACTCCGGGCGGAAGTGGTTCTTCAGTTCGTCCCACACCGCGTCCTTGATCTCCTCGGACGGACGGCCGACCATGGCCTGGATCAGCGGCGAGCCGATGTTGCTGGTCATCACGATCACCGTGTTCTTGAAGTCCACGGTCCGGCCCTGGCCGTCGGTCAGCCGGCCGTCGTCGAGCACCTGCAGCAGCACGTTGAACACGTCCGGGTGCGCCTTCTCGACTTCGTCGAGCAGCACCACGCTGTAGGGCTTGCGGCGCACCGCCTCGGTCAGGTAGCCACCTTCCTCGTAGCCGACATAGCCCGGCGGCGCGCCGATCAGCCGCGCAACCGAGTGCTTCTCCATGAACTCGCTCATGTCGATACGGATCAGGTGGTCCTCGCTGTCGAACAGGAAGCCCGCCAATGCCTTGCACAGTTCGGTCTTGCCGACGCCGGTGGGGCCCAGGAACAGGAACGAGCCGGTCGGGCGGTTCGGATCGGACAACCCGGAACGCGAGCGGCGGATGGCATTGGCCACCGCACCGATCGCCTCGTCCTGGCCGACCACGCGCTCGTGCAGCTTGTCTTCCATGTGCAGCAGCTTTTCGCGCTCACCCTGCATCAGCTTGGCCACCGGAATGCCGGTGGCGCGTGCCACCACCTCGGCGATTTCCTCGGCGCCCACCTGGGTGCGCAGCAGCCTGGGCGCTGTGCCCGGACCGCCCTTGCGCTCCTCGCTGGCAAGGGCTTCCTTCAGGCGCTTTTCCAGGCCCGGCAGCTGCCCGTACTGCAGTTCGGCGACCTTGTTGAAGTCGCCCTTGCGGGTGAACTCCTCGATCTGGAACTTGAGCTTGTCGATTTCCTCGCGCACCTGCGCGCTGCCCTGTGCCTGGGCTTTCTCGGCCTGCCAGATCTCGTTGAGATCGGCATATTCCTTCTGCAACTGGCTGATCTGCTCTTCGAGCAGGCCAAGGCGGCGCTGCGAGGCCTCGTCCTTTTCCTTCTTGACGGCTTCGCGCTCGATCTGCAGCTGGATGATGCGACGGTCGAGCCGGTCCATCACCTCGGGCTTCGAGTCCATCTCGATCTTGATGCGCGCGGCCGCCTCGTCGATCAGGTCGATCGCCTTGTCCGGCAGGAAGCGGTCGGTCACGTAGCGGTCGGACAATTCGGCCGCGGCCACGATGGCCGGGTCGGTGATTTCCACGCCGTGGTGCACTTCGTATTTTTCCTGCAGGCCGCGCAGGATGGCGATGGTGGCCTCCACGCTGGGCTCGCCCACCAGGATCTTCTGGAAGCGGCGCTCCAGCGCAGCGTCCTTCTCGATGTACTTGCGGTACTCGTCGAGCGTGGTCGCGCCCACGCAATGCAGTTCCCCGCGCGCCAGCGCCGGCTTGAGCATGTTGCCGGCATCCATGGCGCCCTCGGCCTTGCCGGCGCCCACCATGGTGTGCAGCTCGTCGATGAAGACGATGACCTGGCCTTCTTCCTTGGCCAGTTCGTTCAGCACGCTCTTGAGGCGCTCCTCGAACTCGCCGCGGAACTTCGCGCCGGCCAGCAGCGCCGCCATGTCGAGCGACAGCACACGCTTGCCCTTGAGCGAATCCGGCACCTCGCCGGCGACGATGCGCTGGGCGAGCCCTTCGACGATGGCGGTCTTGCCGACGCCCGGCTCGCCGATCAGCACCGGGTTGTTCTTGGTGCGGCGCTGAAGCACCTGGATGGCGCGGCGGATTTCCTCGTCGCGGCCGATGACGGGGTCGAGCTTGCCGATGCGGGCGCGCTCGGTCAGGTCGAGGCAGTACTTCTTGAGCGCCTCGCGCTTACCTTCGGCGTCCGCGCTGTTGACGCCTTCGCCGCCGCGCACCGCGTCGATGGCAGCTTCGAGCGACTTGCGGGTCAGGCCGTTCTCCCGGGCCAGGCGGCCGACGTCGGCCTTGCTGTCGGCCACGGCCAGCAGGAACAGCTCGCCGGCGATGAACTGGTCATTGCGCTTGATGGCCTCCTTCTCGGTGGCCTGCAGCAGCTTGGCCAGGTCCTGGCCGACCTGGACCACGTCGTGGCCCTGCACCTGCGGCAGCTTCTTGACTGCCGCCTCGGCTGCCTTGGCCAGTCCCTGCACGTTGGCACCGCCGCGCTCGAGCAGCGCGCGCGGTCCGTCTTCCTGGCGCAGCATGGCCAGCAGAAGGTGCACGGGCTCGATGTAGGCGTTGTCGTTGCCCAGGGCGAGCGATTGCGCATCGGCCAGGGCTTCCTGGAATTTGGTCGTAAGTTTGTCTTGACGCATGGGCTTGAATACCTCCGAACTGTCAACGAGATGGGGCTGCGCCGAGCTGATTCAAGTCGAAACACTGCCGAACGCCCAATCTTCGCGCCGATCGGCGCCTGCAGCCAGCCCCGATCTGTTGCCCGCGAGCCGCCCGCCGGGCCCGCTTTCTGCATGCGAACGTCACGCAATGACCCAATCCTGCGTCATCATCTACTGCTTACAAGAAAAGGAGTTCTGCAACATGTTTCCCGACCATCCCACCTCCGCCCCCCTGCGCCGCCGCACCTTCACCACCGGCGCCGCGGCCGGGGCGCTGCTCGCCGCCGCTGGCCTGGCACGGGCCCAGCCGGCCGGAGGCGCCATCCGTCTGTTGGTGGGTTTTCCGGCCGGCGCCGGCAGCGATGCCATCGCGCGCCTGCTGGCGGAGCATCTGAAGGACGAGCTGAATGCGCCGGTGGTCGTGGAAAACCGTGCCGGGGCGGGCGGCCAGATCGCCGCGCAGGCATTGAAGGCGGCGGCGCCCGACGGGCGCACGCTGTTCCTGTCGCATGACCACTCGATCTCGATCCTGCCCCAGGTGGTGAAGAACCCGGGCTTCGATCCGGCTCACGATTTCACCCCGGTGGCCGGCTTCGCCACGTTTTCCAACGTCCTGGCCGTTTCCGGCGGCACCCCCGCCAAGACCATCGACGAGTACATCAGCTGGGTGCGCACCAAGCGGGGCGGCAAGGACACCATCGGCGTGCCGGCACCGGCGTCGATCCCGGAGTTCCTCGTCAAGCTGCTTGCGCAGAAGTACAAGCTCGACCTCCAGGCAGCGCCTTACCGGGGCAGCGCCCCGATGACGGCCGACATGCTGGGCAACCAGATCGCGGCGGGCATTGCGTCGGTGCCGGATTTCATCGAGCACCAGAAGGCCGGCAAGGTGCGCATCGTGGCCGTGATCGGCGCCCGGCGACAGCCGCTGCTGCCCGCCGTGCCGACCTTCGGCGAACTGGGCATCGACAACCTGAACGACTACCCCTACTACGGCATCTTCGCGCCGGTCGGCACGCCACAACCGGTGGTCGACCGGTTCGGCGCCGCCCTGCAGAAGGTGCTGGCCATGCCGGACGTCAAGAGCAAGCTGGTGGCCATGGGCCTGAACGTGGCCTACGAGCCGCAGGGCCAGTTTGCCGGCCGGGTACGCAGCTACACCGCGACCTGGGGCGACATCATCCGCGCCTCGGGCTTCGTGCCGCAGTAAGTAAGTCCAGAACGGGTGAGGGAAGGAGCTCAAGGCTCCTCATGGCGCGCCCGTCGCCGCGCGGCGAGCACGGCGAAGGCGGGGGCGGTCAAACGTTCTTTGACTCGATCCCCCAGCGCGCCAGCGCCGCATCGTCGCTGACGCGCGCATCGACCCAGCGGGCCCCTCCCTGCGGCGCCTGTTCCTTCTTCCAGAAGGGGGCCTGCGTCTTGAGATAGTCCATCAGGAACTCGCAGGCGCGGAAGCTCTCGCCCCGGTGCATGGAGGTCACGGCCACCATCATGATCTGGTCGGCCGGCGCCAGCCGGCCCACGCGATGGATGACGCGGGCGCCCAGGATGTCGAAACGCCGGTGCGCCTCGTCGATCATGGCCTCGATGGCCTTCTCGGTCATGCCCGGATAGTGCTCGAGCTCCATGGCCGCCACGTCGTCTCCGTCGTTGCGGTCGCGCACCGTGCCGATGAAGCTGCAAACCGCCCCGACCCGACCGTCCTGTCCGCGCAGCACGGCGATCTCGGCCTGCAGGTCGAAGTCTTCGGTCTGGACGAGAACGCGGGGCGACGGAGAACTCATGCTTCGATTGTGGCACCGCCGGTCCGGCCGGCCCCTCCGCCTCGTCGATACCCTCGTCGAAACAAGACTGCGTCTGCGGCTGTGCGCTGCCCGAGACGCTGTGCATTTGCGCCAGCCTACATCGTCAGGCCGCGCTCGCGTCCCTGCGTCGGGTCGCGCCCCCGGTGGTGTTCGCGCTGTTGCTGCTGCAGCAGCGCCACCTGCTGCTCCACGCCTTGCAGCTGTGTGCTCGTCTGCTCGATCTCCGGCGCCTGTGCCAGCTGCGCGCCACTGGCGCTCACGCTCATCGGGAAGGCATGCGGCGCCCTCTCGTACAGCGTCATCCCCGGCGGCTCGTGCGGGCCGCTCGCCGCACCACGCTGGACGCGCCCGACCGCACCGATGCGCTGGCCGCGCGCCTGCTGCACCAGCAACGCCGACTCCCTGTCCAGCTGCGCCGGCTCGCGCACGAGCCCCCAGCGGTGGTACTCGCTGCCCAGGGCCTCGCGCACCTGCGCAAACATGGCGTGGCGCGGGTGCTGCGGATGGCGCAGATCCGTCGGCGGCAACGAGTTCAGGTCCACCGCGGGCGCGTGGCGTATCTCCGCCGGCGGCGGCGGCACGTGCTGCGCGCGCCAGTGCGCCGCATGCGCCTCGGGCGGTTGCGCCAGCGCCTGGGCCAGGTCGATCTTGAGCCAGCGCGGCTTGAGGTCCATGTGGACCGGCAGCTCGATCGCCCACAGCGCGTCCTGGTCCTGGTGAATGCGTCCGACTTCCTTGAAGGACGGCG
>Ga0160470_100309_pt1 | contig 28391 bp, 28 predicted proteins | sample HID1973I_E11MG_FD_108214 | JGI IMG/M metagenome (GOLD analysis project Ga0160470, IMG submission 108214) | Enriched mosquito-associated microbial communities from UW Madison campus, WI, USA - HID1973I_E11 MG | ecosystem: Host-associated > Arthropoda: Insects > Digestive system > Unclassified ... | reverse complement strand
TTTCGTCGTTTATTCCCTCGCACCGCACTCAATTCCGCGATAATTACCAGTACAAGCGTCTTTCAACGTTACTTATCCCGCTCCGACGCTCGCACCAAGACAATAAGTGTCTGCACGAGACTCCTAACATGACTGCCCATCCATCCGTTCGCCTATCTGCCCGGTCCGTTCGCCCCTCTCGTCCGTCTGTCCGTCTATCCTCATGCCCGTCTGCTCGCGTTCCCGCCCTTTCGCTGCATTGTTGTTGATCTCGCGAGCGCGGAAGTATATCGTATAGTTATAAGCATGCCCCGCAAGCAACGGCAATGCAGCCGACAACGCAGCAGCAGGTTCAGATACCCAACAACCAACAACTTAAAAAAGCGGTGAACAACAATGAGCGTATCTTCGCCCGTCATCCGACGGCTTCTGTTAATGTTCCTTCTGCTCGCCATACCGGCTGCTCTAACCGGCTGCGCCAAAGGCGAAGCCCATCTGACCGTCAAGGCGAACGGCGCCGGCAAGCTCGACCTGTCGTTCATGTTGAACGGCACGGCGCTGAAAGCGATCGCCGACGAGCATCTGCTGGAGCAGCTTAGCGAACGGCTGAGCAAAGACGGCTTCGCCGTAGAGCCGATCGAATCCGCCGGCGGAAAGCAAAGCCTTCGCGCCTCCAAATCAATCGATTTGTCTGCCGGCGCCAAAGCGCCGATTCCCGGCGTCGACATCACGCGCGAGCAGGATGCCCGCGGCTGGTTCGTAACCAGAGAGCAGGTGACGGCCGTCACCGATTGGCAATCGCTCATTCCGGATCGCAGTTGGCAGGAGCTGAACGAACGGCTCGATTCGCTGTCTCCGCTCGTCAAAAATCTTGTGCTGCGCCAGCTCAGCTTCGACTTCAAGCTGACGCTGCCGATCCCGGCCGAATCGCACAATGCGAGCACCTCGTTGAACGGCGGACGAACGCTCGTCTGGCCTGTATCGCTCACCGAGCCGAATACGATGCGAGTGGCGGTCAACGTTCCGAACGTCCGCCATATCGCGATAACGGCAGGTGCCGTTCTGCTTCTCGCGCTCGCGGCCTCCGCCGTTATCGTCGGAAGACGGCGGCGCAGAGCGCAACGGTAATCCATCGGGCGGCCCCGAGCAGCAAGCCCCCGGCCTCTCCGATTTCTCTCCATTGGCAAAAGTCCGCTCCGATGCACAGGGTGCATAAACGGAGCGGACTTTTGCCAATGGAGACCTTCATTAAGCGTTCGGACCGACCATTCGTTCCGGAAGAACGTAAGCGTCGAACTGCTCGCCGGTCAGCAGGCCGCTTGCAACCGCCGCTTCTCGAAGCGTCGTGCCTTCCTTATGCGCCTTCTTGGCGATTGCCGCCGCATTCTCATAACCGATATGCGGATTCAGCGCTGTCACAAGCATAAGCGATTGATCCAGATTACGGCGGATCGTACTCTCGTTCGGCTCGATGCCGACCGCGCAATGCTCGTTGAAGGAGCGCATCGCGTCGGCAAGCAGCCGCACCGATTGCAGGAAGTTGTAAATAATAACCGGTTTAAACACGTTCAGCTCAAAATTGCCCTGACTGGCCGCGACGCCGATCGCCGTGTCGTTGCCCATGACCTGACAGACAACCATCGTCAGCGCTTCGCACTGCGTCGGATTGACTTTGCCCGGCATAATCGAGCTGCCCGGCTCGTTCTCCGGTATGAGCAGCTCCCCGATGCCGCTGCGCGGTCCGCTGGCGAGCCAACGGACGTCGTTCGCAATCTTCATAAGATTGGCGGCAAGCGCCTTGATCGCGCCGTGCACGAATACGATCGCGTCGTGGCTGGTCAGTGCATGGAATTTGTTCGGCGCCGTCACGAACGATTTCCCCGTCAGGCCGCTCACCTTCTCGGCCACGAGCGAAGCAAAGCCCGGATGCGCATTAATGCCGGTGCCGACCGCCGTTCCGCCGAGCGCCAAGCCGCGCATGCCGCCGAGGCTCGACCTCACCATCGCCTCGCTCTCGGCGAGCATCGCGTGCCAGCCGCTTATTTCTTGCCCGAGCGTAAGCGGCGTCGCGTCTTGCAGATGCGTCCGGCCGATTTTGACGATGTGCCTGAACCGTTCCGCCTTCGCGCCAAGCGTATCGCGAAGCTCCGCCAGCGCCGGCAGCAGAGCATCCTCGACCGCGACAATGCCCGCGATATGCATCGCCGCCGGAAACGTATCGTTAGAGCTTTGCGACCGGTTCACATCGTCGTTCGGATGAATGCGCGCCTCGCTTCCTTCCTGCTCCAGCCGTTCGTTCGCTCGTCTGGCCACTACCTCGTTCACGTTCATGTTCGTCTGCGTCCCGCTGCCGGTCTGCCAGACGACAAGCGGAAACTGGTCGTCCCAATCGCCGCCCAATATCTCGTCCACCGCATGGCCGATCGCCTCCGTTTTCTCGGCGTCCAGCACGCCAAGCTCCCCGTTCGACTGTGCCGCCGCCTTCTTCACGACCGCCATCGCATGCACGACCTCGATCGGCATCCTGTCTCCGCCGATACGGAAGTTTTCCAGGCTTCGCTGCGTTTGCGCGCCCCACAGCTTATCCGCGGGAACGCGAATTTCGCCCATCGTATCCTTCTCCATCCGGTATTCCATCGCCTAGCCCCCTATTCAGCTATTTTGATTCGTCCAGCTACTCCCAATAATACCCTAATGAAGAAGGTTCTAAAACGTTGTCCTCCCGACCTCCGCGATAGAAAAAAGCTGTACGGAACGAGTATCCGGCGGCCCGTTGCAGGCGGCTTCGATGCTCGTTGCGTACAGCCTTATACAATGACGAGGCGATTAATTCATCGCAACGGACGCATTCTCGAATTTGCCGCCGATCGAAGCGGGCAGCTCGAAAGCTCTGAACGTCAGCTCCAGCGAATAGCCGATCCGGCCTGCCCGCCACGACGGCAGTTGGGCCAATAGCTGCAAGGAAGGCGACTCGTTCGTTTGGTCAAGCGCCGTATACTTGATCGAATCCACGATCAATAGTTGCTCTTCCTGCTGCAACCGAGTCACGAATGCGATCAGCGAGTGCAAATCGCCGTACATGGTCAACCGGTAATGAGATGCGCCCTGCTGGTCGCTTGCGGACGGTGCAGGCTGCTCTGCCTGCCCCGTGTCCGCATTCGTCTGCTGCTCCATCGCGCTCTCTTGCTCCAGCTTCACATAGAGAACGTCTTGTCGCGAAGCGGCTTCCCGAATCGTCGTCGTCAGCTCCGACAGCAGCATTCGGGGCGGGATACGCCGCAGAATCGAGGCGATTCCCGACTCCGTCGCTTGCTGAACAACGGGCTTCTGCCGCAGCTCGGCCAGCGTCTCGCGCTGCGCCGACAACTCGCGGGCGGCATCGTGATGCCGGCCCAGGGCAGGCAGAACAAACAAGAGCGCAACTGCCGCATTGATAAGCAGCGCCGCGGCTATCGCTCCGCCGACTTTCCAGACGGCCCGATTGACTCGAGTCTCGTACAGATGCTTGTAGCTTTTTAACGGGATCATGGCATCGTACCCTCCTGCCGCTTCAGCCCGATTTCAAGCGCAAGCGTATAATAATCGACGTTATCCAGCCTCAGCACCTGCCCGTCCGAACCGACCAGCCTCAGCCTCCCCGGCGTCTCTCCCTTGACGTGCTCGGTTATCGCAAGCTTCATGTTGCGGTAGTCGGGAGCCGCCTCCAGCTTCTTCAGCGCTCGCGTTACCTCTTCCTCGCTTAAATAAACGCTTGTCACTTTCAGAATTCCGTCGTTCCCGGCCTCAATCGTCGTCAATTGTCCATCCAATTGAACGGAGCCGAGGAGCGGCTGCAGCAGCTCTTCCCATGCGGGCTGTTCCTTCTCAAGTCCATGCGCCATATCAAGCGCTTGATCGAACGCCATCGTCGTCTCCGTCTTCGTCGTTAACCGGTCCAGCTCCCGCACTTCCTCCGCAACGCGCCCATACTCCTTCTTCAACGACGTCTGATCGTTCTCCCATTGCATCAAGAACGCGAGCTGAACGACAAGAAGCAGCAATCCGGCGATGCCCGCGGCCATCATCAGCCATCGCTTCCGTCTAACGATATAAGGAACGCGAGGCAGTAAATTGATCGGTCTCATGCTTCTCTCCCCCGCAGCGCCAATCCGATCGGAACGGCGAATGCCGATACGTCGATGTCGGCGGAATTCGGCGCAAGCTTCAACGCCCCCCACTGAGCGGACTCGACTTGGCGGGACATCTGGTTGCTTAGCGTCTCCTTAAGCCGATCCATTCGCGCAAGGCTGCCCGTCAGCATGATCCGGTTAAATTCCCGATGGCGACGGTTCAGCGTGTAGCGATAAAAGTTAAGCAGCCGATCCAGCTCGGCGATAATATCCTGGCAAGCATTGTTGAAGCGATGCTCCTCATCCAGCATGTCCGGCAACGGAAAAGGAGCGGCTGCAAGCAGGCTGTTCCCTTGCTCGAATTGAATTTCCACGTTGCGCGTAATTCGAATAATCCCCTCGTCGACAATCGTCAGCTCGCAGTTGGAGGCGTTCACGTCCATCAGGATGCAGGTGCCGGTCTCCGCCTCCGACGCCGAAGTTCTCGCGTTCAGCCTCGATAAAGAGAACGATTTGACTTCATAGCTGACGGGCTCCAGCCCTGCGTTGTGCAGCAGCCCGGTATATTGCTCCAGAAGAGCCATTGGCGCCGCAATGACAGCCACCTCGCACAGCCTTTCCGAAGCATGGCTTTCGGCTAGCCCGAGGCCGTTATCTCTCTCGCCTTCCAGCCCGACGTTATCCGGGTCGACCGGACCAATCCGATAGTAATCGTAATAAGGCCGGTCGAACGGGAGGCTTCCCCCATGCGTCAATTCATAGCGCAGCAGCTTCTCGATCTGCTTGTCCGGAAGATCCGGCAGCTTGACCGTCTTCATCATGACCATCTGGCTCGGAATAGCCAAGTGGACTTGCCGGCTGCTCCATTGGCAGCTTCGCAGCAGCTCGAGGACGGATTGCTCCAAGGCGGCCATATTGACAATCCGGCCGTCGCTCATCGTACCGGCAGGCAGCTCGATTCCGACCGCTTGCATGACGCGAACGCCTCCCGAGCCGGACTCGAGCTCGCACAGCTTCACCTGCCCGTCGGTCAGCTCCATGCCGAGATACGAGGTCGACCGTCGCATCGCATTCCATAGCGCATCCAGCTTTCCGGGCCGGTTGGAACCCGGTTGCACATTCGGTTTCGCCGCCTTCGGACGCGGCCGCTTCGGATTCGGTTGAATAAGCCGTTTCCAATCGATCTGTTTGTTCCATATAGAGTCCTGCTTCATAACGGCTCCTTCTCTCCTTACCGAATTATGGCCTCCTGTAGCTGCGCGAGCTCCACGTCGTCGTCAAGACAAGCTGCTTGGACGGCTCGTCCGTCTTCCCGCCGGCCGGCGGATTGTAGTTGATGCAGATGGCGTTCTTGCCGTTGCCCCAATCCTCCCGGTAATAATCCGGCGCTGTCATGGTTGCGCCCGCATAGAATCCGCCTAAGCTGATTCGGGTGCCCGCTCTGTCGAACGTATTCTTTAAGTCGATATTTCGAAGCGCGGCCGCCATTCCTCCGATGACTATGCCGCCCTCCAGCGTGTTGCCGAATACGATGCTTCCGCTGGAAACCAAATCCTTCGCGACGGACAACAGGTGAATCGTGGTCTCGCCCATGAACTCAATGTCCGAGGCCGCCGCAATCGATCCGCCTACAGTCAAATCGTTCACCGGCTTGGCAAATTGGATTTTGCTGCGGGACGATATAATATCGCCGCGTATATCGGACAGTTGCAGCGTATTGCTGAAATAAATTGTGCCGGGGGACAGAATCGAGCCGCCGACAACGAAGCTGCTCTCCACTTTAGCAAACGTAACGCCGCTTGCCGCATAGATGGAATCGCCGACGGCAAACTTCTGCGTAGAGCCGACTGTAAGGCTCCCCCCGACGCTTATGCTTCCGGGGATGGTCCAATTGGCGACGGAGGAGGGCAGCGATACGTCGCCCCCGGACAAGAAGGATCCGCCCAGCGTCACTCTGGCCAACTCGCTGGAGCCGGCATAGGTCATGGCGCTGAAATCGCCCGTCGCCCGAAGCGAATCGATCCTTCCGTAGCTGAACTTCGCTCCGGCTACGATCGAATTGCGGTCGTTGCCGTCGATCTGCCCGGCTGCGGTCCACTTGCCTGCCGAGATGAGCGCAGCCGTCGAAAATTTCATATCTTTTCCGGCGCTGATCGACTTATTGACGACTAATCCGTTAAGGTTGCTTGAGAACGTCATATCGCCCCCGACGATTAAATCGCCCTCGACGACCAGCTTATCGACCGAGCCGGTAAAATCCGCATTGCCGTTCACGATCAGATTGCCTTTGACGGTGAGCGTGCCGATCTGGCCAATCGCCATATTCCCTCGAATCCACGCATCGCCGTTAATGGTGATCGAGCTGCCGTTGGCTGCCGAGAACGAGCCGCCCACGACCAGCTTCCCGTTAATGGTCGTTCCGCTGTTCCAGTCCGGTATCGATACGTTGCCGGACGCTTGAATCGCCACGCCCGCATACCCCGCCGCCGTCATCGGGCTGACGGTATAAGAGGCGTTATAGGTTTCCTTCAATACGACGTCGCCGTCGTATTGAACGCCCGGTCCGCCGCTGCCCGTATAGGTGTAAGCCGTCGGCTTCGACTTCGCGTTCGGGATCGTCTTCACCGTATTCGGCACGGTCAGCGACGCGAGCGGCTGCGGCCTTCTGCCGAACCGTTCGTCGAATGCCGACCCGGTATACCGGTCCATGTACTCGTTGAACTCGGCGGCATATTTGACGCGGTCGTAATTTTTGCCGATAAAATCTTCGCTCGGGCGTTCCGGCCCGCAATAGGTGAACAAATAATCGTAATTCCGCTTGTCCGTAATGACCGCATGCTTGCGATAAAATACATTGGCCGAAGGCGTCTGCCCGCCGCCGTTGCCGCTCTGCTCCGTAAAAGCGAACCGCAGCTCGACCGTCTGCCCTCTCTCCTGCTGGCCCGTGCCGCTCCATGACGAGAAGGCGATCCGCTCCGGCATGCCGCTCTCCGGTGTGACGTTTACGCTTAGCCTGTCGTACAGACCGAGCGATGCGATTCCGGCCGCCAACTGCCTTGCGTCGGCCTCCGCCATCTTCGCGCCGCCCGCCTGCGCTTCCGCGTAGAGCCGCTTGTAGATGACCGCCGCCGATTCCGATTGGGTGTAAGCCGCTTCCGTCGTGCCGTCGGTCGCCGAATGGAGCAATCCGTTTCTCAACGAACCGGAAAGAGGGATGACGAGCAGTCCGAGTATGACAACGAAACCGAGAACAAGCACTAGCGTATTGCCGCGTTCCGACTTTAACATTTTGCCGCTCCCCTCTTTCCATATCGCTTAAAATCAACTATAGTCGTTCTAGTACAATTCAATGTGACGAGGTGACGCACCGCATGAACAATCAACGAGGACTTACGCTGATTGAAATACTCGCCTCCATTACGCTGCTTGCATTTGTTATCGTTACGGTCGTTCTGGTGCTGCAGCAGTCGACGATTTTTTCCAAATCGAACAGTCAAAAAGAAAACAACGTGCTCGTCGCCAGAACGGTGATGGAAAGCATTAAGTCCGGTCTCAAAGCCGGCGATACGATCAATCTGTACGGGGCTTCCGTGTCGCTGTCCAATCTGAAGCTTGCCGCGAACGCGACGCTGCCCGTCATCTACGTTCCCGATTCCGCCCATCCGACAACCCGCGTCAACGTGCGCACGCTGCCGATCCGAAGCGATACGGTATCCGTTCAAGCGAAAGACTATCATATTGGCGATTATTTCAGACTGGTTGAAGTGACGACGACGGAAGTCGCCACGAACCGTTCCTACAGCCTGAAAGCGTATGTCGAATATAACTAACGAAGGAGGCGGACTATGCTGCGGCAATGGATGAATCGCTTCACGTCGCCATCACGGCAGGGCATGTCCTTCCCCGCGAAGAAGCGGACAAGAAGCGACGGGCTCACGCTCGTAGAGGTGCTCGGAACGCTGGTCATACTCGGCTTTGCGCTGACGGCCGTGCTCTTCATGGTCAATCAGACGCACAGCGGCGTCAATCGAATTGCCTCGCGCGAACAGATTATCGACGAATCCCGCACGATTATCAACCATATCGTCCAAGCTTCCCGCCGGGAATCGGCGATCGTTACGGCGGACCCGAGCCGCTCGCTCGTCCTTCAGTACGAATCAGGCGACAGGGTATCCTATACGTTCGATGCGACGCGGCATGAATTCTCCTATACGATGACGACGGACGGACGAACCATATCCGGCATTCTGTCGACTCACGTCGGAAGCGTGTCGCTAGCGCCAGACAGCGCGGCCCGGCGCATTCGGCTGTCGTTGACGATGGCGCTGCCGAACGGAAGCGCGTATAACGCTTCTACGGTCGTCAACCTCCCGTCGCTGTAGCCTTCCGCGTCCTGACACGCAGAAGGCTTTTTTACACTTGTACGAAGCCCATATACCAACTGACCAGCCGATCTCCCCATAAGCAGCACAACAGCGCTCCGACGGCTATCGAAGGGCCGAATGGCAGCGGTCCGTTAACCGTCCCGCGGCTTCGGATCAATTTCTGAACAAACACGGCAAGCAAGCCTACCGCGCTGGCGACAAAAATGCTGAGCAGCGTCAGCTTAAGACCAAGCACGAGGCCGATCAGCACGTACAGCTTAATGTCGCCGCCTCCCATCGCCTCTTGGCGCAGCAGCCGCCCGGCCACGACTCCGACAACGAGCAAAAATCCGCTGCCGGCGAACGCCGCGGCCAAATAGTTCCAGAGCGGCAGCGGATGATCGTACAGCCGAAGCGCCGCCGCTACCGCCAGTCCGGCAAACACGAATCGGTCCGGGATTATCATCTCGGCAAGATCCGTCTGCGTCGTCAGATAAAGCACGATGAGCAGCGTATACGCAACGACAAGCTCCCACCCGAAGCCGACGACCGCATGCACAAGCGGCAGCAGCAGCGTAAGCGCCAGCTTGCCCGCGAAATAGCGGCCCGGCGGCGGCAGCTCCCGCTCTTTCCACGCGTAAGGAAGCTCCAACTGCCGCTCCGCGACGCGATTGAGCAGCATGGCGAGCGGATAGCCGAGCAGGGCGAGATAGATGTGAAGCTGGAGCATTGCGACCTCCTAAGTCAGATAAAATGCGGTTATGTCAAGCCGGCGGCAATTGCTTTCGGGAGCAAAGAAAGGCAACCCGTACGGGTCACCTTCCTGAGCCTATGGTTTAAGAAACTATTGCGGTAGTTGGCAGCAGCGCCACGGTAACGGCCCCGGTCGTTGCATTCACGGTTATGGTTACGGACGTAATTTCATGGGTCGAGGTATTCCAAGTAGGGAGCGCATTCAAATACCCGTCCGCCACCAGTTGGGCAACCGTACGACTGAGAGCCGCCCCTGAATTGGAGCCTAAATGCTCTTCGATCGCATATCTGGTGGCAGCGTCGATAATGATTTGTTGACTTGCTTTATCCGCTTTATTCTCGGAGCGATGTATAGTTGCGTTAATTGCAGGGATCGCAATTGCCGCGACTATACCGATAATGACGAGTATAGCCAGAAGCTCGATCAGCGTCAGACCCTTCTTGTTCTTCAACGTAGCCTTCGTGGAACGCAATGCCATTTCCATGAGTACATCTCCTCTTAATAAATAATTATTGTATAATAAAACAACTGTGTAAAACCGATAGAATGGCGCCTTCCCCGCTGCGCAAGCTACATCTCCTGCATCATTTTGAACGTTGGGGACATGACCGCGATTGTGATGAGACCGACGATGGCGGCAATAACGAGAATCATAAGCGGCTCAAGCAGCGACTTCAGCCTGTCGGCCATCGCGTCGACGTCGTCCTCGTAGAAATCCGCGACCTTGTTCAGCATGCCATCCAGCGCGCCCGTCTGCTCGCCGACCGACATCATCTGCACGACCATCGGCGGGAACAGCTTGCTGCGGCGAAGCGGCTCGGACAGCGTATCGCCCTTCATAACGCCATCCCTAACCCGACCGATTACGTTGCCGATCGCTTCGTTCGCGACAACCTGCGAGACGAGCGTCAAGCTTTCCATAATAGGCACGCCCGCCGCGAACAGCGAGCCGAACGTCCGGCTGAACCGGGCCAGCGCCTGCTTATGCCACAAGGTGCCGAACACCGGAATTTTCAGCTTCATGTAATCAAGCTGTTCTCTCCCGCTCTGTGTTCGGCGTATGAGCGCCGTAACGAGCTTCGGCAGAAACATAGCCGCAATAACGACATACCAATAGGCGCTGACAAAGTCGCTGGCCGCAATGACGATCCGTGTAGCGAGCGGCAGCTCGATGCCCATATCGCGAAAGGTCTGCACATATTTCGGAACGACGAATATCATCATAAAAATAACGACGGCAATCGTGACGAACGACATCAGCACCGGATAGACAAGCGCCGACTGCACTTTCTTCTTCGTCCTGTTCTCTTTCTCGTAGTAGACCGCGAGCCGCTCCAGCATCTCGTCGAGCGTTCCGCCCAGCTCCCCGGCCTTCGTCATGTTTATAAAGATCGGTCCGAACACCGACGGATGAGAAGCGGCCGCGGCGGAAAGCTGCTTGCCCTCGCGAAGCTGCTCGGCAATGTCGGCCAATACGATGCGGAACGTCTTCGACGCCGCGTGCTCGCTCAGCATGCCGACCGCATCCACAAGCCGGATACCGGCACGATACATCACCGCAAGCTGCCGGCAAAATACGGTGAACGGCTCCAGCTTCACCTTCGGACCGCCGATCGTAAGCGACAGCTCACGGTGCAGCACGCTTTCCTCATGGTTGACGAGCTTCGTCACCCATAGCCCCCGCTCCTTCAATTGCTGAGCGACCTGCCGGTCCGTCGCGCCTTCAAGGACGCCCGAGAATGCGTTGCCTGCCGAATCAAGCGCCTTATAGCCGTATTTCGGCACGCCTCATCACTCCCACTTCAGTTGATCTCCGGTGTTCAGTCCTTCCAGACATCGTCTTGCCGCCTGCGGCGTCACGGCGCCGGTCGATACGAGCCGGCGTATCGCCGCGTCCATCGTCTGCATCCCGTCGATGCCGCCTGTCTGAATGGCGGATCGAAGCTGATGCCCCTTGTTCGACCGGATAAGATTCGCTACGGCGGGCGTATTGACGAGCACCTCGAACGCTGCCGCCATGCCTGTCCCGTCCGCGGACGGCAGCAGCCGCTGCGAGATGACGCCCACCAGCGTGCCGCTTAGCTGAAACCGGATTTGCTGCTGCTGCTCGGCCGGAAATACGTCAATCATACGGTCGACCGCCTGCGGCGCTCCTTCCGTATGCAGAGTAGCCAGCACGAGATGCCCCGTCTCGGCGGCCGTAATGGCCGTCCGGATCGTATCGAGGTCTCTCATCTCGCCGACGAGAATAACGTCCGGGTCCTGCCGAAGCGCCGCGCGAAGACCGCTTGCGAACGACTGCGTGTCCGAACCGATCTCGCGCTGATTGACGATGCAGCTTCGATGCGAATGCACGTACTCGATCGGGTCTTCCAACGTCACGATATGGCCTCTGAACGTTTCGTTGATGCGGCCGATCATCGCCGCCAGCGTCGTCGATTTCCCGCTTCCGGTCGGCCCGGTCACAAGCAGCAAGCCTTGCCGCCTCGCGATGAACCGTTCCGCGGCAGCCGGCAGCCCTAGCTGCTCCATACCCGGAACCGAAGCTCCAATCGGCCGGATCGCCAGCGCGACGGCGCCGCTCTGCCGATAGGCGTTCACCCGAAAGCGCCGCTTGCCTTCCAGCGAATAAGCGAAATCGATGTCGCCCGCACGATCGAACGCCTCGAATTGCTCGTCCGTCATCAGCTTGCGCGCCGCGGCCTCCGTATGCCCGGGCTCCAGCGGCGAAGCGCTCTGCGCCTGCAGCTCTCCTCGTACTCGGAACATGATAGGCGACTTTGCGGTCATATGAATATCCGACACGTTGCTGTCATGGGCCCGCCTCAGCAGCTCTTCCATGCTCCACTCCATCCCTTGTCCTCCCATCGCCCGCTAGGCTTCCCGTCCGATGACGCGGAACACCTCGCCGATCGTCGTCTGTCCTGCGGCCGCCTTGCGCAAGCCGTCTGCGATAATCGGAATGAAGCCGTGCTCCATCGCGTAATCGGCATACTCCTGATCCGAGCCCTTCTGCAAAATAAGCGTCCGCAGGCCTCGGTCGACCGTCAGTACCTCGTGAATAGGCAAACGGCCCTTAAAGCCGGTCTGGCCGCATTCTCCGCAGCCCCGTCCCCGGTACAACAGCTTGGCGTGAACGCCGTGCTTGCGCAACTGCTCCGCCTCGCTGTGCTCGGGCTCGTAGCTCTCCTGACAGTACGGACATATGCGCCGGACAAGCCTCTGCGCAACGATGCAGCTAACCGCCGACGAAATAAGAAACGGCTCTACGCCCATATCCATCAGCCGGTTGATCGCGTTGACCGCATTGTTCGTATGCAACGTGCTCAGCACCAGATGTCCCGTCATCGCGGCGCGGACCACGATCTCCGCCGTCTCCGTGTCGCGGATTTCGCCGACCATGACGATGTTCGGGTCCTGCCGCAGAATCGACCGAAGCCCTTTGGCGAACGTCAGTCCCGTCACCGAGTTGACCTGCACCTGGTTAATGCCGGTCAGATGGTATTCGACCGGGTCCTCGACCGTAATAATGTTGACGTCGTCCCGGTTCAAATGGGACAGGGCCGAATAAAGCGTCGTCGTCTTCCCGCTGCCTGTCGGTCCCGTCAGCAGCACAACGCCGTGCGCCCGGCTGATGCCGTTCACGAACGCCGTCCGGTTCGACTCCGAGAAGCCAAGCTGATTGACCTCCGCGAGCGATCCGCTCATATCGAGAACGCGCATAACGATTTTCTCGCCATGCAGCGTGGGGAGCGTCGAGACGCGTATATCGATTTTGCGAAGATCGAGATCAAGCTCCACCCTTCCGTCCTGGGGCAGCCTGCGCTCCGCTACGTTCAGATTGGCCATAATCTTGATTCGGGCCGTAATAACCGGCATCATGCCGATCGGCAGCGTCCGCTCCGTCCGCATTACGCCGTCGACCCGGTAGCGGATGCGCATGCCGTCGTCCTGCGGATCGAAATGAATGTCGCTGGCCAGCATATGTACGGCTTGCATAATGATCTGATTGACCGTCTTCACGACCGGAGAATCGTCATTCTGCGCCGTCTGGAGCACTTCCTCCTCTTGCGATTCCTGCATCCGGTCGGCAATCTGATCGATGCTGCCTTGCAGACCGTAGTACCTTGTAATCGCGCGCAGCAGCTCTTCCTTGGATGCGATGACCGCTTCGACGCGAAGGCCGGTCAAAATTCGGATTTCGTCTATGGCAAAGTAATCGAGCGGGTCGGCCATAGCCAGAATCAGCTTGTTGCCGTCTATGCGAAGCGGCAGCACGGAATGCTGCTCGGCCATCTTGTGGGGAATGAGTTGAATGACCTTCTGATCGATCTTCTGGCGGTATAGCTGGACATGAGGAATGCCAAGCTGAAACTCCAGCACCTCAATAAACTGCTGCTGGGATATATAACCTTGCGAAATAAGCACATCGCCTAACCGCATCTTAAGCTCACGCTGCTGGGAGAGCGCCTGCTTCAGTTGAGCGTCCGTAATAACGCCTGCCTCGACGAGCAGATCGCCGATTCTCTTGCGAACCTCTCGCATAGCCTCACCTCAGCCTGAACTTGGAGTTCGAGTAAATTGTTGGTGCAGCGCATAAATTGCGTCACTCTGTAACAGAGTCGTTGTGTACATTTAACCACACCAATCGCCCCTCGTCAATCGTTTCCAAACGACTTTTCACGAAAATGGATAGGACTTTGGTCCTGTTTATCAAAATCGCATAACCACGATAGCTGCGCGTCTTTTGGCTTCGACAAAACTTGCCATTATATTCGACAACATATGCCAATTTTCCTATATTGGTCCTATGCCGTTTCAGCGTTCTAAAATGGTTTATTTTTCAATAAAAAGTTCGGTATTGTAGCAAAATACACCAAAATCGATCGATTTTCCGTTTACAAGATTTACCGAAGGACTAGGATTCGCACTCTCGTCTTTAGCAAACCTATGTCTATTTCGACATTGGAGCGAAAACGAACAATCGGCCGACCGAATCTCGTTGAGAGAATCGGTCGGCCGATTATGCCCCGTTATTCGGTGCTTGGCTAAGCCAGCGCTTTCGCGCTCCGGTATGCTTCCATATATTCCGCCGCTTTGCGAGCGATGGACGACAAGTCGCCCGTCTTGGACGCTTCCTTCGTCAGGTCGGAGCCGATGCCGACCGCAACGGCGCCGGCTTTGATCCAATCCTTCAGGTTGTCCAGCGACACGCCGCCGGTCGGCATCAGGTTCGCTTGCGGCAGCGGCCCTTTGATCGCGCCGATAATGCTTGGCGAGAACAGATTGCCCGGGAACAACTTCACGATATCGACGCCAAGCTCGAGCGCGCTTTGAATTTCATGAATCGTGACTGCGCCCGGCATGACCGGAATCCCGTAACGGTTGCACATTTTGATCGTATCGGCATTGAATGCAGGCGCTACCACATATTGCGCGCCGGCAAGAATCGCCATGCGGGCCGTCTCCGGATCGAGCACGGTGCCGACGCCGATAATGGCGAATTTCTCGGAGTCCGCATCGACATCGTTCGAATATTCCGAAGCCAGTTGCTCGATCGCGCGAAGCGCGAACGGCACGGTCATCGTAATCTCGATCGCTTTAATGCCGCCTTTGATCGCCTGACGGGCCATCTCCACGACTTCTTCGGCGGAATCCGCACGCAGCACCGCGACGACGCCGGATGCGGACAATTGTTGCAACGTTGTTATTTTCTTCATAGTATACACCTTTTCATCCATTGATTTCGTAATGCCAGCATTGCTCGCTACTCTCCATAGTAAAGACGACCAGCCGCGGCGTCAACCTTCTTGCGCGCCTGACGGGGATAAGCGGTATAACCGACGTCGCAAGACCGAACACCGCGCGACAGGACAAAGCGGCTGTATGAAGGAGCCTCCGGCATCTGCGCACAACCCCTCTGACTTTCCTTAAAATAACAAAGGAGCCAAGCAGTCTGCATCTGCCTAGCTCCCTTCCGTCCTGCAACGAATCGTATACACGCTATATGGCACAAAAGAGCCGAATCTGAAATTCAACGAATCCAACAGCCGTTATTTTCCTTCGAAAGACCTAATAGGATGCTCAAAAGCAAGGATAGCGCTCTTCAGGTTCGCTACAGTACCAAAGTTACAAATAACGCGGGAATAACGTGACTGCGGTTCGTGACGATCCTAGCGATGATCTGCGATTCGGGATTCGGGATTCTCGACTCGCGTTCCCCCCGACAGCCCCTAAGCTCATCTCCGCGCTGGAACGCCAACGGTCGGCAGAGCCTGCCGTTCGCGTACATTGCTGCTTCTCCGCCTTTCCTTCCGCGTCTGCGTCAATACGCCCCTTCTTGCACTCCCGATTGATTGTTCACCATTCCGTCAGCACGACGGGGCCGCGCTCCGTCACCGCTACCGTATGCTCGAACTGCGCGGCAAGCGCGCCGTCCTGCGTCCGGGCGGTCCAGCCGTCCTGCCCGATCCAGACGTCGGAGGAGCCCGTCGTCAGTATCGGCTCGATCGTGATGACCATGCCCGGCTTCAGCAGCAGTCCTTTGCCGGCGCGTCCCTTGTTCTCGACATGGGGCAGCTCGTGAATGGCGCGCCCGATTCCATGTCCGACGAATGTCGTGACGACGGAGAAGCCCGCTTCCTCCGCGCTTGATGCAACCGCATGTCCGATATCGCCTAGCCGCTTGCCCGGCACGGCCTGCTTGATCGCCCTGTCCAATGCGGTTCGCGTCGCCCGCAGCAGCCGCTTCACGCGCGGCGTCGTCCTGCCGATGGCGTACGTCCACGCCGAGTCCGCCTTCCAGCCGTCCACGTCCGCCACCATGTCGATCGTGACGATGTCGCCTTCTTCGAGCGGCTCGGCATCGGGAAATCCGTGGCATACGACGTCGTTGACGGAGGCGCACGTCGCGAACGGATAGCCCAGATACCCGATCTGCGCGGGCGTCGCTCCGCGCTCGCGCATGTAGCGCTCGACGAACCGGTCGATTTCCAGCGTGGTGACTCCGGGTGCAATGCGGCTGGCGATAGCCCGGTGGCATTCGGCCACGACGCGTCCCGCTTTGGCGATTCGGCGAATTTCATCCTGCGTTTTTCTTTCCATCGCGTCCATCACTCCCGTCGTTCTTCATGTCTAATTTATTCGCCCGGAATAAAGATCAGAACAAGGAAGACGAGCGGAAGAACGAACGTCGACAATGCGGCGGAATCGATCGGCCTAGAATGCCGGAACGACGGCTCCGCTATATTTTTGCTCGATAAAGGCCCGCACTTCTTCGCTGTTCAGCGCCTTGGCCAGCTTCTGCATCGCATCGCCGTCCTTGTTGTCCGGCCTGGACACGAGAATGTTGACATAAGGGGAATCCTTGCCTTCCAGAAACAGCGCGTCCTTCATGGGCACCAGATCGGCCTCCAGCGCATAATTCGTGTTAATGACGGCCAGCGCCACCTCGTCGAGCACGCGCGGCAGCGTAGCCGCCTCCAGCTCTTTGATTTTCAGCCTTTTCGGATTGTCGACGATGTCCGCTACGATAGCGTTCACGCCGACGCCTTCCTTCAGCTTCAGCAGGCCGTTCTGCGCCAGCAGCGCCAACGCCCGTCCGCCGTTCGACGGATCGTTCGGAATCGCGACGGACGCGCCGTCCTTCAGCTCGCCGATTTGTTTGATTTTTCTGGAGTAGGCGCCCAGCGGCTCGATATGCACGCCGGCTACTTTGACCAGATTGTAGCCTTTGTCCTTATTGAACTGATCCAGGTACGGCGTATGCTGAAAAAAGTTGGCGTCCAGTTGCTTCTCGTATACCTGCACGTTCGGCTGCACGTAATCGTTGAATTCGACGATTTGCAGATCGACGCCCTGCTCCTTGAGCATCGGCTGAATCTCTTTCAATATTTCCGCATGCGGCACCGGCGTCGCTCCGACCTTCAGCACCGTCGCCGCCGCAGGCGTCTCGCCGGCCGCCCCCTTGTTGCCCTCCTCGTTGTTCTCCTCCGTTTTTTTCGCGCCGCATGCCGATACCAAAGCGATAACAAGCAGCAGCGCCGCAGTCAACGGCACTATTCTTCCGTTCCAAAAGTATCGTCTCATTGTCATTCATCCTCCAGCTTCAATATGCGAGTCATTAACGTGAACGGCGGCCCTTACTTGCGGCTCACCCAACGAACGAGCAAATCGCCCAGCGTTTGCAGCAGTTGCACGAGCAAGACGAGCAGCACGACGGTAACGAGCATCACATCCGTCTGAAACCGCTGATAGCCGTAACGCAGTGCCAGATCTCCCAGCCCCCCGCCTCCGATAACGCCCGACATCGCCGTGAAGGAGACGAGCGTCACCGCCGTAAGCGTAACGCCGGCAAACAAGCCGCCTCCCGCTTCCCGGAGCAGCACGCGGCGAACGATGCTCCAGCTTGAAGCGCCCATCGCTTGCGCGGCTTCGATCACCCCGCGATCGACCTCGCGCAGCGACGTTTCCACCAGCCGGGCGAAGAACGGCGCCGCCGCCACGACGAGCGGAGGGATAGAGCCCTCGACGCCGATCGAGGTGCCGGTCAGCCATTTGGTGAACGGCATAATCGTAATCATCAGAATGACGAACGGGACGGAGCGCAGCACGTTGACGACGAAAGAGAGCACGGCGTATACCGCCGGCTGGCTTAACAACTGGCCCCGGGAGGTAAGAAACAGCAGGACGCCGACAAGCAGACCGAGCACGACGGTGAACGCAAGCGACAGCCCGAGCATCCGCAGCGTGGCGTAGGTCGCCTCCTGCAGCTCGGCCGGACGGACGTTGCTGAAATGACCGAACATTAAGCGAGCACCTCCGCCTCGATGCCTTCCCTTCGCAGCCGTTCTACGATTCGCTCCATATCGGCGCCGCTGCCGCGAACGTCGACAAGCAAATGGCCGTAAGGCACCCTTTTCATCCGGGATACCGTGCCCTGCAAGATCGAGAACGCCGCTCCCGTCTCCTTCACGGCTTCGAACAGGACGGGCTCGTACGTCATATCGCCCTTGAACCTTACGCGCAGCAGCTTGCCTCTGCGAATGGCGTCCAGTCCGGTCATGAACGCATCCGAGGCGTCCCCGGCCTGCTCCACGAACTCCCTCGTAATTTGCTGCTGCGGATGAAGGAATACGTCGATCACCTTGCCCGATTCTACAATAATGCCTTGATCGATGACCGCTACCCGATCGCAAATCGACCGGATGACGTTCATCTCATGCGTGATGAGCATAATCGTCAAGCCAAGCTGCTCGTTAATGCCGAGCAGCAGCGACAGAATCGATTCGGTCGTCTGCGGATCGAGCGCCGAGGTCGCCTCGTCGCACAGCAGCACCTCCGGCTTGTTCGCCAGCGCCCGGGCAATGCCGACCCGCTGCTTCTGCCCGCCCGATAGCTGGGACGGATACTTGTCGCCGTGCCCCTCCAATCCGACCAGCTTTATCATTTCGTCGACACGCGCGCGGATTTCGGACCGGGAACGCTTCGCCAGCCGAAGCGGAAACGCAATATTGTCGCGAACCGTCGCCGTCGAGAGCAGATTGAAATGCTGAAAAATGATTCCGATCCGCCTTCGCTGCCGCTGCAATTGCCTCCCGCTCAGCTTCGTCAGCTCCACGCCGCCGACCGTGACGGTGCCCGTCGTCGGCCTCTCCAGCAGGTTGACGCAGCGCAGCAGCGTGCTTTTACCCGCACCGGAATGGCCGATGACGCCGAATATTTCTCCGCTCCGCACATGCAGGTCAATTCCGCGAATCGCTTCGGTTATCCCGGCGCGAGACCGGTACGTTTTGGTTATCGCCTTCAACTCAATCAGATCGCTCCACCCCCAACCGGTCGTCAGAAACAAACAATATTAAGTTAACCAACCTTGCCAATATCCATTAAAAACAGAAAAAAGCCCTACCCCCGCCAAGCGGGAGTAAGGCTGTTATTCGACGATCTATTCAATAGTTGCTAACCGACCGAGGAGTTCAGCTTGCCGAGTTCGTCTTCCACCAGCATCGTCAACTCTTCTTCGTAACCGCCGGTAATCCGGTATTTGCGAATATAATCCTTCACAAATTTGCGCGGATCTTTCGGCTGGAAAATTCGCGTGAGCTCTTTCAGGCTTTCCTTGACTTCATTCTGGCTATGCTTGGCCATGAAATCTCCCCCCTAAGCGTTGGATGGTTAATCCTCAAACTTCACGGTACGATTACGGAAGGCGGCACGGCATCCGCCGGTCTCCAAGAATGGATCAAGGCGGCTCCCCACGGTCAAAAAAGCAACGCAATTTGAACTTTTCTTACTATTATACCATCAGGCGGTTAGCTATAAAAGGGAAACTGTAAATTAAACCGGTTGCCTGCATAAAATTTAACAAATGAGAGCGACAGGCTTCACTCTCCATCATCAGGCAATATTTGCGAATCCATCAGTTGCGAGGAGGCGGAGGGCCGGGAAACCTTGTCGCCTGCTGTCGATCGATACGCAACCGTGCCCGTATCTTTTCTGAACATTCGCAGATAGGCGACAACGCCCACGACTGCAACGGCTACGCCAAAAACGATAACAAGGGCTGTAACCCATCCTTCAACCATCCCGACGCCCCCTCACAACCGTTTTTCCATATAAAGTTAAGTATAATGAAAAAAACCGCCCCTTTCAACCGACCGGCGCCCCTCCAAATGTTACGTTTTGATTGCATTTGCGCCCGCAATCCGGAAGGCGCTGCCGGCCCAAGCGAGCAGTTGGCCGTCATCGCCGTATATATGCCCCTGCATCGTCGCCGTCCGCTTCGAGCGGTGCACCATCGAAGCCTCGCAGCGCAACAGACCGCCCGTCGACGAGGCCAAATAATGAATGTTGAGCTGCGCGGTGACAAGCAGCTCGCCCGGATAAGCAAGCAGAACGGCGAGCCCCATCGCGTTGTCCATCAGCGACGCCAGCACGCCGCCGTGCACAAGACCCGCCATATTCAGATGACCCTCCCCGCAATGAAGCAGCACAACCGCTTTGCCCGGCTCCGCGCTCTCCACCTCGCAGCCTAGCGTCCCCCAGAACGTCGACCGGGCCTGCTCCTCCATCCGCATCCAATCCTCCGAATCCGGCGGCATCATGGCATGAGTCCCTCCTTGGCGGTATTCGCTGTCGTTCCCTTATCGTTCATTGGTACGGACTGCATTGAGAACCGTTTCAATCCCCTTCCGGCTCCCCCAGCTCCTCAAGCTCTTCAAGCTCCTCGTGCAGCTTCCGCTTCAGCACTTTGCCGATAATCGTCTTCGGCAAATCGCTGCGAAATTCGTATACATGCGGCACTTTGAACGGCGCAAGCCGCTCGCGGCACCATCGATTCAGCTCCTCCTCCGCCAGCGTTGCCCCATCCTTCGGCACGATATACGCTTTGACCGTCTCGCCCCGGTATGCGTCCCGGATTCCGATAACGGCCGCTTCCCGGACGCCCGGATGTTCGTACAGCACCTCCTCCACCTCGCGGGGATAGATATTGAAACCGCCTGCAATAATGACGTCCTTGATCCGGTCCACGATAGCAAAATAGCCGTCCTCGTCCATCGTCGCCAGATCGCCCGTGTACAGCCAACCGTCCCTCAGTGCCTTGGCCGTCTCCTCCGGACGGTTCCAGTATCCCTTCATCACTTGCGGCCCGCGAATGGCCAGCTCGCCGATGCGGCCGGGCGGCAGCGGCTCGCCCGTCTCCGGATCGACGACGAGGCAGTCCGTATCGGGAAAAGGAAGCCCGATCGTGCCGATTTTGCGCTTCCCCCATATCGGATTGGCATGCGTCACCGGCGACGCCTCGGTCAAGCCGTAGCCTTCGATCAGCCGCCCGCCGGTCAGCGCCTCGAACCGCTGCTGCACTTCCAGCGGAAGCGGCGCCGAGCCGCTGATGCATACCTCGATGGAGGACAGGTCCATCCGGCCCGCTTCCGGATGGTTCAGCAGCGCCACATACATCGTCGGAGCGCCGGGAAACAGGGTCGGACGCCGATTCTTGATCGTCTTGAGCACCTGCGCCGTTTCGAACCGGGGCAGCAGCACAAGCTCGCCCGCTTTATAGACCGACAGGTTCATCAATACGGTCAGTCCGAACACATGAAACAGCGGCAGCGCGGCGAGAAACCGTTCCTTGCCGTCCTCCGCTTTATAAATCCATGCCGACGTCTGCACCATGTTGGCGACCAGATTGCGATGCGTCAGCATAACGCCCTTGGCCAGTCCGGTCGTGCCCCCCGTATACTGCAATTGGGCCAGATCGCTGCTTGGCTCGATCTCGACCGAGGACGCGGCGGGCTTCGCATCCGCCATTAGGCGCGAATATGCATGAACCCCAAGCTTCCCGTACGGGATATGGGGACGAAAGCCATCCTTCCGCTGCTTGAGCGGGTATAGTATATTTTTCGGAAAAGGAAGCTCATCTTTAATAGATGTGACGACAACGGTGCGAAGATCGGGCAGAGGTCCTAGTTCTGGATGCTCACCCCGGACGCGCGCCAGCCGCTCGTACAGCAGATCGAGCGTAATGACGACCGACGCGCCGCTGTCGGCCAATTGATGCTTCAGCTCCCGCTCGACGTAGAGCGGGTTCGTCTGGACGACGATGGCGCCCGCGAACAGCACGCCGTAGTAGGAGACGACGGCCTGCGGGCAATTCGGCAGCATGATCGCGACGCGGTCGCCTTTGTCGACGCCGAGCCGCCAAAGCGCGTCCGCCATTCGGCGGACGTCCTCCAGCAGCCGGCTGTAGGCAATCGTCCGGCCCATGAAATAGATGGCCGGCCGGCTGCCGTATTTGCGCTCGGTTTCCAGCAGCAGATCGGTAACCGCAAGATCGGGATAGACGCAAGTCTCGGCCACCTCCTCGGGATAATGGCGCAGCCACGGACGCGGCTCGATCGGTTCCATCGTCCTCACCCCTTCCGCTCGCAATGGGCACTCTTGCACTTGCTCTTGCTTGTGGTTCGCGGTTACACGACGTACCGGCCCGCGGCCTTCACCTTCTCGGCGATCGACCGCTTGATCGCGATCGTATCGGTAATCGGCGCCCGCATCAGCTTCTTCAGCACCGACAGTTGCACTTGCAGCGCGTCGCCCTGCTCGATGGCCGCGAGCGCTTTGCGGGCCAGCCGCTCGATCCGCTCCATCGTATCCTGCACGAAGACGACCGTCATTTCGACCGCGTTGCCGGAGACCGCCTCATTCCCGCGGGCAAGCTGCTTCCGGACGCGCAGCAGCGCGCTTTCCATCGCGTAGATCCCGATCATCATGTCGGCCAGCGCGACGAGCACCTCTTGCTCCTGCTCCAGCCGCAGGCCGAGCTTCTGCACGGCGAGTCCGCCGACGGCGAGGAACGTCTTCTTCGCTTGGCCAAGCCGGTATGTCTCCCGGCTGAGCGCCCCTTCGAACGAAGGCAGCGGCATCGGCTGCAGCAGTTCCTCTTGCAGCGCGCGCGCCTTGCGAAGCAGCGGAAGCTCGCCTTTGAGCGCTTTCTTCATCAGCGTGCCGGGAATGAGCATCCGGTTAATTTCGTTCGTCCCTTCAAAAATGCGGTTGATGCGCGAATCGCGGTATATCCGCTCGATTTTGTACTCCTGGATGTAGCCGTAGCCGCCGTGGATTTGCAGCCCTTCATCCGCGATGAAGTCGAGCGCCTCCGTCGCGAACACTTTGACGATCGAGCATTCCAGCGCGTATTCCGCAATCGCTTTAGCAGCCTGCGCCCCCGCATCGGGCGCATTCGGATCGGCGGCGCCAAGCCGCTCGTCGATGAGCCCGGCCGTCCGGTACACCATGCTCTCGGTGACGAACGCCGCGATGTTCATATCCGCCAGCTTCTCGCCGATCAGCGGGAACGAGTTGATCGGCCGTCCGAACTGCTTGCGCGAAGCCGCATAATCGGCCGCAAGGGCAATCGTCTCCTTCGCGGTGCCGACGCAGCCCGCGCCCAATTTGAACCGTCCGATATTGAGAATGTTGAACGCGATCAGATGTCCTTTGCCGACCTGCCCCAGCACATTGCCGACCGGCACCGGAGCATCCTCGAAGAAGAGCGGGCAAGTCGACGAGCCTTTAATGCCCATCTTCTTCTCCTCCGGTCCGAACGTGAAGCCGGGCGTACCCCGCTCGACGATAAAGGCGGTAAAGTGATCGCCGTCGACCTTCGCATAGACGATGTATATATCCGCGAAAGCGGCGTTTGTAATATATAGCTTGGAGCCGTTCAGCAAGTAGTGCGCGCCGTCCGGCGACAGCCGCGCCGTCGTCCTCGCGCCGAGCGCATCGGAGCCGGAGCCCGGCTCGGTCAGGCAATAGGCGGCTATGCGCGCGCCCGAGGCAAGGTCGGGCAAGTAGCGCTCCTTCTGCTCCGCCGTGCCGAAGAAGACGATCGGCAGCGTGCCGATGCCGACGTGCGCGCCGACCGACAGCGCGAACGAAGACGCTTCCGCCATCGTCTCGGCCAGCAGCGTCGTGCTTACTTTGTCGAGGCCGAGCCCTCCGTACGCTTCCGGCACGTCGGCGCCGAGCAGGCCGAGCTCGCCGGCTTTGCGCATCAGATCGACGGTCAGGGCGTAATCGAGCTTCTCAAGCTGCCCGTCGCGTGGCTTCACCTCTCCTTCTACGAACGCCCTCGCCGCATCCGCCATCATTCGTTGCTCCTCCGTCAAATCCTCGGGCGTCACGACGGTCTGAGGCGCCGTATCGTCCACGACGAATCGGCCGCCGCTCGCTGCATGGTCCGTCGCCATCTTCACAACACGCTCCTTTCGCCGCCGGTTGGCGGTGCAATATGCGTCTGTACGGTAGGCTCCGCCTCGAATACGCCGGCCGCGCCCATGCCGCCGCCGACGCACATCGCGACGATGCCGTACCGGCCTCCCCGCCGGCGCAGCTCGTGCAGCAGCGATACCGTCAGCTTCGCACCGGTGCATCCGAGCGGATGGCCGAGCGCAATGGCGCCGCCGTTCACGTTGACCACCTCCTCCGGCAGGCCAAGCTCGCGGATGATCGGCACGCATTGCGCGGCGAACGCTTCGTTCAGCTCGAACAGATCGACCTGATCGAGCGTAATGCCCGCCCGAGCGACTGCCTGGGGAATCGCCTCGATCGGGCCGATTCCCATCACCTCCGGCGCAACGCCGGACACTGCGTAGGCGCGGAAAACGGCCAGCGGCTTGACGCCGAGCCGCCGGGCGCGGGCGCGGCTCATGACGACGACCGCCGCCGCGCCGTCGCTCATCTGCGAGGCGTTGCCCGCCGTCACTTTGCCATCCCGGGCGAAGGCGGACTTGAGCGCCGCAAGTCTCTCCGCCGTCGTATCCGGTCTGACCCCTTCATCCGTATCGAAAATAAACCGGCGCTCCGTCGGCCTTCCCGCCGCGTCGACCGAGCCTAGCGACACTTCAAGCGGCACGATCTCCTCCTTGAACCGCCCGGCGGCGATCGCGGCGGCCGCTTTCGCATGGCTCGCGGCCGCAAAAGCATCCTGCGCTTCGCGGCTTACGCCATAGCGGCGTGCAACCTCCTCCGCCGTATGACCCATGCCCATATAAGCTTCCGGCATCGAGTCCACGATTGCCGGATGCGGCGACAGCCGAAAGCCCGTCATCGGCACATGGCTCATGCTTTCGACGCCGCCGGCGACGATGACGTCCGCGTCGCCGAGCCGAATACGGTCGGCGGCGTAAGCGATCGCTTGCAGGCCCGATGCGCAGAACCGGTTGACGGTCAGCGCCGGCACTCCGTTCGGGAAGCCCGCGTACAGCGACATGATCCGGGCAAAGTTAAGCCCTTGCTCGCCCTCGGGCATCGCGCAGCCGATAATGACGTCCTCGACGTCGCCGGGCGACAGCCCGGGCACCCGCTCGACGGCGGCGCGCAGCACCGCCCGGCCCATATCTTCGGCGCGCGTCTGCGACAGCGACCCTCTCTTCGCTTTGCCGACCGCCGTGCGAACGGCCGACACGATGACGGGGTCGCGTTCCCAATCGTTGGGCATGCGCTCATCTCCTTTAGGGTTCTTAGTTCCGGAGCGGCTTGCCTGTTTCCAGCATGTGGCGCATCCGCCGCTGGGTCAGCGGCTCGCCCAGCAGCGCGAGAAACGCCTCGCACTCCAGATCGAGCAAATATTGCTCGCTAACCTCCGCTCCCGGCCTCGCATCGCCGCCGGCAAGCACATGCACCAGCTTCGCCGCAATGCGTGCATCGTGATCGCTAATATAGCCGCCGCGCTTCATCGAATCGACGGCGAGCAGCAGAATCGCTTTGCCCTCTCCGCCGGCGACCGTAACGCGCTCTCCCGGATTCGGCGCGGCATAACCGGCCCGATCAAGCTCAAGAACGACCCTCTTCGCCTCGGCAATTCGGGCGTCCTGCCGCGCAATAACGACGTCGTTCGGACGCATGAAGCCGAGCGCCGCCGCTTCATGGCCGCTCGTCGTCGTCTTCGCCATCGCGATCGTCTCGAACAAGGCGGCAAGCTGCTCGTGCAGCGAACCGGCGCCGTTAACCGGCTGCGCGCGGGAAGCGGCCATAATGGCGGCCTCCTTGCAGCCGCCGCCTGCCGGAATAAGCCCGACGCCGGTCTCGACCAGACCGAAGTACGTTTCCGGGGAGAATACGATCCGATCAGCCGGCAAGCAAGCTTCGACGCCGCCGCCGAGGGTCATGCGGTGCGGCGCGGCAACGACGGGCCGCTCCAATCTTTTGAGCCGAAGCATGCTGTTCTGAAACAACCGAATAATGTCCTCGACCTCATCCCACTCGCCATTCTGCGCCTCCATAAGCAACAGCATCAGGTTCGCGCCGACGCAGAAATTGCGCCCTTCGTTCGCCAGCACGAGCCCCCGCCAGTTGCGCCCGACCTCCTCCGCCGACCGTCTGATCGCGTTCAAAATATCCGTGCCGATCGCGTTATTCGGTGAATGAAATTCGAGGCACGCCACCTCGTCGCCAAGATCGATCAGACTCGCGCCGGCATTGCTCAGGACAATGCGCCCCGCCGCTTTCAGCGACTGGAGCGATATCGTATCGTCCGTCTCCTCCTCCTCGCAATAGCGCCCGTTCGATACGTACAGTCTGGCGAGACCCTCCTGTTTGTAAAAGGTCCGATTGCCCTCCGCCAGCCAGCGCTCGACCCAATCCGGTATCGCGTCTCCCTCCGCTTTCATTCGTTTCACGGTCCGTTCGACGCCGAGCGCATCCCACAAAGCGAACGGTCCAAGCTCCCAGTTGAAGCCCCACTCCATCGCCCGGTCGATATCGACAATCGAGTCGGCAATAACGCCAACCTGACGAGCGGCGTACAGCAGCGTCCGCTTCAGCGAGTGCCAGGCGAACAGCGTATAGCGGGCATCGCGCGGCAGCGACGAAGGCTGCTGCGAAGCGTCGGCATTGGCGGCGCCGGCGGACGGGCGTGTGCCGGCAATGCCATCGGCGGCTGACTGCCGGCTGACGCCAGCCGCGCCCGGCGGCGAAGAAGCGTTGGCTGAGGAAGTCTTGGCACCTTCGTCAGTGGCATCGTTGGCTCTCTCGGTCAGCTGCTTGGTCGGCTGCCCGCCGAACGGCTTGCCGTCTGGCGGGCTGACGATGCCGCTGACCGCCGCCTCTCCCCGCGACGTCCGTACAATCGGCGCTTGCCATACGCCCGCGAGCAGCGCCTGCGCTTTGGCCGCGGCCCCTTTTGCCCCCTTGGAGGCGTCAATAATAGAGGACGATACTTTAGCCGCTGGCGCATATTCGTGCGTAGATAGCGACAGCGCCTCGATCTCGCTCTTGCCGCCGGCTCCCGTACGGCGTTTGCGGTAGAAGCCCTGCCCGCTTTTCTCCCCTAGCCGGCCGTCGCGAACGAGCCTTTCGAGCACCGGGGGGCGAGCGAATACGCGCGCATCCTCCGGATCGTTGCTTCGCTCCCGCACATTGTCGACGACGTGCAGCAGCGTATCGAGACCGACAAGATCGAGCATACGGAACGTTGCGGTTTTCGGCCGCCCGAGAGCGGGGCCGGTCAGCGCGTCCGTTTCTTCAACCGTCAGCCCGAACCGCTCCATCTCCTCCAGCGTCGCGAGCATGCCGTAAGTGCCTACACGGTTCGCGATAAAATTCGGCGTATCCTTCGCCACGACGACCCCTTTGCCTAGTTGCCGCTCGCAAATGCCGACCAGCGCCGCCAGTGCGGAAGCGTCCGTATCCGGCGTCGGTACGACCTCAACAAGCTTCATATAACGAGGCGGATTAAAAAAATGCGTCGCCATAAAGTGCCGCCGAAAATCGTCCCCCCTCCCTTCCGCCAGCTCCGCCACCGACAAGCCGGACGTATTCGTGCTGACTAGCGTTCCCGGCAACCGATGCCGCTCGATCACATCCAGCACGATGCGCTTAATATCGATCCGCTCTGTGACCGCCTCGACAATCCATTCCGCCTCGACAAGCGCAGCGGCGTCGCTATCGTCCTCCAGGCAAGCGGCCGTTATCCGGCTGGCGAACGCCGCCTCGTACAGCGCCGCCGGCTTTGACGTCTTCAGCCTCGCAATCGCGGAGGCCGCAAAGCGTCTTCGCACCTCCGGGCGATCGAGCGTCAGTCCCGCCTTCTCCTCTTCCGGCGCAAGCGTCTTCGGCGCAATGTCGAGCAGCGTTACCCTCATGCCCGCATTAGCCAAATGGCCGGCTATCGCCGCTCCCATAACACCCGAACCGATAACCGCCGCGCGGCGAATCGGTTTGTGGGATCGATTCACGCTATTCCCTCCCCCGTATGGCTCCGACGGCTTGAATGGCATTCGTTGGTGTCAAGCATGCTGATTCGCCGCCCCCGTCTTTTGTCTTCGCGACTAAGTTCGTGCCGCGCATCTTTCACCGCTGCTGATGCTTTCCAAAACGGTCGCTGACCGGCGGGCGCTTCTTGCTGCATAGTTAGAGTTAGTCGCACATGCCCGCCCGTAAGCGACCTAGCGAGACTCTTGGCGGCGGCGTGCCTCATACGGTGTACGCGGCAGCGGCCTGCGCCCGCCCGGCACATGCCCGGAACATGCCCGGAACACGCACGGAACACGCACGGCACCTGCACGGCAATTAAGCGTCCCATACGGTCGCTTATGAACGTCGATTAGCCGCTGCACCCCGTGCAAGTGTCTACCATCGTCCTCTATTGGTGCTCACGGACCGCTAACTTTGTTACTCTTGGTCGGG
>Ga0160470_100306_pt1 | contig 28732 bp, 25 predicted proteins | sample HID1973I_E11MG_FD_108214 | JGI IMG/M metagenome (GOLD analysis project Ga0160470, IMG submission 108214) | Enriched mosquito-associated microbial communities from UW Madison campus, WI, USA - HID1973I_E11 MG | ecosystem: Host-associated > Arthropoda: Insects > Digestive system > Unclassified ... | reverse complement strand
CTCCAAGTGACTCGCCGTAAGGGCGAAACCAATAGAAGCCGTAACCGCAGGAATGGATATGTACACCAGCAAGAATCTCACCGCCGATCAGGCAGCCATCGCGAGCAAGCTCGGCTCCCACAGTTTGAGCCGGGTGCATCCGAGGAAAATAGTCGGCTGCCAGACCGCCATCGCCGGCAGGCCAACTCCCACAGTTTGAGCCAGGTCCGGAGCACCCACAAAAAAGCCCGCTGACCATGACCGGTTCAGCGGGCTTCTTCACAACCAGGCTTTTAAATTACAAAGCCATATCACTCGCAGCATTGGCCTTCGGCGCAGCCTTTTCAGCGTCAGCCGGAGCAGCCGCCGGAGCCGCCATCTGGCCAATCACTGGCGGTGGAGTCAGCTGCAATACCTTGGCGGTATACGCCCACTCCTCGGCAACCTTCTCAGGACTGCCGTTGAGCTGAGTGCCGTAGCTCGGCACGATCTGGTGCAGCTTTTCCTGCCAGGCCGGCGTTGCGACCTTGTCCTTGAACACCTTCTGCAGCACGGTCAGCATGATCGGTGCGGCTGTCGATGCACCCGGCGAGGCGCCCAGCAGACCGGCGATGCTGCCATCTTGCGAAGCGACGATCTCGGTGCCCAGTTTCAGCACGCCACCGGCCGCTTCATCACGCTTGATGATTTGCACGCGTTGGCCGGCTTGCCACAGGCGCCAGTCTTCGGCTTTGGCGTTCGGGAAGTATTCTTTCAGGGCGTTGAGGCGGTCTTCGTCAGATAGCATCAGCTGGCCGGCGAGGTACTCCACCAACGGGTATTCCTTGATGCCAACCTTGGTCATCGGCCACACGTTGTGCGTGGTCGTGGTGGTCAGCAGGTCCAGGTACGAACCTTCTTTCAGGAACTTGGTGCTGAAGGTCGCGAAAGGGCCAAACAGGATCACGCGCTTGCCGTCCAGGACACGGGTGTCCAGGTGCGGAACCGACATCGGTGGTGCACCGACGGACGCTTTGCCGTAGGCCTTGGCCAGGTGTTGCTCGGCGATGGTCGGGTTTTCGGTCACAAGGAACGAGCCGCCGACCGGGAAGCCAGCGTATTCCTTGGCTTCAGGAATGCCGGACTTCTGCAGCAGGTGCAGGGCACCGCCGCCCGCGCCGATGAACACGAACTTGGCGTCGGTTTCGGACTTGCTGCCGTCTTTCAGGTTTTTGTAGCTGACGCGCCAGGTGCCATCGTCGTTCTTGGTGATGTCCTGCACTTCACTGGACAGCTTCAAGTCGAATTTCGGCGTGGTCTGCAGGTGCGCAACGAACTGGCGGGTGATCTCGCCGAAGTTCACGTCGGTGCCGATCGGGCTCCAGGTTGCCGCGATTTTCTGGTTCGGGTCACGCCCTTCCATCATCAGCGGGACCCACTTCCTGATCACGGCCGGGTCTTCGGAGTACTGCATGCCAGCGAACAGCGGGCTCGCTTGCAGCGCTTCGTAGCGCTTCTTCAGAAACTTGATGTTGTCATCGCCCCACACGAAGCTCATGTGCGGTGTGGAGTTGATGAACGAACGGGGGTTCTTCAACACGCCTTGCTGAACCTGCCAGGCCCAGAACTGACGGGAGATCTGGAACGCTTCGTTGATTTCAACGGCTTTCGGGATCGAGACTTTGCCGTTCTCGTCTTCCGGGGTGTAGTTCAGCTCGGCCAGGGCAGAGTGACCGGTACCGGCGTTGTTCCAGCCGTTGGAGCTCTCGAGGGCAACGCCGTCTAGACGCTCGATCATTTCCATCGAGGTGCCCGGTTCCAGCTCATTGAGCCAGACACCGAGGGTCGCGCTCATGATGCCGCCGCCGATCAGCAGTACATCGACTTTCTTTGCCTCTTCCGCGTGAACGGACGTGATCCCCATCGACAAAGCCAGCCCCAGCAGGGCCGTGTTCATTTTTTTAAACATCTGTAGCACCTATGATAAAACGCCATCCGCCCTGCCATCCTCAGTCTCGAGCCCCATGTTTCACGGCATTCAGGCAGGATGTCGTGGGGTGCTCGTGCATTGGATTGGAGGGTGGGCACACAAGGCCGATTGACTGTATCGACCTCAGTTTATATGTCCCTTCTGAACTGGTTTTTTATCTTTATTGGCTTCAGCTACTTGAGCGACAGTGATTCTGTTGGCGCGTCTCGAGGACACGCAAACTGAATAGGTCAAACCAAGTTGTTGCGAAGAATATCACGTCAGGGCAAACCCGCGCGTCTGTTCGCGACTTGTTGGTCTGAGCGCTGACTGCCCTGGCGCCGGCAGGTCTGGGTGTGGCGGGCGACTATACTCAGCGTTTTCCGATTGAACCCATGAGGACTCGTGATGAGCGATGAAGTCGATCTGCGCAAATATTCCTCCCAGGTGGTCGACGGCGTAGAGCGTTCACCCGGGCGCGCCATGTTGCGAGCGGTAGGTTTTACCGACGACGATTTCAAGAAGCCGCAGATCGGGATTGCCTCGACCTGGGCAATGGTCACGCCGTGCAACATGCACATCGACAAACTGGCGATCGAGGCCGAACGCGGCGCAAATGCCGCCGGCGCCAAGGGTGTGATTTTCAACACCATCACTATCTCCGACGGCATCGCCAATGGCACTGAAGGCATGAAGTACTCGCTGGTGTCGCGAGAGGTGATCGCTGATTCGATCGAAGTGGTGGCCGGTTGCGAAGGCTTCGACGGGCTGGTCACCGTGGGTGGCTGCGACAAGAACATGCCGGGCTGCCTGATCGGTATGGCACGGTTGAATCGTCCGTCGATTTTCGTCTACGGCGGCACCATCCGACCGGGCGCCGGCCACACCGATATCATCTCGGTGTTCGAGGCCGTGGGCCAGCAGGCACGCGGGGACATCAACGAGATTCAGGTCAAGCAGATCGAAGAAGTGGCCATCCCCGGCCCCGGCTCCTGCGGCGGCATGTACACGGCCAACACCATGGCCTCGGCGATCGAGGCGCTGGGCATGAGCTTGCCGGGGTCCAGTTCCCAGGACGCGGTCGGCAGCGACAAGGCTTCGGACAGTTTTCGCGCCGGCCAGCAGGTCATGGAACTGCTCAAGCTGGACCTCAAACCGCGGGACATCATGACCCGCAAGGCGTTTGAAAATGCGATCCGCGTGGTGATAGCCCTCGCCGGCTCGACCAACGCCGTGTTGCATCTGTTGGCCATGGCACATGCCGTGGAGGTCGAGCTGACGCTGGATGATTTTGTCGAACTGGGCAAGGTCTCCCCGGTGGTTGCCGATCTGCGCCCGAGTGGCCAATACATGATGAGCGAGCTGGTGGCGATCGGCGGCATTCAACCGTTGATGAAGCGCATGCTCGACGCCGGCATGTTGCACGGCGATGTACTGACCGTCACCGGCAAGACGCTGGCGGAAAACCTGCAAAACGTGCCCGACTACCCGGCGGGCCAGGACGTGATCCTGCCGTTTGATAAGCCGGTCAAAAAGGATTCTCACCTGGTGGTGCTGCGCGGCAACCTGGCCCCCACCGGCGCAGTGGCCAAGATCACCGGCAAGGAAGGCCTGCGCTTTGCAGGCACGGCGCGGGTCTACCACGGTGAGGAAGGCGCGCTGGCGGGCATTCTCAACGGCGAAGTCAAGGCGGGCGATGTGATCGTCATCCGCTATGAAGGGCCCAAGGGCGGACCGGGGATGCGCGAGATGCTCTCGCCGACTTCAGCGATCATGGGCAAGGGATTGGGCAAGGACGTTGCCCTGATCACGGATGGGCGTTTTTCGGGAGGGTCGCATGGCTTCGTGGTAGGGCATGTCACCCCGGAGGCGTTCGAGGGCGGTCCGATTGCGCTGGTTGAAGACGGTGACAGGATTGTCATCGACGCCGAAACCCGCCAGATCACTGTCGATGTTTCCGACACTGAACTGGCCGAGCGCAAGTCCCGCTGGGTGCGGCCGGAATCCAGGTACAAACGCGGGGTGCTGGCCAAGTATGCGAAGACCGTGTCCAGCGCTTCGGAAGGCGCCGTCACGGACAAGTACCTCTAGCCTGATGCGCTGCGGACCGAACTGCTGCCTTTGCCAGCAGATTCGGTTCTCAGGCGTTCGGCTGATAACCGAAGATCGATTTCACTTCCAGGTAGTCTTCCAACCCGTAGACGCCCCACTCGCGACCATTGCCCGATTGCTTGTAGCCGCCGAAAGGCGCGCCGTTGTCGGCTTTGCTGCCATTGAGGTGGACCATTCCGGTGCGCAAGCGCCGAGCCACTGACCGCGCGCGCTCCAGGGTGCCCGCAGTGACATAACCCGACAGGCCATAAGGGCTGTCGTTGGCGATGGCCACCGCTTCGTCTTCGCTGTCATACGGAATGATTACCAGCACTGGCCCGAAGACTTCCTCCCGGGCGATCGGCATGTCTGCAGTGACGTCGGCGAATACCGTCGGTTTGACGTAATAGCCTTGCAACACGCCATCTGGGCGGCCAACACCGCCACACACCGCGTGGGCCCCTCGTTGCAGGGCGGTGCCGATCAACGCCTGGACCCGCTCGAACTGCGCCTGATTGGCCAGCGGGCCGATGGCCGTGGACGGATGGCTGTCATCGAAACAGACTTCGGCGGCGACGTGCCTGGCAATCTCGATGGCCTGCTGCTGCAGCGCGCGTGGAATCAACAATCGGGTCGGCGCATTGCAGGACTGGCCACTGTTGCGAAAACAGCTGCTGACCCCATGGCGAACGGCCCCATCGATGTCCGCATCGGCCAGAATCAGGTTGGCCGACTTGCCCCCCAGCTCCTGGGATACCCGCTTGACCGTATCCGCCGCAGCCTTGGCCACGGCAATGCCCGCTCCTGTGGACCCCGTGAACGAAACCATGTCGATGTCAGGGTGCCGGGCGATGCCGTCACCCACGGTCGGGCCGTCGCCGTTGACCAGATTGAATACGCCTTTGGGCACGCCGGCCTGATGAAGGATATCGGCCAACAACATCGCCGAGAGTGGGGCCTTTTCACTGGGCTTGAGCACCAGGGTGCAGCCGGCCGCCAGCGCAGGTGCCAGCTTGCAGGTCAGTTGGTTAAGCGGCCAGTTCCACGGCGTGATCAGGCCACACACGCCGATCGGTTCGCGGCTGATCAGAGTGGTGCCATGGGGCCGGTCGAAGTCATACGTGCGCAGAACCTCGAAGGCCCGGCGCAGATGCCCCAGGCCCGCCGGAACATGGGCACTGCGCGCCAGTGACAGCGGCGCGCCCATTTCCTTGTGCACGCACTCGGCCAGCGCCTCGCTGTGTTTCTCATAACCCTCGATGATGGCCGCCAACAGCTCCAGCCGCTGCTCACGCGACCATTGCGCATAGCCCGCGAAGGCCTGTCTGGCGGCGGCCACGGCGCGGTCCAGATCAGCGCGCGAACCCAGGCTGATGACGCCGACGGACCGCTCGGTAGACGGGTCGATCACCTCCAAAGTCGCGGCGCCTGAGGGCTTAACCCACTCGCCGTCGATGTAGAAATCCAGGTAGTTCATCGTTGCTCCTCAGGCGGTTTGATCGAGAGCGCTGCGCAAGGTGTCGAAGATCAGGGCAATCTGCTCTTCCGTAACGATCAGCGGCGGTGACAGCACGATGTTCTCGCCCGAGGCACGCACGAGCAGACCCGCGTCGAAACAGCGCTGAGCCACTTCGGCAGCGCGTGCGCCCGGTGCCTGGTCGCGCGGTTTGAGCTCCACCGCGCAGAGCATGCCGATGGCGCGAACGTCGAGCACCAGGCCCTGCTCACGCAAGGCGAGCGCGGTGTTCTGCCAGGTCGGCGCAATGCGATGTACGTGCGCGTTGATGCCCAGTTCCTCATGCACCGCCAGGGTTGCCAGACCCGCCGCACACGCCAGCGGGTGCGCAGAATAGGTATAACCGTGCATCAACTCGATGGCTTGCTCGGGACCGTTCATGAACGCGTTGTACACCGCACCGCTCACCAGCACGCCGCCCATCGGTACCGCGCCATTGGTCAAGCCTTTCGCCAACGTCATCAAGTCCGGCGTCACACCAAAGACCTGCGCACCGAAGCTGTCGCCCAGTCGGCCAAAGCCGGTAATGACCTCGTCGAAAATCAGCAGCACGCCATGGCGATCGCACATTTCGCGCAGTTTTTGCAGGTACCCGACTGGCGGCGCGTAGACACCGCCAGACCCGGTAACCGGCTCGACAATCACTGCCGCCACCGTGGCCGGATCATGGATCTCCAGCAGCTGCAGCAAGGCGTCCGCGTAGTGCGCGCCTTGCTCAGGCTGTCCGGCACTGAATCGAAGGCTGGCGTCGTACGGCAATGGCAGGTGCGCGACATCACCCAGCAACGGCCCGAAGTCGCGCTTCTGACGGCCGATACCGGACACCGACAGACCACCAAAGCCCATGCCGTGATACCCCTTGGCGCGGCCGATCAACTTGGTCCGGCGACAGTCGCCGCGAGCCTGATGGTACGCACGGGCGATCTTCAGCGCGGTGTCCACCGCCTCGGAACCGGAGTTGGTGAAGAACACCTTCTCGAGGCCCACCGGCGTTTTCGCGACCAATTGATCGGCCAATTCCAGCGCCGCCGGGTGACTCATCTTGAACGAGGAAACAAAGTCCAGACGCCCCGCCGCTTCACGAATCGCTTCCACAATTCGTGCCTGCCCATGGCCGGCGTTGACACACCAGAGCCCGGCCATGGCGTCCAGCACGCGGCGGCCGTCCGTCGTGGTGTAGTGCATGCCCTCGGCGCTGTCGAACAGCAGCGGCTGGCGGTTGAATTGACGCATGGCCGTAAAGGGCGCCCACAGCGCCGAAGTCGAGGTGTGGTTCATTGGTTTGCTCCTAAAATCGTAGGCAATTCAGATCCGGGTACCGGTCAGTGTCGGGCGCTGCATCGACCCGGCATTGGTGTTGACGCCGCGATCGAACAGCAGGCGGCCCTCTTCCAGGCGGCAGCTGACGTGATCGCCAAAAGCGGTTTCGACAAACCGCCAGTCCATCCGCAACTCGCCCGCTTCAGTCCAGCGTGCGTGAGCGATGACCGGGGTCTGTTCCGGTTGATATTGGTGGTGCAGATAATTGCCGGTGAGGCTGGTGAAGGACTCGACCGGCTGCTGCAAACCAACGCGCAGGCGGTGGGTGCCACGGTGGTCGACTAAACTGAAGTCGCAGTAATCATCATGAAAATCGAAGGCCAGTTCGCGAACACCGTCTTCGTTGGGCTCAATGCTGAAACGACCTTGCAGTTCGGCGGCGTGCGGTGACTCGCTCAGGCCCTGCAGCGTGGGCAGACGCAGGCCATCGATCAGCTCGTCCAGTTGGGCCTGGCTGGCCTGGGGATCCGTTGCCTCACGTCCCAACCCCGGAAACAGCTGTTCCCAGATGGCCGCGTGCAAACGACGCTCGCCCAGGCGCAGGCCACAGGTGAAGGCGATGACGGTGTCCTGTTCGGGCAACACGATGCAGTACTGGCCGAAAACGCCCGAAGCGTAGTAACCGCCCTGCGGGGTCATCCACCATTGATAGCCATAGCCTTCACGCTTGGCTTCATTGGCAGCATCCTTGTTGCGGGGCAGGTACTGCTTGCCGTCGAATTCACCCATCCAGACATCATCGACCTGATTGCGGGTGGCCTTGGCGATCCATTCCGGCGACAGCAACTGGCGCCCTTCCCACAGCCCCTTGTTCAGGTGCAGAACACCAAACTTCAGCGAGTCTTCCGTGGTGCAGCTCAGGCCGTTACCGCCGGAGTTGAACCCACCGGGAGCGAGGTCCCATTCGAGCTTGTCCAGGCCCAGTCGATCCAGCACCCGTTCCTGCAACAGCGCGTGCATGGTTTGCCCGGTCACGCGGGTGACAATGGCCGACAACATGAAGCTCGAGGCGCTGCTGTAGATGAACGATTTGCCAGGCGGCTCATCCACCGGCTCTTGCAAAAAGGCCTCGACCCAGCTGGTTTGCAGATTGCGCCAGGCCCCACCGGAAATGCCCCGCTGGTGCCCGGTTCGCATGGTCAGCAGGTCCTCCACGGTCATGGCGGCGAGATTCGCGCTGACCTCGACCGGGCACAATTCAGGGAAGAAACTGACCACTTTGTCCTCGAGCTTCAGGCGCCCATCGTCGACCAGCAAGCCGACGGCAGTGGCGGTCCAGCTCTTGGTCGCCGAATGCTGCACATGCATGCGCCGGGCCGAGTACGGCTGCCAGAACGCCTCTGCCACCACCGCGCCTTGTCGGTAGAGCATAAAGCTGTGCACTTCGAGGTCGGCGCGGGTAATCGCTGACAGAAAGTCCACGATGGCGCCGGCGTCGACGCCCCGTTCATGAGGCATGGCTCTGGGCAGGGGTACGTAGGTCATAACAAAGCGTCCTCAAAATTGCCGCTCATGGGTCGGCAATGTTTTTATATTCGAAATAATACAGTTAAAGATTTACTGGTCGCTGCATAAATGTATTTGTGCTGCCTATAATTCCGCTTAAGGCCACATCGAAGCTATTTGCGGTTTTCGGGTATCCTTCCCTCCCCTGTCACAGGAACGACAACGCGCCATGTCTCAACTCACCTCGCTGCAGACCAAAGTCGCCGGCCAAATTCTTTCCGCCATCCAGTCGGGCGACCTGCAACCCGGTACCCATCTCAAGGAAGTCGAACTGACGCAGCGCCTGGGCGTGTCCCGCTCGCCGATTCGCAGCGCGCTGTCGTACCTGGCCGAACAGCAACTGATCGAACCCTTGCCCCAACAGGGCTTTCGCGTGCCGTTGCAAACCGCTACCGGTCTTGCGCAGCAGGTCAGTGAGCTGCACAACGAGGAGGACGAGCTTTACACCCGCCTGATCGATGACCGGCTGAACCAGGTCCTGCCCGACCAGATCTCCGAAAGTGATCTGCTGCGGCGTTATGGCGTGGGCAAAAGCGTGTTGCGTCGGTGTTTGCTGCGCCTGTCCGATGAGGGCGTGATGCAACGCCGGCACGGGCATGGCTGGTTGTTCCTGCCGACGTTGAGCAGCCCGCAGACCCGCTTCGAGAGTTATCGTTTTCGCATGCTGCTTGAGCCTTCCGGCTTGCTCGAACCGACCTTCAAGATCAATCCGGAACAGTTCCGCCGCTGCCGCGAACGCCAGCTTGAGTTGCTTGAAGGACAGGTCGACGGACAGCGCTTTTTTGAAAGCAACGCCGAGTTCCATGAGCTGTTGGCGGCGGCCTCCGGCAACACCTACATCCTGCAGGCGATCCAGCAACAGAACCGGTTGCGGCGTCTGACCGAGTTTCATTCGGCAAGCAACGTCGAACGGGTCAAGGTCTCGTGCCGCGAGCACCTGGCGATTCTCGATGCCCTGGAGCAAGGGGATAACGAATGGGCGTCCACCCTGCTGCACCGACACCTGGAAGTGGCCAGCAAAATGGGTGTTGCACGCAACAAGGCTTAGCGCACGCGAATCCGAATGGGAGCAGCGGAGCGACAAATCAACCTGCTCGCGAAGCTGTTGCTTTGGCTGTTGCTGTTGCTGTTGCTGTTGCTGTTGCTTTGGCTTTTGATCTACCTGCCCCATTCCAGCAGGCCGAACGCAGGCGTTGCGCAGGGGGCAGCTCGGCATGGATGCCGAGCTAGCCGCGCACGGCCATGGATGGCCGATCGCGGCGTGCCCCCGGAGCAATGCCGGAGTGAGGGAACACCGAGCCCCAGCGAGGGGCCGTATGGTGGGGCAAGACCTTTTGGTTCCTTTTGGGGCGTTTGCCAAAAGGGACTCGCTGTAAGAGCGAAACCATAAGTAGCCGTTACCGCAGAAACGGATATGTACACCAGCAGAAAATGTATCAGCTGCCAGGCCGCCATCGCTGGCAAGCCAGCTCCCACAGTTAACGAGAGTGTGCCCGACGGACCGGGGTTGCTCGTCAAGCCGCCATCGCAACAGCGCACTCATTACCAGAGCGCCACGGTGTAACCGACGATCAGCCGGTTTTCATTCATGTCACGCAGGTAATTGGCCTTGCTCAGCCCATTACGCCACCGCAAAGAAACCCCTTTAAGCGCCCCCGACTGGAATACATACCCCAGGTCGATATCGCGCTCCCACTCCCGCCCCTCCCCCGCAAAACCCAACACCTGCGCCTGATCACCCTTGGCCCAACGCGTCGAAAACGTCAGCCCCGGAACACCCAATGCCGCAAAATCAAAGTCGTAACGCGCATGCCAGACCCGCTCATTGGTCTGCGAGAAGTTACTCAGCTGATACTCGGAAAAGAGATAGGTATTAGTCCCATCAACATAGGTGAACGGCGTATCACCGAACTGTTCCTGATAACCGCCGCCCAGGCTGTGTCCCTTGTAGCTATAGGCCACCCGGATACTCAGCGCGCGGTTATCGACCTTGCCCGCCAAACCCGCACCCGCCTTGTCCGCATCGAAGTAACGGATATCGGTTTTCAACGTGCCACCGCCCAACGCAAAGCTGTTCTTCAACCCCACGTAATGCTGCTGATAGATGTCTTCCAGTTGCGCGAAGTGATACGTCAGCGTCAGGTTCGGATTGACCTTGTAATCACCCCCCATGAAGCGGAACTGATCGCTTTTCGCCGAACTCTTGTACGCGCCGCTTTGACTGGTCAGCCCCATGTCCTGGTAATCGGTCGATTCGCGCTGCTTCGTCCGGTCAATCTGGCCCCCGGTCAGGTTCAGGCCGGTGATATCGGCGGACGTCACCTGAGTGCCGCGAAACGTCTGCGGGAACAATCGGCTGGTGTTGGGCTGCAAGGTCGGCAGGTCCGGCAGCAAGTAGCCGCTGCGCAGTTCGCTCTTGGCAAAGCGCATCTTCCCGGTCACACCCAGCTTGGAGTATTCATCGTGGGCGCGTTTGACGTAGCTCGGTTGACCCGGCTCTGGCTCGTTGTCTCGCGACAGCAGGCCGGAGCCGGAGCGGTCGGGGCTGGAGTCGAGTTTGAGACCAAGCATGCCGACCGCGTCGACCCCAAAGCCGACGGTGCCTTCGGTGAAACCCGACTTCAGATTGAGGATGAATCCCTGGGCCCATTCCTCGCGTTTCGATTGCCCGGCGTCTTCACGGTAGTCGCGATTGAAGTAGTAATTTTTCAGGTCCAGATCAGCCTTGCTGTCCTTGATGAAATCGGCCTGGGCCGGCACGCACATCAGGCCGCCCCCCATCAGGCCCACGCTCTTCAAAATCAGGTTGAAGTTGTTGTTATTCATTGTCTTGGCTCCTGGCAGTCGTGATTGTCGAGTCGGTCTTATTGTTTTTTCGGGCATGACTTCGCCCATCGCGCCAGTGTCGAGGCTGGCGCGCGGGGTGCAGTCAGGGTGTTAAATCAAAAGCTGGCAGGTCGTATTCGATAACCGCCGTCAACGAGTTTTTCCAACGGGCTGGCCGCCGCGAGCAACTGGCGCGTATACGGGTGCTGCGGACGGTCGAAGATCTGCTCGCGCCCTCCCACCTCCACCACTTCGCCCTGGTGCATGACGGCTACCCGGTGCGCAATGCGCTCAACGGCCGCCAGGTCATGGGAGATGAACAGACAGGCAAAACCGTACTGCGCCTGCAAGCGCTCGAACAGCTCGAGAATCTGCTTCTGGATCGTCATGTCCAGGGCGGAAATCGGCTCGTCGGCGATCACCAGTTGCGGGTGACGAACCAGCGCCCGGCCAATCGCAACACGCTGGCGTTGCCCCCCGGAAAGCTGGTGCGGAAATCGGTCGACAAACTGCTCGGCCAGCCCGACATCCCGCAAGGTTTGCGCCACACGTTCTCGCCGCTGATCCCCATTCAGCCCCGGCTCATGGCGCAACGGCTCTGCCAGGATCTCACCGATTTTCATCCGCGGATTGAGGGACGAGTAAGGGTCCTGAAAGATCATCTGGCACTGCAATCGATGGGTGCGATTGGCGGCCTTGAGGATGTCCACACCCTTGAAGCGGATTGCACCGGAACAGGGTTTGATCAAGCCCACCAGCGAGCGGCCAAGGGTGGTTTTCCCCGACCCGCTGCCGCCCACCAGTGCGAGGGTTTCGCCCGGTGCAATCGCCAGACTGGCCGAGTGCACAACACGTTTGTAGTGGCGTTTGCCCCAGAACGAGGTGGGCCCGGGATGTTCGATACAGACCTGATCGACTTCCACCAACGGCCCATTGCTGGCCGGCAGCGGCGCCAATTCACCACGTCTGGGCAACGCTTCCAGCAGCTGTCGGGTGTACTCGGCCTTGGGGGCCAGCAGGATGTCCTGAATGGTGCCTTGCTCTACGGATTTGCCGTGACGCATCACCACCACTTTGTGGGCATAGCGCGCCACCAGCGACAGATCGTGGCTGATGAACAGGATCGCCGTGCCTTCCTCCCGGGTCAGTTCGAGCATCAGCTCGATCACGTCCAGCTGCGCCAGGCAGTCCAGTGCGGTGGTCGGCTCGTCGGCAATCAACAGGGCCGGACGCAACAGCATCACCGAGGCCAGCATGATCCGTTGGCGCATCCCGCCGGAGAACTGATGCGGGTACGATTCCAGGCAACGTTCGGCGTCTTTGATGCCGATGCGTTGCAGCATCGTCACGCAGCGCTCGCGGATCTGCGCGGCATTCAGATCGGTGTGCAGCTGCAGGGCTTCGCTCATCTGCTGACCGATCTTCAAGGCCGGATTGAGCGACACCATCGGTTCCTGAAACACCATGCCGATACTCGCCCCACGAATGGCCCGAAGCTGCGCGGTGTCGAGGTTGACCAGATCGCGGCCCTGGAAATCCAGCCGTCCGCCACAGACTTGCATCGGCTGGGGCAGCAGGCCGATCGCGGCCCGGGCAGCCATGGTCTTGCCGCTGCCCGACTCGCCGACCAGGGCCACGATCTCGCCCGGGGCGACGCTGAAGCTGAGGTCGTCGACCGCCAGCGTGCCATGCTCACCCACGCGAATTTTCAGGTTTTCCACGTTCAGCAAAACGTTGTCGGCTGACATGCTCATTTCCTCATCCGGGGGTCGAGACGATCACGCAGGGCATCGCCGAACAGATTGATTGCCAACAGTGCCAGGCAGATGAACAGCCCCGGGAAGATTCCCAGCCAAGGCGCCGAGGCGATGTACGGCCGACTGCTGGCGAGCATGTTGCCCCAGGTCGCGGCCGGTGGTGGAACGCCCAGCCCGAGGAAGCTCAAGGCGCTTTCCGAGAGCAGTGCCCAGCCGAACATGCTGGTCGCCAGCACACACAGCGGCGCCAGGCAGTTAGGCGCGATATGGCGCAGCATGGTGTACAGCTCGGAGTTGCCGATCACGCGCGATGCCTCGATGTATTCCAGCTCGCGCAGGGACAGCACCGTGCCACGCACCACCCGCACCACCGATGGCGTGTAGGCAATGCCCAGCGCCAGAACGATGCCGTACTTGCTGGCACCGATGATCGCCATGATGCCCAGCGCCATGAGGATGCCCGGGAACGCCAGCAGCGCATCGTTGAACATCATCAGCAAACGGTCGGTCCAGCCACGCAAGTAACCGGCGAGCATGCCGATCAGCGTCCCGGCGAAGACCGCAACACTGACCGTCAGCAAGCTGATCCACAAGCTCGTACGGGCGCCGATCAGCAACCGGCTGAACACGTCGCGACCGAACTCATCGGTGCCCAGCCAATGCAGGGCCGATGGCGCCTGGAACCGCGACAACAGGTCGATGCGCAGCGGATCGAACGGCGTCCAGACCAGCCCCAGCAAGGCCAGGAAGATCAGTATCAGCAGCAGGCTGCCACCGATCAGCGCGTTGGCTGGCGGCCAGGCGCGCGGGGGCTTGGCGGGCGTCTTCATGGCGCCGGCAGCGGGTGCCACGGGAAGATTCGAACTCATAACTTCACCCTTGGATCGAACAGCGGGTAGAGCAGATCCACACAAAGGTTGACCAGCACATAGATGAAGGTGATCAGCAACAGACAGCCCTGCAGCACCGGATAATCGCGGGCGAAAATCGCGTCCACCATCAGCCGGCCGATGCCCGGCAACGTGAACACGGTTTCGAGTACTGCAATGCCGCCCAGAAGGTTGCCCAGGATCAGCCCGACCAGCGTCCACGTCGGCGCAAATGCATTAGGCAAGGCGTGCCGCCACAGCACTGCACGCTCGGACAGGCCTTTGGCGCGGGCATGGGCAATGTACTCAAGGCGCAGTACTTCAATGGTGCTGGCCCGAGCCATGCGAGTGATCGCGCCCAGCTCCACCAGTGTCAGGGTGACCACCGGCAGCACCAGGTAACTCATCGCTTTCCAGGGCGCTTCGGCAAAACTGACGTACCCCACCACCGGCAACCAGCCGAGCTTGATGCCGAAGGCGTGCAGCAACAGCAAGCCGAGCCAGAAGCTGGGAATCGACAGCAGCAGCGTGGCCGTGGTGACCAGCCCCAGGTCCAGCGCGCTGTTCTGCTTCCACGCGGCAATCAGCCCGACCGGCACCGCAATCAGGGTGGCCAGCAGCACCGACACCAGAACGATGATGGCACTGACGCTGAAGCGCTCGAGAATCAGCGGCAACACCGCTTGTTTGGTGCTGATGGAGAACCCCAGATCGCCGCTGAGGACGGCTTTGATCCAGATCAGAAACTGGGTCACCAACGTGTGATCCAGCCCCAGGTTCTGGCGCATGTCGGCCAGGCTCTGCGGGTCGGCCATGTCGCCGAGCATCAACAGTGCCGGGTCACCGGGGATGAGGCGAATCAATGCGAACACCATCACCGAGATCAGTAACAGGGTCGGTATCGCCATCCCGAGTTTTTGCAGGATAAAACGCAACATGATCAGACTCCGCCTTACTGTGCCGCGAGGCTGACGCCCCACAGACGAGGCTTGGCCACCGGCCAGGAGTGATAGCCACGGACGCTGTCCCGTAGCGCGCCAATGATGGTGCCGTTGTAGATGATCACCATCGGCGTGTCTTGAATCATCATCCTGTGCAGCTGATCGAACAACGCCTGGCGTTTACTCGTGTCGCTCTGACGCACGGCATCACGCAACAGCGCCTGGGCTTGCGGGTTGTCCCAGACCTTGCGCGGTTCCTTGCTCTTGTCGCCCATCAGCGAATCGAAGCCCAGCGCCGGGTCCAGCCGGGACGAATAGGAGAACGACATCATCTGGTAATTACCGCTCTGGTAACGCTCCAGCTGGGTGCCCCACTCCAGGGTTTCCATCTCGATATTCAAGCCGCTGCCCTGTGCCATGGCCTGGCTCAGCACACCCATGTCGAACATCTGCTGATAGCGTTTGTTGACGATCATCTTGATCGGCTGGCCGTTATAGCCCGCCTCTTTCAACAGGCGTTGAGCTTCCTGCGGATCGTATTTATAGCCCTGCCTGGCGGCGGCGCTATAGAAGGCACTGGTCTGCGGAACGGCCGAGTTGTTGGGCTCGGACAGCCCGTTGGACAAAGCGGTGACCATTTGTCCGTAGTCCAGGGAATGCGCAATCGCCTGACGGATGCGTACATCCTTGAGCAACGGATCGTTGGTCTGGAACAGCAGGCCGCAGATCGCCATGATCGGGCTGACGGAGACCTGAATCCCCGGCAGTGTCTTGAGCTCCTGGGCATCGCTGGCGGTCACGTCGGGCAGCAAGTCGATATTGTTCGAGAGCAAGGCGGCCTTGGCCGACGAAGCGTCGGGAATGATCATGAAGCGCAGCACGTCGACCAACGCCTGCTTCTTACCGGTAAATCCGTCTGGCCCGGCATCGTCACGGGCGCTGTAATCCTTGAAACGCGCCAACTCCACAGCCTGGCCTGGTTTCCAGTCCGCCAGGGTGAAAGGACCGGTGCCGATGGGCGCCTTCCATTTGCCGTCTGCTGCCACTGAATCCGGGTGCAGAATGCCGCCACCGCCGCAATCCGGCCGCGCCATGGACGCGAGAAACAGCCCGCTTGGCTGGTCAAGCTGGAACACCACGGTCAGTGGATCGGGCGTGGCAATGCTGGTGATTTTCGCCCCGCCTCGGCCATCGAATTCCGCCAGGCAGCGCCACTGGGTCTTGGGGTTGAGGTAGTGCTCCCACGTCCACTTGACGTCGGCAGCGCTCAGCGTAGCGCCGTTATGAAAGTGCACCCCTTCGCGCAGTTTGAAGGTGTAGGTCAGGCCGTCATCGGAGACCTGAACCTCCCGGGCCAGCAAGGGACCGACGGACGCGTCTTCGCGATGGGCCACCAGCCCTTCGACGATGTGCAGCATGACCGTGTCGGTATTTTCGTCACGGTTGACGCCCGGCTCGGTGCTGCGGATGTCGGCGTTGAGGCCGACTCGCAACGTGGTGTTGGCCTGAGCCTGCGCAAACGCAGCACCTAGGGCGACCACGCCGAGGGCTTGCAGGGTGACGCAGAGAGATTTGTTCAATATGCGATGCACGGGAGAGGTTCTCCTTCGCTGAAAAGTCCGGCCAGGGGCAGAGCCGGCTTCAAGCCTGTGTTTATGTCGTTTTTGTTATGGCCTGACCTTGATCAGCGCCGCATGCGATTTTGTTTTTTTAAATTCGCACGGACATATTCACAGCATGCTGATTGCTTGTAAATGTTTTTTTAAGCATATAAAAACATTGTTCTGTTTTTTTGCCCTCAACCTTCCCTCTTGTTCGGAGGCTAGCTCAAAGCCTGAACCGATCCACCGACTGCGACAGCTTGCCCGCCAACGTGGCCAGTTCATCGGTCGTCGTGGCGGTCTGGCCGATCACTCGACTGTTGTCTTCAGACATGCCGGCGATCATTTCCACCTGATGGGCAATTTCGTTGCTGGCCAGGCTTTGCTCGCCAATCGTGCGGCTGATGTCGTTGACCAGTTGAGTGGTGTTCAGCGTGGCGTCGAGAATTTCCCGGATCGCCCGCTCGACCTCGGCGGTGACGGCCATGCCTTTGTCGACCTGCGCAACGCCGGCTTCCATGCTGGTGACGGCTTCACGGGTGCTTTGCTGAATGCGCGCAACCATGTCGGCGATTTCCTGGGTGGAGGCGCTGGTGCGACCCGCCAGGCTGCGGACTTCGTCGGCCACCACGGCAAACCCGCGTCCCTGCTCACCGGCGCGCGCGGCCTCAATGGCAGCGTTGAGCGCCAGCAGGTTGGTTTGATCGGCAATGCCCTTGATCACCTGAATGATGCTGAAAATCCCTTCGGACTCTTTGTCCAGCGTTCGGATGACCTGAGCGGACTGCTGTGCCGAACGCGCGATGCCATCCATGTCATTGACCACTTGGTGGATCACCCGGCCACCATCCTTGGCCAGCGTTTCCGCTTGATTGGCCATGTTCAGCGCGCGCTCGGCGTGCCGGGTGATTTCCTCGATACTCGCGGTCATCTCACTCGCCGCTGCGGCCATGGTGCTGGCGGCACTGCTCTGCTGCTGACTGCTGCCGGCCACTTCGTGACAACCACTGCTCAGTCGTTCGCTCATGCCGCTGACCCCGTGAGCGTTGCTGCGGACCACCTCGATCATGCCGCGCAGGTCGCGCTGCATTGTCGCCAGGCTGCGGATCAATGTGCTGGCTTCGTCCTTTGCGGTGGGCTCGACAATCGGCTCACTCAAATTGCCACGGGCGATGCTGTCGGCGATACGACTGGCCGATTGCAGCGGGCCCATGATGCTCAACATCACCCAGCGTCCCTGGGCGAGCAGCAGCAACAGACTGGCGATGAGTACGCCACCCAGGGCCATGTTGGCGTTGCTGATGGCTTGCTGTGTGCCGACACTGGTCTGCTGGGTATCGGTTTCAATCAACTCGCTGAGGGCGGCCATCTGCCCCTCGAGCTGGCTGAACGCCGCATTGAAGGTGCCCAGGTCTTTTTGCGCTGCGTCGGGGTTTTCCAGCGCCAGCCCGACTATGCGTTCGGCCGCACTGATATAGGTATCGAGGCTCGGCTTGACCTTGCTCAAACCCGTTTTGATGGTGTCGTTGACCGGCAGCTTGAGGTTATTGCCCAATACCTCACGAAAACGCGCGGCATGTTCGTCGATGGAACTGCGCACCTCGGCTTTGCTGCTGGTGCTTTTGCCCAACCCGACCAGCATCGCGGACAAGACGTCGGCGCGCAGGGCGTCATGCATCATGTCGGCCTCAAGGTGGTTGCGCAGCGCGGCCATGCTGACCTCATTGTCGTTTACCGCCCCCGCCATCTGTGTATTACCCAGATATCCAACCAGGCTCATGATCAAGGCCGTGAGCAGGCCGGTGCCAATCAGCAGAATCAAGCGTAATTTTATCGACACTTTGGGCATTCCTGATCAGTTGGGTAAAACCATGCGCGGATGGTTTCTCTGAACAGGTTATCGGCCGGGCGAACGGGTAATTGAAGGTGATTTCCAAACGACTGTTTCTTTACGACCTACGGTCCGGGTCGGCCAGCAATGCGCGCAAGGTCATGGCATTACTGACTGCAAAACCGCTGGCGGTGTTATCGAAGATGCACCAGATCACGCTCCCGGCTTGCGCCGCCTGGCGCATCTGTTGCGCCAGATTTTCCAGCCGGTCGCGCTCATAGTTGCTGTGATAAATGCGCGGGGAACCGTGCCAGCGCCAGTACTGAATCCCCGGCCAACCGCCCGGTACGTCGCCACCCGGGATGGGCGACGGATCAGCCGCCACTCGCCCTATGTGCTGTTCGACCAGTAGAGCATCGGCGTTCAGCCAACTGGCGTGCCGGGGCTCAAGCGCCACCGGGCCAGCGTAACGCTGGCGCAACGCGCTAAAGAATGCGTCGGCTAAGGCTTCGTCATAGGCCAGCGATGGCGGCAACTGCACCAGCAAACAGCCCCGCGAGTCCCCGAGCGCGGTGCATTGGGACAGGAATTCCTCCAGCAACGACTTGCAGTCCTGCAAGCGCTGAACATGGGTAATGAGTTTTGGCATTTTGACCGAAAACCGGAACGTCGCCGGCACCGACTCGGCCCAGCGCGCATAGGTTTGAGGTCGATGCGGGCGGTAAAACGAACTGTTGATTTCGACCGCCGTCAGTTGCGACGCGTATCGCTGCAGGTGGGTGCCGTCAGCCGCGAACAGCGGCCAATGCTCGCGAGGCAAGCTCCAGCCGGCACAACCGACGTAGACAGGTAGCATGTGATTGGCCTCCCTCAGCAGCCGGTTTTTTCACCTTAGTTCAATCGATTACCGCCACTTCAACATCGTTCAAACAAATCGGTTTATCGAACCCCTCTCCAAGCGATGGGTCTGCTTTTGTATAACTTCTCGGAAATACTCCAATGCTCGCTCAAAACTCGCTTGTCTTACTCGCTCGGGGCGGATACGCCGCTCGAGGTGTTCTTTATCTGATTATTGGCATCTTCGCTCTGCTGGCGGCTCATGACTCGACAAAACCCAAAGACAGTCACAAAAGCCTGGAGGCGCTTTTAAGCCAGCCATTCGGATATGTCCTGGTCGGGCTAGTCGTGGCCGGTTTGCTGGCCTTTGCCGGGTGGCGGGTTTTGCAAGCGATTCGCGACGTCGATCATCACGGTACTCAACTCAAGGGCTGGGTGATTCGTGCAGGTTTATTGGCGGGAGGACTGGTTAACGGTGCCCTTGCGTTTTTTGCATTGGGCCTGCTCATCACCGGCCTTCGCAGTTCAGGCAGTTCCGGAGGTGAGAACACAAAGGATTTACTGGCGCATCTTCTGTCCTGGGATCACTCGAACGTGTTGGTCTACCTCGTTGCACTCGTGCCATTAGGTGTCGGCATTGCTCACATCATCAAGGGATGGAAGGCGACCTTCGAGAAGTATTTTGACGCGGACGAAGACGTCATGCGCTACATACGCCCGGTGTCTCGATTCGGCCTCATAGCCCGAGGCGTGGTGTTTATCGAGATAGCCCTGCTGCTGGCGATGAGCGGTTCCCGATTTAAAGCCACAAATCCCCCGGGCTTGAAGGAAGCCCTTGATGCTCTCCAGAACCTGCCAGCCGGCGCCTTGATTCTGATGGTGATGGCGCTGGGGTTGATTGCCTTTTCGGCCTACAGCTTTTCCGAAGCGGCCTGGCGAAAAATAAACATGGATGTGCCGGGGGTTTCTGGATCGTAGTCGCCCAGTGATGTTGTTGAAGGTGATAAGGACACCCCAGGCTCAAGTGAATGCTTCAAATGTCCGGGTCCAGAATTTTCAGCCAAGGCCAGCGCGCCTGATAACTCCTGGCCTTCTGCTCGAACAAATGTCGCTGAAAGTTGACCGGGTTGATCCGCAACAGACCTTCCTCGACATCGCTCAATCCGTAAGGCGCATACACCTCGCCCGTCAGTACCTCGACGCCGATACAGGTACCCGCGATCAGGTATCGATCAACCCCCTCCTTCGCCGAGTTCAGCTGGGGATATGCCCCGCCAAACCGCTCGCCGTACCAGACGTGAACCCGCGCCTGGTTCTTGATTTCAATGCTCACATCGAGGTCGTGGAACAGTTCGCCGGCGGCCTGGATGACGTCATTCTCGGCCTCCCATGACACGTCCTCATCAAAGTAGAAAACGTCATAGTCCTTGATGCCCCATGCGACGGGACGCTCGGCCTGATGGTTCCAGACCGCTTGAAACAGGCAGCCTGCGGTGAGCATGCACTGGTTCAGGCCAAGCGCGGGCAAACGCTTGAGTATTTCGGCGTTTGCCGGGTTGGTCATGGCGATGTCGATCAAGCGTTCGGTGGTCAGTGTCATGCGCACTCCTTGTCCGGTATGAATATCCCTGGAGACGGACAATACATTAGAACCGCCAGGGTTCTTGCCACTAAAATTGCGCCTTTCGAATCCCGGGATCACCAGCATCATGGATGAACTACACCGAGGTAGCTGCCTGTGCGGCGCCGTCACTTATCACGTGTCGGGCGCGCTGAAAGCCGTGACGCACTGCCATTGCAGTCAATGCAGAAAGGGTCACGGGGCAGCGTTTGCAAGCTATGCCAGCGCACCTCGTTCAACGCTGTCGATTGACCAGGGCATGCACGTCCTCAAGACCTTTCATTCGACTGAAGGGGTCGCGCGCCAGTTTTGTGGCGAGTGTGGGTCTTCGCTGTTCTGGTCTGACTCCAAGGGTGATTTTTCAGACTGGGTATCGGTGGCGATCGGCACGCTGGATACGCCGTTCCTGATCAAGAAGCACAAACATGTACACGTCGATTCGAAAGCACCCTGGTATCCGATGTGCGGCGTCGACTGACTTCAGAAAGTCATCAGGCCCATGGATAATTTGCTCCACAGACTCAAACGGTCTATAACTTAATCTACAGATTAAGATTGAGGTCGTTACAATGGCTGTCACCCTTCAAGCACAAGCATTTTCCAAAAGCCAATGTGTCACCGGCCTTCGCGCGGCCGTCGGCATCATCGAAAAGTGGGGCGCTTCCAGCGAACTGGCCTGCCGGATCCTGCGTATATCCCGCAGCACCCATACCCGCGCGAAACAACGTGATCCTGATTGGTCCGTGTTGCTGGATGCCGATCAGATGCAGCGCATCAGCTTTGTGCTCAACATCCACGCGGCGCTGCGCCTGGTGTTTGATAATCCCGAAAATGTTTATGGCTTCCCGGCGATGCCCAATGAGAACGAGTTTTTCAACGGGCGTACTCCGCTGGACATCATGTCTCAGGGCGACATGATTTCGCTGTATGAAACCTTCCGTCGCATCGACGTGCTGCGAGGCGCGCAATGGTGACGCTGAAGCAGCTGCCCGAGTTCACTGGCGAACCGCTGCAGGCTTTTCGGCTGGTCAACTCGAAATTCCCGCCCATCGACCTGTTCGATGACGTCGCCGACGCACAAGAGTTCGAGGTGCTGTATCAACTGCAGGCTCTCACCAATCCCAGGCTGAAAAACGAAGTCGGTCAGCTTGAGATGATTGCGCGAAGCGAGATCCCTTTCGGTATTCCTGGCTGCTCTTATGCAATAGCGCCCTTCACTCACGTCAACCCGGCCGGCTCACGATTCAGCGATGGCAGCTTTGGTGTGTTGTACCTGGCAGCGTCCATGGAAACCGCGCTCGCCGAAGTGCAGCATCACCAGGGTCTGTACTGGTCGAAAGTCCGGGGCCTGAACTATGAGCGGTTCGTATTCCGGGGCTTGTCCTGCTCCTTCGTCAACACGGCGATGAAAGATGCCACCTCCATCGCGAGCACAGATCCGATCTACGCGCCGGACGATTACTCGCACTCCCATCGTTTGGGCAAGGCCATCAAAGAAGCCCGTTGCCCCGGCATTCGCTATCACTCGGTTCGCCTGCAAGGTGGCTATTGCTGGGCGCTGATGACACCCAGGCCCGTCTCACAGATTATCCAGACGGCCCATTATGAAATGATCTGGAACGGGCAGATCACCGGGGTCAATAAAATCAGCGAAGCGTGATCGGGGCTGGTCATCCTCCTGCCCTTGCGCCCTCTTCATCGCGAGCAGGCTCAGCTCCTACAGGGATTGGTGGCGCGCACAAAATCCCGCACCCGGCGAAGATCCAATTGTGGGAGTGAGCCTGCTCGCGATGACGCCCTGACAGCCAACAATTTCTCGTTGGCAATAGCCAGTTTCTGCAGATCATTATCCGTATCGAGCACGTTTCAGTGTCGCGATGATGCACCGAATTCGGTCGTCTGTTTAAAAGCAAAAAGCTGTGCGATTACCGGTCAACTGCCTTTGTCCCCTCGTTGACCACGTCATACCCTTGAGCGCTGCAACTGTGACCCACAAGAAAAACCATAAGCGAGAAATCACTTTGAAGCGTCCGATCCAAACCCCTTTATACCTGGCCTTGCTGGCTGCCATTGCTACCACTTCAAGCCAGGCCGCCGACCTCAATTGGGTGGACTCAGCGGTCACCTCGGTCAATCAGGAAGTCATCGATCTGCGTCACACCATCCACCAGCATCCGGAGCTGGGAAACCTCGAAGTCAAAACCGCTGCCCTGGTCGCCGAGCGTCTCAAGGCGTCGAACATCGAGGTGCGCACGCAGGTCGGCAAGACCGGTGTCGTCGGTGTCCTGAAAGGTGGTTTGCCCGGCCCTGTAGTAGCCCTGCGTGCCGACATGGATGCGTTGCCGGTCAAGGAAATGACCAACCTTCCCTTCGCCAGTCAGGCTACCAGCGTCAGGCTAGGCAAGAGCGTGCCGGTGATGCACGCCTGTGGCCACGATACCCATACGGCGATGCTGTTGGGCGCCGCCAAGGTACTGGCCGAACATCGGGATCAGGTTCGTGGCACGGTGGTGTTCCTGTTCCAGCCGGCCGAAGAAGGCGCTGCGGACGTGGACGAATTCCAGACCGACACCCTGATAGGCGCGCAAGCAATGATCCGCGATGGCGCCCTCGACTCACCGAAGGTCGAAGCGGTATTCGGCGTGCACGTAATGGCGGGATACCCGACCGGGCACCTTTATTACAAGTCCGGGACTGTGCTCAACAGCAGCGATTCGTTCCGCATCACGCTCAAGGGACAACAGACCCACGGCTCCGCGCCCTGGAGCGGGATCGATCCGATTGTCACCAGCCAGAGCATCATCAGCGGCTTGCAGACCCTGGTCAGCCGGCGCATCGACCTGACCAAGGGTATGGGCGTGATCAGCGTCGGCACGATAAATTCCGGCTCGGCAGCAAACATCATCCCCGAAACTCTAGAGATGACCGGGACCATTCGCACCAACAACGCCGATATCCGCGACACCATCCTGCAAAAAATGCCACCCCTGGTTAGCGGCATCGCCAGCGCTTATGAAACCGAAGCCAATCTGCTGCTCGTGAACAACGCACCAGTGACCACCAACGACCCGAAACTCACCGAGGCCATGGTGCCGGCACTGGAACTGGCCGCGCCGGGCAAAGTCGAGCGGCTCGAGGCGTCACTGTCACCCAGCGAAGATTTCTCCTATTACGCTCAAAAGGTGCCCGGACTGTTCGTGTTCCTTGGCGCGACGCCCGAAGGCCAGGACATGAGCAAGGCGCCGAACAACCACAGCCCTTACTTCACTGCCGATGACGCCACCCTCGCCACCGGCGTGAAGGCGCATGTGCAGTTCGTCATGAACTATCCCGGGCGATCGACTTTGACACCTTGACTAAAGCCGAAAGCGTTGCTGCATGGCATCGGCAAGCAGATCCACCGCCTCATCGGCTTCTGATGCCAGCGAGCGCATGAACACAATCTCATGGGCCTGTATGGCGGGAAAACCGTCGAGGATCTGCATGTTTTCCGTCACACGGGCGCGGTCGATCAAACTGATCGCCAGCCCGGCCTCCACACAGGCCTTGATGGCCTGATTAGACGGGCTTTCCAGCACCACGCGAGCGCGTCGGCCACTGTGCTTGAGCGATTCCATCATGGCTTGCCGATAAGGGCATTGCGCCGCATGCACGGCCAGCGGCAGTGGATCCGTCGTGGCCATCGGGGTATTGGCCGGCCCCACCCAGACAGGCGTAGTGGAGACCAGTAACTGCGCCTGCGCGCTCGACTGCCCCTCGGGTTGGGCAATCACAGCGGCCTGAAGCCTTCCCCGCAGTACCAGATCACGCAGCGCATAACTGGGCGCTGTCTTTAACTCCAGCACCACGTTGGGCCAGGCGGCGGCGAATGTCGGCAGGATGTCGCGGATCACGTGGGTGGCATATTCATCGGGCACGCCCAGGGTGATGCGCCCTGACAAATGGGTGCCATGCAGGTCGGCCAGCACCCGGTCATGGGTGCACAGCAATTCTGTCGTCGACACCAGCAGGCGCTTGCCCAGCGCGGTCAGGGAGACTGACTGATTATCGCGATTGAGCAAGCGGCCGCCGGCGACTGCTTCAAGCCGCTGAATATGCACACTCACCGCTGCCGGGCTCTTGTGCAGTTGCTCGGCTGCCGCACTGAATTTGCCTATCCGCGCCACCGCATGAAAAGTACGCACCAGCTCGATATCGAGGATCGCTGTCATGATTTCGTCTTCGTGAATGACTCATGCATTTAATTTTGATTTATTAGATTACGCTGATTTCGTAGCCTGTGGCGATGAACCAGCACACTCCGATTTCATGTCATCAGCAAGCCTCGCCTGACTGGCGCCAGACGCTTCCCCTGCCCTTGCTTGAGGCCGGGTTGATTCTGACGTGGAGCTCAGGATTCGTCGGTGCGCGATTCTCGCTTGATTACGCGCCACCCTTGCTCGTGGTGTTCTGGCGCTGTGTCGTGGTCACGCTCATCCTGTTTCCTTTCGTCGCCAGGCGATTGCGCCAGACCTCGCTTGCCGTGCTGTTGAAAAACGCAGGCATCGGTCTTCTGGCCATGGCGGGCTATCTGGCCGGTGTCGTGCAAGGTATTGCCCTGGGCGTACCGGCGGGACTTGCGGCGCTGTTCGCGGACCTGCTGCCGATGGGCATGGCCTTGCTCGCGGCGGTCGTCCTTGGGCAACGAATGGTCTGGCAAGTCTGGGCGGGGCTGGTCATCGGCCTGATCGGCGTGGTGCTGGTAACCCATGGCGCGCTGGGCTGGGGCAACGCGCCTCTGTGGGCTTACGGCTTGCCGCTGCTGGGCATGCTGTCGCTCGCTGTGGCGACGCTCTGGCAAAAGCATTTACCCGCTTCGCAATCCCTGGGGCTGCTGCTCAATCTCTGGCTGCAATGTGCGGTCTCCAGCGTTGCGTTCGCCATCGTCGAGGGCGCTCAGGGCAGCTTGATGCCAATAGCCAATACAGGGTTTACGCTGAGCGTGCTGTGGACGGTCGGTTTATCGACACTCGGCGGGTATGGGCTTTACTGGATCTGCCTGCGCCGCGCCACGGCCACTCGGGTCGCCAGCGTCTTGTACTTGAGCCCACCCGTGACGATGCTCTGGGCCTGGGCCATGTTCGATGAACCGTTGTCATGGCAAATGATCGCAGGCATGGCCGTGTCAGGGATTGGCATCTGGCTGGTGGTGCGTTCGGAGGGTCGGCAAACATCGCGTCAAAACTGATGCTCGTTGGGTTTGCACCTGTCCTATTCTTTCCTCCAGGCAACCACCCCGGACAGAGAAATGCATGATCCCGAATCCACCCTCCTCCACAGTTGGCACCAAAACGCCCACTCCTGGATAGAGGCTATCCGAACCGGCAGCATCGACAGCCGCCTCAAGGTCACCGACCAGGCCATTCTACTGGCCGTGCTGGGCCGACAACCCGAGCGCGTGCTCGATCTGGGGTGCGGTGAGGGCTGGCTATTGCGGGCGTTGAAAGAACGGTCCATCGAAGCGATCGGCGTGGATGGCGACGCCACGCTGGTTGAGTCCGCACGCACGTCGAGCGCCTGCGAGGTGCATCTGGCGAACTATGAAGAATTGGCGGAAGCGAAGGTCGACATTGGCAATACGTACGACGTGATCTGCGCAAACTTCGCCCTGCTGCATCAGGACATCATTCCTCTGCTCGCCGCCATGAATGCGCTGCTCGCCCCGGGTGGCGCACTGCTGATCCAGACATTGCATCCATGGGCCGCAGCAGGGGGCGACTATCAGGATGGGTGGCGAGAAGAAACGTTCGAGGGGTTCAAAGGGGATTGGCAGCCCATGCCCTGGTACTTCCGGACCCTGTCCAGTTGGGTCAACGCGCTGGACATGGCCGGTTTTCGCCTCGCCAGTGTGCAAGAGCCCCAGCACCCGCAAAGTCCGCTGCCGCAGTCGCTTTTGCTGGTGGCGGAGCAACGAATACGTGGCGACGGCCAACCCTGCGAAAATTCATCTTAAACGCTTACAATCGCGCCCTTACCTTCAAATCAGGCACCCAGTCAGGCTATGGCGCTCGACCCTCCCACCCTATTGATACTGTCCATCGCCCTCGCAGCGGCCGCCGCGCTGTACCTGGCGATTGAGTGGCGCAACGTTCGGGAGCCCTCGCTGCTGTTCTGGAGCGCGGGTTTTGCGACGATCACCGTGGGATCGACCCTGGCCTTGCTGCGCGGAAGCGGCCTTTTATTGATCGGCATCTGGTTTGCCAACGGCCTGCTGGTGACCGCTCACTGGCTATTCCTGATGGGCGTTGCGCGCTTCACAGAGGCGCGACTGTCACGCGCCTGGTACCTGATTTTTGTCGCATGGATCGCCATGCTGATGTTGCCGGGGGAGCAGCCCTGGTCGAAGGTCATGCTGCTGGTCAATTCGCTGTTGGTCGCCCTGCCGACGCTCAAGGCAAGCATGCTCCTGCGCCCCCACGGCAAATCCCTGAGCGTGGGGGCGGGACAACTGCGCTATGTGTTGCTGATCCACGGGCTGTTCTACCTCGTCAAGGCATTAACGGCGGTGGTGCCGGGCACGCTGATCGATCTTGCTGCCTTGCGTGGCGAGATCATCCAGATTTCGCTGGTCGAAGGCGCGATGGCAATCATGCTGATTGCGTTGTCGATGACCGGATCCGAACGCTATCGACGGGAGAAACGGATCGCACGGCTGGCCTCCCGTGATCCATTGACCGCCCTGTACAACCGCCGAGCCCTGGAAATGCGAGCGCCGCGACTCATGGAGAAAGCCTCGACCGAGCGGCCGGGTGCCTTGTTGTTGATCGATATCGACAACTTCAAACTGGTCAACGATTTGTACGGCCATACCGCCGGCGACCGATTGCTCGTCGCACTGAGCGAAATGATTCGTTCGGGACTGCCGGAAGGCGCGCTGGCCGCCCGGTTGGGAGGTGACGAGTTCGTCATCTTGCTGAAAAACGCATCGACCGAACGCATTGAGACGTTGGGTGGCGCGCTGCGTGACGAGTTTCATAAAGCGGCTGCCCAGACATTTGCCACGCCTGAACCGGTCACCCTGAGCATCGGCGCGAGCCTGTTCGACCAGCCGCCTGCCAGTCTGGCGGCATTGATCGAGCAAGGTGACGCAGCGCTCTACGAATCCAAACGCGGCGGACGCAACAGCATCCGCCTGGTCGATCGGACCCGCGCGAGTGGCGAGTCTCAGTGGACACGTTGACTTGCCGCTCGCAGGCGCTTGTGCAGATGACTTACCAGCGCATGCCCTTGAACGGATTCCAACCCTGCTCGCCCTTCTGTTCCTTCAGGTAATAAGCGTAGTTAGTGGAAAGTGCATACAACATGTTCATCGCAAACCCTACGGCAAAGTTGACCTGCTTGGCATAGCTGAACTCGACCAGCGCGAAGACAACATCCAGCACGAGGGTGAGCGCAATAATGATCGCAATCAGCGTCAGGTTCTTTTTCCACAGTCCCAGCACAAACAGGTAAATCGGGCCAAAGAAGAACGCGATAATGTTTGCGTTGATGGTTATCTTCCGTTTAAAGGGAAGCTGCTGGAGTGCCGGTTTGTATCCCGGCGCATTCGGCGCACCGTAGGTTTCGAAAAACGCAAAACGCTCCTGCCATTTCGCACTGTACTTGCTGTGGTCCTGCACTTGATCTGTCGTGCTCATTCGATAATTCCCTGTAGTCCCTGAATGGTGTGTTTCTTCCAGACTTCCGTGATAGTGCGGTGTGTCGTGTGCTGCCGACCCACAGTACTCTCATTTCAAATGCAATGATTACGATTCAGGTACATCGGAGAAAAGGATCGCCTGTCAGCCCGCCATCGTCGGAACGCCGCCCGGACCAAGCTCGGCTCCCACAGGTGAACGCGTGCGCTTCGAAAGTCAGGTCGGCTGTCAGGCCGCCTCGCTGGCTTTTGATCTGCTTTTGATTTTGACTTTGATCTTCTTGCCCCATCGGAAGGCCGAACGCAGGTTCTGCGCAGTGGGCAACCCGGCATGGATGCCGGGTTAGCCGCGCACGGCCATGGATGGCCGATCGCGGCGGGCCCACGGAGCAGGACCGGAGTGAGGGTATGCCG